>WASW01049369.1_pt1 | contig 34979 bp, 31 predicted proteins | sample 5698521 | NCBI WGS metagenome assembly WASW01 (sample SAMN11175560, study PRJNA528189) | sponge metagenome | isolation source: marine sponge | host: Leucetta | place: Antarctica: Western Antarctic Peninsula, King George Island | collected 2013-01
ACTCGGAAACTCGGAAACTCGGAAACTCGGAAACTCGGAAACTCGGAAACTCGGAAACTCGGAAACTCGAGTCATTCCAGACAACTTAGTTTCCATGTTTCAAATGAGACTCTCGATGTATTAGAACAAGCGAATTTTATTAGTGGATGGGATAAAAATGACAAAGAACTCTGCTTGGAGATCAATCAAACAACCGCGGAATTCTGTGAAAAATTTGTAACAGATCATCCTGATATGAATAATATGCAACTTTCCCAAATGTTGCTTTTGCAGGCGGGGCGTTTCTTGATGAAACCTAAAAAAATATTCGATGTTACATCAGGAACGATTCCGTTGAAATCGAAGAAAGTTACTGAAATAAAATTGAGCGACGATGATCTTATTATCTTACCACAAGAAGCACAGTAGAAAATATCACTTTTTAAGAAACGTTTCTATTTAGCGATCAAACGAAGATATTATCAAGACAACTTCCCAATTTTCCTTCCTTTTAGCTACGCTTGTTTTTGAGTATGGACAAAACGCTTCTCAAGAGAATAAAGTTTTTTACTCGATATATCTTAGTGGCTGTTTTGCAAATTCCCTTGCATCTTTTGTATGGTTTTTCTGGTTTTTTTCCGAGAAATTCGCAACTTTGGCTGTTTGGATGTTGGGAAGGCAAAAGATTTCGTGGAAACAGTAAGTTATTGTATTCACATGTCAAAAAAAATTACCCAGCGATCCAGGCTGTTTGGATTGTAAAAAATGCGACACTCTACGAAAAATTAAAGAACGAGCAAAACGAGGTGTATTTGGCTTATAGCCTGAAAGGTTTCCTCCTCACATTGCGCGCAAAATACTTGATTGTGACTCATGGGATCATTGATATGAATGAGTTTGTCTCACGAGGAGGCACTCTGATCAATCTCTCTCATTCCATTTATCCGATTAAAAATATGCGGCTCCCTTATTCTGTATTTGAGAAGATTCGGATCTACTTGCGCTTCCCTTATATGCGGTTTCCTTATTGGTACTTTCTCAAGCCTGATTACGCGATTACCGCTTCAGATTTTACAAAAAAAGCCACCAAACACCATTATAATCTCAGGGATGATCAAGTGATCGCCACCGGGATTCCCAAAACCGATTTTCTCCTTTCCCTCGCTCATCATCGATCTCTCTCTTCGCAAGACAGCAATTTTATCGAATTTTGCCAAGCGGATAAAAAACGCATTTTATTTCTCCCGACCCATCGGGGTGACCGTGATTTTAGCATCTTCCATTTCCAATTCGATCCCCAGCGATTAGCGGCTTTGTTAGAAAGCATCAATGGTAGGATCGCTTTTAATTTCCATCCAGGGGCTGTCGGTGAGAAGTTCCTTCCTGATTTCAGCAAGTACGATAATATTCAATTATTAAATTCTAAAGGGGATGAAATCAATGAGCTTCTCAGTCAAATCGATCTCCTGATTACCGACTACTCCTCTTTATTCGCTGATTTTCTGATTTACGAGAAACCGATCATTTTTGCTAAGTTTGATCATGAAAATTATATAAAAGAACGTGGCCTCTTTGTGGATTATGATCATGATCTTCCGGGTCCCAAAGCCGAAGATTGGCCCACTTTATGCCAATTGATCCAAGAAATTTTTCTTGAAAAAAATGACAACTATCAAAGCAAAAGAGAAGCATTCAAAAAGCTGGTTTATCCCCATCCTGATGGGGAAGCATGTGAGCGAATCGCACAATTTATTCAAACCTTGCCCGAATAAGTCAGTTGATTTATTCCATATATACCACGGACATCTCAGAAGATTACAATCCTATGGCGAAAGTTTTTTTTTTAGAATTCACAGAGCATCTCCCAGAATTCCTGAAGAGCAGGGAACCCTCAGATATTGTCATTGCGCTAACACCAAGTGTCGCGGCCAAGTTGACGGTCTATCAGATCCCATTCAAATTGTTACAAGGGGATTACTATTCTCATGAAGAATACATGGAAATTGTTCCCGGATGGGAAGAGCGGATGCTCAATATTACCGATAAATTGGATGAGGCTTTATGGAATAATTTTGAATCTTTTAGTAAAAAAGAAATCACGCCATTCCGTTGGAACACTCATTTGTTAAAGCTATTGTTTGATAATATTGTGATGAAAATTTTTGAATTGGAGCAGTTTTTTAGCCAAGAAAAAATTCATCAGGTAAAAATATTTCAATGCCCGTTGTCGAGTCAGATTGAAAGATTATGTTATGACGATGATGAATCGGTCTACGAACAATTGATCTATTTAATGAAAAATAAATATCAGTATGAGATCTCCATTATTAGTGCTTCAAAGAGTCTTGAGAAGAGGGTTTCTGATAAGAAGCCATCTCACAATTATTTGCGCTCCCTGCGCTGGTTAAAGCGAAAACTTAAAAAAAATGCTGTTCAATTGGTCAATGCCTATAAAATTAGATTTTTAAAGCAGAGCAAAGGGCGCATCTTAAATGTCAATTGCCATGAATTGTCGTCAATCTCTTCACCTTTAGCGCGTTTGGATTGGGTGATTGATGACTATCCCAATGATTTATTGCCGGCACGCCCCCCAAAAAATGATGAATATTCCCGTTTTATCGACAAAATTCAGGAAAGTGAGGAGCTAACAACCCTGTTTACATTCTCAGGATTGAATTTTTTTAAACTGTGTCAAAGTAAAATTCACAATTTTTGCCGAAAACTTGGCAACATTCTTGAGGATTATCGTCATTTAGAAGAGTATTTTGGTCATCAGCATTGCGATATTGTATTTTTTTCTACGCATTCGCCCTATGATATTCAGAATGTAATCATTCCCGCTCTTTGCCGAAAAAGGAATATTCCCTATGTTTGTTGGATGCATGGCGGCTCTGGAGTCAATTATAGGACGGGATATAAAATAACGGATTATACCTATGGACAGCATTATTTTGTTTATGGGGCCGAAGTCAAGAAACTGCTGGATCAGCATTATTCTCAATATCGTCTCACGACTCACGTGGTCGGATCTCCACGGCTTCTAAAACGGCAGCAAGATTATCAACCTCCCCAAAATGAAAAAAAAATCATTACTCTTGTCCTATGCTCCTGGGGGAATAACCGTCAATATATGGCTTCAGACATACCGCAGTTTCGCTTCTCTTTTTGGGAGCCTCTTGAAACCATCATTAGGCTTCTTATTCGGTATGAAAAGCAGTATCACATTATTGTACGCGCTCACTCGAATCAATCCCAAATTGACACCGTCAAGAATTTATTATCAGATTGTGATAGTGAGGGCATTGAGGTGAGTTCCTTTAAGATGGCATCTTTTTCGGAGATAGTGAAAAGATCGGATCTGTTTATCAATACATGGGTCTCAACCACATTTTGGGAAGAGTGTTTGTCGCATGCTGACATTTTTGTGATGGATAATAGTGATCTCACGAAATCTGCAAAAAAACTCCTCCCTAACCGGGCCTTTTGGTACGATGATTTAGATCATTTTACAAGGGCGTTGGAACACTATTTAGACGAAGGAAACTTCTATCAAAAAAGTGGGGATCAATCTTTTTTAAACGCGTATATGGATTTTGAGCGGAAAGATCATATCCCGGAGCATGTCTCCCAAACGATTCAAAACATTCTTAATCAAAACAGTCGTTAATGGGGTTTGAGATTAAACAGTTTGAGGAAATTTTTTCTGAACAATGGCTATCATTTTGTGATAAAAATTCCAATTGTTGGCTTCACCATAAAGGGATCGCGTTTCTGAATGACCGAAAAAACCTATCGTTCGTCTTAATGGAAAACAAACAGATCGTTGCCATTTGCCCCTTTGTGGTCGAATTGAAAACCCAGGATAACAAAGAATACGCGCTTGGTTCGCTCTTTGGTTTATCGAATCCTAGCCCTATTATCGCAGATGGTATTGATGGAGAGAAATACCGTAAAAAAATAAATCAAACACTCTATGAGCATCTTGGCTATTTAGCAAAAACTAATGAAGTCGCTAAAATTGGATTCAATCTTTCTTCCCTGCATTATACTCGGACTCCCTGTTTTGGAAACACGGAAACACGGAAACACGGAAACACGGAAACACGGAAACACGGAAACACGGAAACACGGAAACACGGAAACATTTCGATATGGTTTTTTAGATGTTTCCCTAAAAATGATTTTGTGGGATTTAACAAAAACTGAAGAAGAAAGCTGGCAGGATTTATCCAAAGGCCATCGTTCAATATTGAAAAAGTACCTCAATATCAGCGATTGTCACTACATCAATTTTTTTGAGGCGGCATTGGATTTCAAGCAGTTTGCTGAGATGATGCTGACAATCGGGGAGTTTTCGAAATCCTATTTGAAGTATTTTTATGCCTTATTCCAGCAAAACCATCTTGAAATTGTTCACTTGATCTATCATGAAAAAATTGTCGGAATGGCAGTCTTCTTAAAATATCATAATACGGTGCAATACTATGCGGCATCACGGTTTACAGAAGAAGCGATTCCTGTGCATCATCTCCTGGTCTGGAAAGCGCACCAGAAATACCGTGATGAGGGCTTTCAATACATGGATTTGGGGGTATTCTCATATCATGCTCACTTAAACTATCTTCCTTCAAATAAGGCGAAAGGTGTCTCAATGTTCAAAAGGGGATTTGGCGGAAAAGTATTGCCATTTTTACTGGGAGAAAAATATTTCAACCGGACGTATTTTGAAGTTGAATATCAACAAAGAATCGCGAAATATGGCGAAACCATTGAATAGTATTTTAAAATTCTCGCTCAATGATAAGATCCTCTCGTAAGACGAGAATGATATTTTTTATTCCATGCAATTAAATGCCTCAAAACAAAAAAATCCTCAAAAGCCCCTTTATCAAGATTGAACAAACCATCAATGGTCTCTTTGAAAAAGAATTTGGGCTTTTTACGAGAAATGGGACAACGGCTTTATGGTTAGCATTAGAAGCGTTGGCTTGTAAAAATAGAAAAATTGTCGTGCCCGCAAACATCTGTTTTGTCGTCGTGAGTGCGATTATTCTCAGTGGCAATCGTCCTTTTTTTGTTGATATTGACAAAAATTTCAGCATCGATCCTGACCAACTGAAACAGATCAAGGCTGATGAAATTGCGGGCGTGATATTCCCGCATTTATATGGCAATACGGGGAGTATTGAAAGTGTGATGGAGATCGCCAACAAGCAGGGCTGGTTTGTGATTGAGGATGTCGCTCAATCATTCGGAGCGAGGACAGGTAAAAAATACGCGGGGAGTTTTGCTGATATTTCAATGACGAGTTTTGGGATGGGTAAAATTATTGATGTGGAAATTGGAGGAGTCTTGTCTTGTAGATCCAAGAAATTATATGAGAAAGTCTGCGAGATTTATCAATTTTTACCCTCGTTAGATGAAGAAAAATTGTTAGCTTACGAGCGGTTTAATAAAATCTATTGTTTGTTGATAGAATGTCTTGAACGTGGAGATGAATTAAACCAAGTTGGCGTGCCTCATATACATTCATACAAAGACGCGATTGTGAATCGGTTAGGCGAGAATATAGATTTTCTCGATGCTTTGGAAATTCAATTGAACCATTTAGAAACTCGGCTCAAAATTAGAGGAAATAATGCCAAAGCGTTTCAAAAATTGTTAAATCATGCGAATATACAGACCCTTTCTCATAATCCAGGATCAACCTATTGGAGACAAACGATGCTCGTTGAAAAAGATCGGGATGGCCTGCTGAATTATCTCAAAAAAAACGGGGTGAAAGCCTCAAAATACTTCCCTTCGATTGATCGTTTATTTTATCCGAGAAATGGAAAAATTTATCAGAATTCTGACAGAATGGCGGCCCAGATAATCAATCTTTGGCCAGGAGAAGAAACGTCACTTAACGACATTTCAAAGATCAATACAGTCATCCAAAAATTTTATGAACCATCAAAAATGGTCGATGAGGTTTAGTCAAACCATCTCCCAATATTAGCGTAAAAAAAGCGGAGGTTTGGGATTAAAAATTCTGAATCAATTTTGTCAAATGTAAACCCATCGTCAATAGAGATGACGATAATATTTTTTAAATTCTTGAAAGATAAAGCAAATGAGTACAAAAATTTTAGCGACTTTAGGACCCAGTTCATTGAATGAAACAACCATTACTAAATTGACTGAATTGGGAGTAAGTTTATTTCGAGTCAATTTATCACACACCCCGATTGATAAAATTGAATCAACCATTCGTTTGATTCAGCAATATACTTCCGCTCCGATTTCTCTGGATAGCGAGGGGGCGCAAATAAGAAATCAGGATATGGCTGGTGGCACTTGTACCTTGACTAAAGGGGAACATGTTCAGGTTCATTTTTCATCTGTTGTTGGAGATGAACATAATATATCATTGACACCAAACCATGTAGCAGAGTCTCTGGAAGTGGGGGATCGTGTGAGGATCGATTTTCATTCGGTCTGTATTCGGATCATTGAAAAACGCAGTGATCATTGTTTGGCGGAAGTAGAAGTAGGTGGTAAAGTTGGTAGCAATAAAGCGGTTGATGTTGATAGAAATATTAAACTAAATGCTATCACAGAAAAAGATAAAATTGCGGTGGCAATTGGTAAAGAAATGGGCATCAAAGATTATGCGTTGTCCTTTGCGAACTCAGAGGAAGATGTGGTCGCGATGCGGGAATTGATTGGTGAGGGTGTCAATCTAATTTCAAAAATTGAAAGCCGTCAAGGGTTGTTAAATCTCAGTCAAATTTTGAAAAAAACAGACTCGATTTTAATTGATCGAGGCGACTTATCGCGTCAAATGCCGATTGAAAAGATCCCCTTCTTGCAGAGAAAAATAATCGCAATTGCAAAATACCACCAAACCCCGGTTTATGTGGCGACTAATTTGTTAGAATCCATGATTACAACGCAGTTGCCAACGAGAGCGGAAGTGAATGATGTGATCAGTACCTTGCTGATGGGAGCGAATGGGTTAGTCCTTGCCGCTGAAACTGCGATAGGGGCATTTCCTGTCCAGACGATCATCATGGTGAATAAATTGATCAAAGAATTTGACAAATGGACTCCCAATACAAGCCTGAATGAAATCATTGAAAATTAGTCATCAAAAAAACGTGTCATTATCAATCAATATAAAACCAGGTTTAGCGTTTTTATTGCGAGGGTTTTTTGAACTATTTCCTAGAAAAGCGCATTTTGCGCAATTGATTAGATTCCCATAAAATTATGCCGACACCGGACTTTCAAAAATTATTATTTCATATCTCCCAAATTGCCAAAAACGCAGCTCAGCTCCTTGCTGAAAATCGTTTCGAGTCTAAAAAAGTTGAGCAGGATTTACGGAGAGATGTGAAAGTGAAGGCGGATTCCCAGTTGGAAGCCTTTATCCTAAAAGACCTCTCTCAGAATTTTGACTACCCAATCTTGTCGGAAGAGGTTGGGCAAATTGAAGGCGCGCATCCTGAAAGTCAATACCATTGGATTGTTGATCCATTGGATGGGAGTTTAAATTTTTCAAAAGACATTCCTTTTTGTTGTATTTCGATTGCTTTATGGCAAAATATGGAACCTAAATTGGGCGTTGTTTATGATTTTAACCGTGATGCGCTCTTTACGGGGTTGGTCGGAAAAGGGGCGTGGCTCAATGGAGTTCCCATTCAATCCAGTGCTGTTCTCGAAAAATCGCAAGCGATTCTCTTAACAGGTTTCCCGGTTAGTACAGATTTTTCCCACGATGCCTTATCAGGATTCATTGCACAACTTCAACGTTACAAAAAAGTTCGCCTGCTCGGATCAGCCGCATTATCCCTCGCTTATGTTGCTTGCGGTCGGGCAGACTGTTATCAAGAGAATGATGTCAAAATTTGGGATATCGCCGCGGGATTGGCCTTAGTCAAGGCCGCTGGCGGCAACATAAATTTCCTCCCCTCTGCTACCCCTAATACGCTGACGGTTAAGGCCTCCAATGCTCATATTTTTCAGAATTGAATAAATGCGCACTCTACATGTCTTATACGAAACTTCAGAATTCAATCTTTCCTCAGAAGGGATCTTCTTGAGTTTCTTAATGCCGGCAGAGGAACAAAAATTGACGGACTCTTTTTCAGGCACTTTCTTGAGTGGCAATCGTGAAATGAATCCCATTCGGGAAACCGCTATTTCCCTCTACAAGGAACTGGTGACTCGGATAGCAGCGACTCCTTGTCATCAAAAAACGTTGAGAAAGATTTTGAGTATTTCAGAGACACAAACTTCCTGGTGGTATCATAAAGTCAGTGGGCGGGGTGTGGAACATGATCCAACTTTTAATTATCTCCTGCAAATATTGACGATTTCTCAAATTGCCCAACGAGAAAAAATTGATCAAATTGCGCTCTATGGCAGTAGTCTGGAAGTGGCCGAGGTGTTAGCAAGCAAATATTCGCTGACAAGATATAGCTCTTTGCAGGGACGTCGTAAATTAAAAGAAAAATTCCCGCTCTTATTGTATCTTTATGGCGGCTGGTTGCGGATCCGATATCTTTATCACGCGTTGCAGACCCAGCTGGCTCTCCGGCAGATCAAGCTCTCAACGTTTCAACCGGATGTGGTGTTTCAGGGATTCTGGGATTGGAGTGTGAACGTGAATGAATCTGCCAATCAAGTGCAGGATCATTATTTTATTTCACTGCCTGAAAAACTCGAAATGGCAGGGTTTCATTGTGCGTGGTTTGTTTGGTTTGCCCCCCATTTGAAACCAGGTTCCTCGCATCGCTCCTTGGCTGAGACGTTAGGAAAAGCAAAAAATCAGGAAAAAATAATTTTTCTCCAAAAATTTCTTAAAATCTCAGATATAGTGTTGATCAGCCTTGATGTCAGACCGCTGATTCGCTATATTCGATTCTCTCATTTAAAAGCTTTTCAGGCACTATTTGTTGAGAAGGATCTCGATTTTTGGCCCCTTTTCCGCCAGCAATTGATGTATCATTTTGCCACTCCTGACATTGCTCATCACACTTTGATTGAATGCGCTTCCCGAAGAGCTTTTGCCGCTTATCTCCCTAAGTTATCGTTTGTGTTCCAGGAATTGTTTTTATATGCCCGTGCTTTTTATCAAGGCCAATTATTGGGGTCTCCCGATACCATTCAATGTGCGATCCAGCATGCCAGTTATAATCGTGAAAAAGCACTGATGCTGCCGGATCCCATCAGGGAATATCAAGGCATTCCAGATAATTACGCGATCCCTAAACCAAATTATATTTTTGCGATGGGAGAATTAGGGCGCGATCTTTTCAGAGAAGCAGGGTTTTCTGCGGATCATGTGTTTCTGACAGGCTCAACAAAATATGACCATATTCGCATCATTTCTTCAGATTCAAAACAACCCTTGAAACAAGAGAACCGTTCCAAAATCAATGTCTTATTGGCACTCACCCTCAATCGGGCTTTGGAATTTGAATTGATTCAGGCGGCTTATCTTGTCGCCAAAAAATTACCTCAAATCAATTTACTGCTGAGAAGTCATCCTTTTGCGAAAATGGAAGATTGGCCTGCGTACCAACCTTACCGCTCCCATATTTTTTCGACGAAAGGGAGCTTAAAAGAAGATCTCGCACAAGCAGATTTGGTTTTGTTTAGTTATTCCAGCGTCGCGGAAGAAGCCTTGTTACTTGGCATTCCGGCATGGCAATGGGTACCGCCACGATTCAATGGTTCGGTTTTTAGAGATATTCCCGCGATCCTGAGTTTTTCGACTCTGAAAAGTTTAGAGGATTCCTTGCAGGCTTTTATTGAAAACCCTCAATCTTTTCTCCCTAACCAAGCAAGCCAAGAATGTGTTTTACGCCACTGTTTTTACCAAGCGGATGGACTTGCCACCCAACGTATTGCGTCAAAAATTATCGAATTAGTATCGTAAAAGGAAGAAAATGAGCAGTATTCAAGATTACGAAGCGATTTGGGAATTCACTGAAAAACTTCCTTGGTGCGCACTGGTAACAACGGGACGAGTCGGAACTGATTTTTTTCAGAGTTTGCTCGATTCTCACCCTGAAATCTTTGTTTTCAATGGCCCGTTACGTCTTGATGACTTTTGGAAAAATTCGGCTTGTCTTCAATCTCAACGACCTGTCGATGTTGCTGATTTAATTGATGAATTTATCGGGAATTTTATTTTTAAGTTTAAATCCAAATATGATTATAGGGAGAGAAAAGATCAGCTTGGGGAAGATATGCGGCAATCGATTGAGATAGAAATTCCCCAATTTCGAGAACACTGCCTGCGGTTAATGGAACTAAAACCTTTATCATTTCGCACTTTTTTACAGGCAATTTATATCGCTTATGAATTGGCTTTAGGGAACCTCATCGCTCATAAAAAAGTGTTTTTGCATCACCTCCATCACATCTGGAGATTGGATGATTATTTAGCGGATTTTCCACAGAGTAAAATCATTTCGATGACGCGAGATCCGCGAGCAACTTATGTTTCAGGAGTTGAGCATTGGAGAAGATACAATCCAGAGTTCAGCGATGATCTTAAACGGGTGTTTTTTGTCTTAAACCGGACGATAGAGGATGCGCAATCATTGAAAAAAAAACCGCAAAAGTTCATGGTTCTCAAATTGGAGGATTTGGGGAATGATGAAATTTTAAAAAAAGTTTGTCAGTGGTTAGGAGTCTCTTTTCATCCCTGTTTGCGTTGCGCTACTTGGGCGGGTATGCGGTGGTGGGGGGATTTGATCTCAGCGAAAATTCCTCAAAAATCTGAAAAAGGATTCTCGCAAACAATGACTCAGAATAATTGGGATTTTCGCTTAAATACCATCGATCAATCGGTCTTGAATTTTCTTTTATTTGAGCGTTTGAAATTATTTTCATACAAACATCAAAAACTCTCAAAGAGAGACTATCTGAGGGTCTTCTTCTTAATTATGTGGCCCACTACTTATGAAAAACAAGCCTTTTCTATTAAAGGGATGATAGGGATTTTATCGAAACATCACTATCGTACATTTTTGCTGAATATTTATTACTATTTTAAGAGAGTCGGACTATTTTATAAATTGTATTATAAGCATTTTCGGGAACGTTTTTATCTGCCTCATTTTGATTGAAACTCTCACTTGATGGACGGATCAAGTGCAGAAAATATCTAAAACGATTGTGATAAAATAAAATCATTGAAACGCTATGAAAGAAAGTGACATTAGATCGCAGGAATTGCTCGCTAGGTATTTAGAATTGAGTCGGCAAGACGCGCAATCCTTGGATAGTCGCAGTTTTCAAGAGATTGATTGTCCAGGGTGCGGCACAAATAATTCAGAGTTTAAATTGGAAAAGCATGGATTCACCTACAGAATTTGTCAAACATGTGGTTCTGTCTTTTGCTCTCCTCGGCCCACTGAGGCGATGCTGAAAAGTTTCTATGAAAATAGCCCTTCCTCAAAGTATTGGGCGACTGTGTTTTTTCCCGCAGTTGCTGAAATCAGGAAAGAAAAACTTTTCAAAAAAAAAGCAGACGCCATCGCAACGCTTTTGAAACAGCACGGGCAAATTCCTGAAAACATTTGTGACGCGGGCGCAGGGTATGGCCTCCTTTTGAAAGAACTGCAAACCTTTTTGCCCCAATCAAACTTTTTTGCGATTGAACCTAACTCTGAACTTGCCGCTAAATGCCGCAGTCAAGGGTTGACAACCTTGGAAACTCTCAGTGAAGAGGCCTCTGAATGGGCGCATCGATTTGATCTGATCATCAGCCAGGAAGTCATTGAACATGTCTATTCAACTGAAAATTTTATAAAATCCCTCTACCAACTGATCAAAAAAGGGGGATCCTGCTTGGTGACAGGATTAGGCTATGAAGGGTTTGATATTTTAATGCTTCAACAACATTCCAACAGTATATCGCCTCCTCATCACATCAACTTTCTCAGCATTAAAGGCTTTGAGTTGCTTTTTAAACGGAGTGGGTTTACAAATATTCAAGTTTGGACACCCGGAGAACTCGATGTCGATATTGTCGCAAATAGCCCAAACTGTCCTGAGTTTATCAAAATCTTACTAGAAAGAGGCAGTGACGCAAAGGATGAATTTCAAAAATTTCTTCAAAAATATAAACTGAGTTCCCATGTCTGGATCTATGCTCACAAAGAATTAGCACAACCAATTTCTCAAATTGAAAGGACAAGATGAATATATTCATGAATGATGTGTTTCATCCTTATTATAGTACTTCTCCGCTTGTTTTAGTGGATGTTGGTGCTAAATCAGGTTTGCAACAAAATTGGCTTCCCGCAGAAAAATACTTAAAGTTGATTGGTTTTGAACCAAATAAAGTTGACTTTGAAGAGTTACAAAATAACTCAGATAATAATCAACTGATTTTAAATATTGGCTTACATAATAAAAAAACCTCACTCGATTTACATGTTAGAAACAGCGGAGCCTCGATTTATAAACCTAATGAAGTATTTTTGAAAAATTTTTATGATCGGATTGGAGAACGAAATGCTCTTCGGAAAACGATTAAAATGGAAACAGATACTCTGGATAACCAATTCCAAATCAATCATATAGATAAAGCGGATTTCATCAAATTGGATACGGATGGAAGCGAGTTATTTATTTTGCAAGGTGCTGAAAAAGTTCTGGAGCAACACATATTTGGTTTAGAAATTGAGGTACAATTTGCTGATATGTTTCGGGGGGGGGGGATGTTCCGAAATTTTCAGATGTCGATCCTTATGTTAGAAAACAGGGGTTCGAATTATGGGATATACAACGCCAGTATTGGAAAAGAAAAATTGACAAAGACCATCTTGAATTGAGAGGGCAGTTGATATTTGGGAATGCTGTTTATTTTAAAAAACAGGACATTTTTGAAAACTTAGTTAATTCCTTAACAGACGATGGGATTGCCAGACAAGCTAAGGTATTGAACGCAGTATCTATTTGTTTACTCTATGGATACCCTGATTACGCTTTAGAGATATTAGAAAAACATCAGACTTTATTCCAAAAAAATGAACTCCGCATAGCAAAAGAAACGATCAAAAACAGTTTCAAAAAAATACTAAATATTCCAATGTTCAAAGGAAAAGGGCGGCTTGCGAATTTATGCTTCTTTTTAGGAAATTTATTAAAAAGCGATTATTATGATGGAGCCGCGGCATCTGATAAAAAGTTAGGCAATCAAAACTATTATTAATGTTGCTCAAACAAGGGTTGGATTCTTTTTATAGAAACAATTTTTTTCGATTTCTTAGTTAATTGAAACAATCATCAAGAGTGAGTTTGAAAGTGAGTCGTTTCTTTCGAAATAGCTATCATAGCAAAAAAGTCTTAATCACCGGAAATACCGGATTTAAAGGAGCCTGGCTCACTGCGTGGCTCCTCGGATTGAAGGCTAATGTTTATGGTTTGTCCCTCGATATTCCGACCAATCCTTCCCATTTTGTAGCCGCACGATTGAAACAAAAAATTGATCATTTTCAGCAAGATATTTGCCAATTGGATTCGACAAAAGCAATTATCAGAGAAATTAAACCTGATTTCGTCTTTCATTTAGCCGCTCAACCTTTGGTGCGTTTATCGTATCAGGATCCTCAGCAAACCCTGATGACCAATATTATGGGGACGGCTAATATTTTGGAATCATTGCGAACCCTGAATCATCCGTGCCATGCCATTATCATCACCAGTGATAAATGTTATGACAATGTGGAATGGCTCTGGGGGTATCGCGAAACAGATGCTTTAGGCGGAAAAGATCCCTACAGTGCTTCTAAAGGCGCCGCGGAATTGGTGATCAAAACTTATGTGAATTCATATTTTGCGGAGCCGGAGAGCCTGGTTAAAGTCGCCATCGGACGAGCGGGAAATGTGGTTGGCGGGGGCGATTGGGCGGTTGACCGTTTGCTTCCTGATTGCGTGGCAGCGTGGGCTAATGGAAAATCTGTCGAGATTCGAAATCCTCAATCGACCCGCCCCTGGCAGCATGTTTTAGAACCTTTGAGCGGGTACTTGGCGCTTGGTCAACAGTTGGCAGAAAATCACCAACTCAATGGCGAGCCTTTCAATTTTGGACCAAGTGCCAATCAAAATTTGACCGTCGCGGAGGTGCTTGAGGAAATGGCCCAATATTGGCCGAAAAGTCAGTGGAATAGTGTTTCAGAGTCAAGGATTTATGAAGCGCGGGTATTAAAATTATGCTGTGATAAAGCGCGCTATTCACTGAATTGGAAACCTACTTTAACTTTTAAAGAGACGATTGGAATGACGATGGCATGGTACCGCCATTATTATGAAAACCCGGACGCTGATATTTGGGATTTGACTCAAAAACAAATTGAAAACTACACTGAGCTTGCGGTGAATCAGGCACAGGGATGGACTCAATAACAATAAAAACGATTCCTTATTGATGGTAATTCAATGAAAGTTGTGATTTTAGCAGGAGGCTTTGGCACTCGCCTCTCGGAATATACAGATGTTAAACCGAAACCGATGGTGGAAATCGGGGGGCATCCCATTTTGTGGCATATCATGAATCTCTATGCCCATTATGGTTACAAAGATTTTTTGATTGCCTTGGGCTACAAAGGGAACGTCATCAAAGAGCATTTTCTCAATTATTATGCTATGAATTCAGATTTTACGGTGGATTTGTCAGATGGGACGATCACCTCACATCAACAAAGAAACATGGACTGGAAAGTGACGCTGGTGGACACGGGGCAGAATACGATGACCGGCGGGCGTGTGAAGCGGATGCAACCTTACGTTGGAAACGAGCGATTCATGCTCACCTATGGGGATGGGGTTGCCAATCTCAATTTGGAAAAATTGCTCGCGTTCCATCAGGGGCATGGGAAAATGGCGACGGTCACTGCGGTCCATCCTGCGGCACGTTTTGGGGAACTGGACATTGCTGGAGATCAGGTCATTTCCTTTAAAGAAAAACCGCAAGTCAACGAGGGGTGGATCAATGGCGGTTATTTTGTCTGTGAACCCGAATTTTTTGAGCGGATTGAAGGGGATGCCACAATCCTAGAGAAAACTCCGCTTGAACGGGCCGCGGAAATGGGAGAGTTGATGACCTTCCAGCATGAGGGATTTTGGCAATGTATGGACACGATTCGCGATCGCAATGTTTTGGAAGCGTTTTGGCAGTCAGGGCAAGCGCCTTGGAAGGTTTGGTAATCACGCCCTTCTTCACCGTTCTTAATTAAATTATGGAAAAAACAATCCTGATTCTGGGAGGACAAGGGTTCATCGGGAGCCATCTTGTCGCATTGGCTTTGACAAAAAAATATCGCGTCACCGTGCTTTCTTTGACAAAAAAAGTTTTTCCTTTATCGCTTCCTAACGACGCTTCTCTAGAACATTTAATTGTCAACGCAACCGTACTTGACGATTTAAAACACGCGCTTGATGGAAATAAATTTCATTATGTGATCAATTGTTCGGGATACATTGATCATTCTTTGTATAAAGATGGAGGAAGACGCTTAATTGATCAGCATTTTACAACGGTACTGAATCTGATTGAATGTTTGGATCGCGGCCATTTGGAAGGATTCGCGCAAATTGGCAGCAGTGATGAATATGGCAATTTACCGGCCCCTCAAAGCGAAGATTATCGTGAAACTCCGATTGCGCCTTATTCATTTGGCAAGGCCGCCACGACTCATTTTTTGCAAATGCTTTCCCGTACGGAAGCGTTTCCTGCGATCATTCTCAGACTTTTTTTAGTCTATGGCCCCGCTCAAAATAGGCAGCGCTTTCTTCCACAAATCATTCAAGGGTGTTTAGAGGATCAAGCCTTTCCCACGTCGGCAGGAGAGCAATTGCGGGATTTTTGTTATGTGGGCGATATTGCGCGGGGAATTTTCAAAGCATTGAAATCCCCACAGGCGCACGGGGAGGTGATCAATCTGGCTTCTGGGAACGGTATCTCAATTCGGAAGATGATTGAAACCACTCAGGAAATGATAGGTTCAGGCCATCCGAAATTTGGAGAATTTCCCTACCGGCCTGGAGAAAATATGGCACTTTATGCCTGCATAGAAAAAGCAAAAAGGTTGTTAAACTGGAAACCGCAAATCTCCCTGGAGCAAGGATTGCAGAAAACGATTCGATACTATCAAGAACAATCAACACATGAAAAATAAAATGGGTGCTCCATTTATCAGTATTATCATGAATTGCTATAACAGCGAAACCTACCTGAGGGAAGCCATTGAAAGCGTGATTGCGCAAACTTATGCCGATTGGGAGTTAATTTTTTGGGACAACCAATCCACCGATGGGAGCGCGAAAATTGTTCATTCCTATCAGGATTCACGAATTAAATATTTTTATGCGGCTACCCATACGGACTTAGGAAAAGCACGTAAAAAGGCAGTCGAGCAAGTTTCAGGAAAATGGCTGGCCTTTTTAGACTGCGATGATTTGTGGGAACAAGACAAATTAAAAAAACAGGTTGAAATTATTCGAGCGGAAAGTGAAAAAGGGAATCAGATCGGTTTGGTCTACGGTCGAGTCACTCATTTTGGGCAACATCTTCGAGAAGAAGAAGTCCCGCCATTTCAGGGAAAATCGCTGCCAGAAGGCCATATTTTAGAAAAACTTCTGACGGATGGGTGTTTCATTCATTCTTTTGCCGCAGTTATCAATAAAGCGGCTTATTATCAGGTGGGCGGGTTTCCTGAAAATTATATCTATGCCTGTGATTATTTTCTTTTTTGTGAAATTGCGAAAAACTTCCCGATCCGAGCCGTACAGGATTTTGTTGGAAAACGGCGACGGCATGAAAACAATTTAACGCGCCAGATGGGGAATTATGTTTATACCGAATCGATTCGAGTATTAAAGAGGCATGTTAAAGAGTATCCTGAAAGCCGGAAACGGCTGAGACAATTACAAAAAGATTCTATGAAATATATTATTAAAAACACATTATGGAATATATTCAACAAGCAGAAGAAATCGTAGAGAAGATTCTTAAAATTGCCAATGCGGAAGGCAAAATAACGGGTTTTAGTATCGGCAATACCGCAAAAATTAGTGCTCACGATTTGTATTTTACTCCGATTAGAAATACGTCGCTCATGATTATGGCTGGGGTGATTGTGTATAGTGAAGAACAAGCAGAGAATATAGCAAAAATTGTGGATGGCAAAGTTCAATATATTTTAGTGGATTCAGAAAAAAAAATAGCTCCATTTGAATTAGAGAACACCGCAAATGTGGAACGAATCGTGCGCAAGACCACTCAACAATCCAAGCTTTGGTTTTATAAAGGAAACGATCTTTCGGTGGAAGCGGTTGATGGCCTTTTAGCACAACTGACCTCAAAGTTATGGGGAACCATTGAAGGGAAAAAAATTGCGATCCTGGGGGCAGGGAATTTAGGAGCAAAATTAGCTCTAAAATTGGTGGAAAGGGGAGCGCAGGTCGTGATAACCCGCAGAAATAAACAGGCTCTTGAGATGATTACTCAAGCAATCAATTATATTAAGCCGACCTATACTCAAGCGAGCGTGATCGGAATGGGCGATAATAGAGAAGCGGCGAAAGACGTGCAAATATTGATTGGAGCTGTTCAGGGAACCCCGGTGATTACAGAGGAAATGATCAATGGCCTTGCAAATGACGCGATAATTATTGATGTGGGGAAAGGGACACTTCACTTTGAGGCAATTGAAGCCGCAAAAAAAAGAGGATTTGAAGTTTATAGATTGGACGTAAGTGCCGCATTTGATGGACTCATACATAAACTTTGGGCCATTGAAAATACCGTTGAAAAAAAGTCGGGACGGCGAAAATTATATGGGGAATCGCTTGTTTCAGGAGGATTGCTGGCAGGTTATCAAGAAATAGTAGTCGATAATGTTTGGTCTCCTCACAGAGTCTATGGCATTGCCGATGGGCAGGGCGATTTTATCAGGCCATTGACCTCTGAACAAACAATCAGGATTGAAAAATTGCAACAATTTCTGAAGACAAACATTTCACATCAAGAAACTTCATGAAATTCAAAGCCGACTGGCTGTCTTATCTCCATCAAATCAGACGGCGAGAAATAGAAATGATTTTTTCCAACTGCCCTGAACAAATATTTTCAAAAGCCTTAGAATTAGGGGCAGGGGATGGTTTTCAGAGTGTTCTTATCTCTAAATATGCGACAAAATTGATCAGCACAGACTATAATGAAAAGCGATTGAAGAAAAAAAATACGCAGTCGATAGAATACCAAATATGCGATGCTGAAGAAATAAAAAATAGTTTCAAGCAACAAGAATTTGATCTAGTTTTTTCTTCCAATTTGCTGGAACATTTACCCAATCCTGAAAAAACGTTGCAAGCGATCCATACGCTCTTAAAAGATGATGGGATTACAATTCATATCATGCCCAGCCCTTTTCTGACCTTGTGTTATGTGGTGTTTTATTTTCCAAACCGCATAATACACCTCTTAGAAACTTTCTTTCAGCAAGGTAGTTTAAAAAAATCGGTATTTACTCTCTTCCAGAAAAGAAATAAACCGCAGGTTAGTTCTCAAGAATCAGGAAACAATCTGAAAAGTCAACGCCCGCAAAGATCATTTATTCACCGGTTATTGATACCGGCTCCTCATGGTGTCTCCGCAAGTAATTTTGATGAACTTTCTGCCTTTAGCAAACGGAGATGGCAAAAGGAATTTGAGCAAAGTGATTTAGAGTTGATTGCAATCTTGAAAGGATTGACTTATTCGGGTTACGGGTTTGGTTTGAATAAAGTGAGCACGCTCCTTGAAAAACTAGGAATCGCTTCAGAATATGTTTATATCGCCATCAAAAAAGATAAAAACTGTCGTTATCAAAATTTTTTTCTGTAATTTTTACTCTTCTGACAATCCGCGTTAATTATGAAAATCGTCCATTTTCCTGGTAGTTTCCTCCCACAAATTGGAGGGGCAGAGATTGTAGTCCATAATCTGGCATTGCAGCAACATCAAGCAGGCCATCATGTCACCATCATTTCATCTTATAAAAACTGGAAAACAGTCAATGCGGATCTGCCTTACAAAGTCTTACCGTTGTTTCCTAAATCATTGAGCCTCGTCCTGAGAGCAAAAAAAAATAATATTGATTTGAGAGGGTTGCTCACCCTTCAGTTAATCTTCTATCAAACGCTTTATAAATTTGATATTTGGCACATCCATATGGTCTATCCCACCGGATTTGTGGCACTCCCCGCACTAAAATATCTGCAAATTCCATCTATCATGACCTCTCAGGGAGCGGATATTCAAAAACTCAGTGAGGTCAATTACGGCTCTCGTCTGGATTCAAAAATAGAAGAAATTATCCGGCAAACATTGCCTCAATTTGATCGGGTGATCGCCATTAGTGAAGGCATCAAAAAAGAATTTCTGCTCCTCGGCGTTCCTGCTGAAAAAATTGTGAAAATACCAAATGGGGATGTAGTTTCTCGGATTAAAACCCTGAAAGTCAATCAGATTGCTTTAAGAAACAAACTCAACTGGCCTTTAAAAAAATGTATTTTATTAACAGTGGGTCGGAACCATCCTAAAAAAGGATATATTTACATTCCTGAAATCATTCAAAAAATTGTAAAAATACGAACCGATTTTCGCTGGGTCATTGTCGGACGAGAAACGGAACCCATCGTAGAAAAGGCCAAGGAATTGGGCGTCGATCAATATCTGCAAACAATTTCACAAATTTCTCCTCAAAAAAATACGCCCCTCCAGGAAAAATTTTTATTCCCGACAGATGAATTTCTTGAACTATTTAAAGGAGCGGATCTGTTTGTTTTTCCGACTCTTTTAGAAGGATTGCCTGGAGTCTTGATTGATGCGGCCGCCGCAGGATTGCCGATTATTTCAACAAATACAGTGGGTTGTCCCGATATAGTCGAAGATGGTTTCAATGGTTTGCTCTCTCCGGTGAAAGATACTTCAGGGATGGCCGCTAATATTCTTCGGGTTCTTGACAGCCCCGCCTTGCGGAAAACAATGGGAGCGAACAGTCTCAAAAAATCGGTTGAGTTTGAATGGGAAACGATCCAAGAACGTTATCAAATCCTCTATCAAGAATTGATCAGCATGGCAAACTCTCGCGGATGATAAAAACCACCCACCCCTGCCCCTCCCAGGAAGGGATTTTATTGCAAACTCTCGCGTGTGATAAAACCCGCATTCCCCTCCGAGGAGGGGCTAGGGGTGGGTATGGCCAATGCTCGTGGATGATAAAACCCCGCTTCTCTCAATCCGTGACAATCCGTTTTTTAAAACTTTTTTTTGTAAATATTCGCTGAAATGATTCAAAAATTGACGATTGGTTTTCCCCACCCTCCGGCTTCGGGAGGCCCCGGCAGTTTTCAGATTCGCCTCACAAAAGAATTGCGGCAGCGGGGCTTTAAAATATTATTTCCTTGCGATCAAGAAATTCCAGATTTGATTCTGGTGGTTGGCGGAACCGCTAAGTTGAAATGGCTCTGGGATTGCAAAAGAAAAGGCACAACCATCATTCAACGTTTGGATGGCATCAATTGGCAGCATCGAGTCCGTCCCACGTCGTTGCGCCATTATTGCCTGAGTGAAATTAGGAATTTCCTGATTGCGAGCATTCGGAAATATTTGGCGGATCATGTGATTTACCAGAGTCAGTTTGTGCAGGAGTGGTGGCACCAAAAACAGGGGCCGGTTAGCGTTGGAAAAAGTATCATCTATAATGGCGTTGATCTTTCCGAATTCAAAATTGCTGCTCAAAAAAGTGCTTCCGAGCCGCCGATTCTATTGTGTGTGGAAGGCAATGTGCCGGATGATCCCGTGACCTTGAATGTGTTGAAAACCATCTCAGAACGATTGGCCAAAGACCATTGTGTGCGGGAAACGCTTGTCTGTGGCGGGGTTTCTCCTCAAGCGCAAAAACAATTGGCGGGAACGCCCGGACTGAAGTTGCTGGGTAAAATTCCACGAGAACGGATGCGGGAAGTTTTGGCAGAAGACGCGGTTTTTTTGGTTTTGGAAATCAATCCCCCGTGCCCAAATTCCGTTATTGAAGCCCTGGCGGCAGGGATTCCGGTGGTTGGTTTTGACACAGGCTCTCTCCGAGAATTGGTTTCTCCAGAGGCAGGAAAAATAGTCCCTCCCAAAAGCGATCCCTGGAAATTGGAAAAGCCCGATATTGATGCTTTGGAAAAAGCGATTAGAGAGCTATTGCCACAACGCGAAAAGTATGGCCTGGCGGCACGTTCAACCGCAGAGGCGCGGTTTGATTTTCAGAAAGTCACCGACTCCTATTTGGAGGTTTTTGGAAAGGTCCGATGAAAATATCAATTATCATTCCCTGTTTTAATGAAGTGAAGACGATTGAGCAACTTGTTAAAGCAGTCAAGGCTTCTTCGCTCAGGAGCAAAGAAATTATTATTGTCGATGATGGTTCCACAGATGGCACTCAACAAGTGCTCAAAACAACCATTGAAAAGCAAGTTGCCCAAGTGATTTATCATGATAAAAATCAGGGCAAAGGCGCGGCACTCAGAACAGGATTTGCGGCAGCTTCAGGGGATATCGTGATCATTCAGGATGCTGATTTAGAATACGATCCACGCGAATATGGACGGTTGATTCAACCGATTTTAGATCAAAAGGCTGATGTGGTTTATGGCTCCCGGTTTGTTGGTGCGGATTCACATCGAGTGCTTTATTTTTGGCATTCAATTGGCAACAAAGTCTTGACGCTTTTTTCCAATATGATGACGAATCTCAACTTGACCGACATGGAGACTTGTTATAAAGTCTTCAGGCAGGAAATTCTTCAACAAATCTCAATTGAAGAAAATCGTTTTGGCTTCGAGCCGGAAATCACTGCGAAAGTTTCTCAACTCAACTGTCGAATTTACGAAGTTGGTATTTCATATTCGGGGAGAACCTATGCGGAAGGGAAAAAAATCAGCTGGAAAGATGGCGTCCAAGCCCTCTGGTGTATTTTGAAATATAATTTAAAATCTAATCTCAAACATTAAAACCCTCGTTAGGAAAATCAATGACTTGCTCAAGGTTCAACGCATGATTAAAATCTCAATCTTAATACCGGCTTACAACGAAGAGGCCACGATTATCCCTTTGTTAAAATCGGTCCAGAAGGAAATCAGCAAACTCAAGAAAGTCTCTTTTGAAGTGATTGTGATTGATGATTGTTCCCAAGATCAGACCAATCAACTCCTCAGAGAAAATGAAACCCTTTACGATCATTTGGTCTCATTGGAAAAAAACCAGGGCAAAGGGGGTGCTATTTTGGGGGGGCTGGCGAAGGCCACAGGGGATTATATTTTATTCCAGGATGCCGATTTGGAATACAGCCCAGCCGATTATAAACAATTGATCCGCCCGATTGTTGATTTTGATGCGGATGTCGTGATGGGAAGCCGATTCGTGGCCCCTCAATTCACGCGAGTCCATTATTTTTGGCACAAAATCGGCAATAAAACGATCACGTTTCTTTTCAATATCCTGAATAACACGACGTTCACCGATACTTACAGTTGTTATTTAATCTATCGAAAAAGCCTGGTGCCGATTGAACAAATTAAAACCAAAGGCTGGGAGCAACATGGCGAAATATTGTCTCTTGCGGTGAGAAATGGAAAAGCCTTCTATGAAGTGCCGATTACCTATCGCGGCCGTTCCTATGAAGAAGGGAAAAAAATACGAGCGATTGATAGCATTGAAGTCATCCGAACGATGATCACGACCCGGTTTTTTCATAAATTTGAGGGGGATCAATCTCCTCAGATTTCCTCAAAAAAAAATTGAACCACGGGTTCATCTTCTTTCAATAGATCTCCTATGAAAGCATCTCAGAAAAATAAAATTCTCTTTGTAAAGCCTCCAGATCGTTTTCTGGAAGATGAATTTGTTTATCAACAACTCGGCCCCCATTACCTGCAATCCTTTCTGGAAGAGCATGGAATCCTCTCTGACATTCTCGTGCTTTATGAGCAACCGGAGATTCGCAAAAAACGAGAAGCCGGAGAGATCGACGAACTTTCGCTGGATCATCTCAATATGCTCTTTTTGGGAGCCGATGAGGACAGGAGACAGGACAGGACAGGATGCAGTCTTTGATCATGCCATCCTCGCAGATTACAACATTGTCGGAATGTCAGTGATGAGTCCGCAGGCTTCTGATGCCTACCTCCTCAATCAATTGATCAACGAATTATACCCTCAGATTACCACGGTAATCGGCGGCTCACACCCACGCTATTATCAGGATCAGGTCAAAACCTTACCGGAATCCGTCGCCTTCGATTTCATTGTTCCTCAAGATGGGTGGGGGCCGATGCACCAAATCGCTTCGGGCCAGATTTGCAAAACAAAAAAATCCATCGTGCTCAGTGACAATTCTCTCAAACTGACAGAACTGCCGGCGCCATCACGCCCCCTTGCTTTGATGGAACGCTACAACTTCGATATTGCGGGAGTCCCCGCTTATCACACGATCACCGCTTTGGGTTGCCCGTTTACCTGCAATTTTTGTGAATCGGGCAGAGAAAATGTGCGCAAGTTTTCAGAAGCGATGATTGATCGAGATCTCAGCGTGATGGCAGACGCGCATCAGAATTTAGCGCATCAAAAAAAGGCGGTGATGTTCTTTGATGATGTCGGTTTGATGAACCCCAAACAAGTCGCCGGACTCGCTGGGCTTGTTCATCAATACAATTATACGACCTGGAGAGCCTTCACCCATGCCTATTTGGTGGTCAGATTTAAAGAACGTCTCCTCACGCCGTTTGCCGAGACGGGAGGCCGCCGGATTGGGATGGGGCTGGAAACCGGATCGCAACGCTCCTTGGATTTGATCAATAAACGCAATGGCAAAAGACAACTCGTTGAGGAGCATTACCAAGCCGTTAAAATCGCCAATGATTTGGGGGTTGCGGTGGATGCGTTTACGATGATTTATCCTTGGGAAGACGAGCAAGATCTGCGTGACACCACCGCGATGGTCGAACAGATTGCTCAAAATCCGGTCAATGGCATTGATGAAAATGGCCGTCCCATGAAAAATCATGTTGATTCGACGATCATGACTCCTTTTCAAGGCACGCAATTTTTTGACATGATTCTGCTCGGAAAACTGCCTGGTGTGGAGATGGTGCCGGAAATCGATCCGGGAACGCTCTATTACAAGGGAAATCATGGCGGCTCCGGCTGGCCTTACCAGAAAACACGGCTCCCGAAAGAACAGTATGAGGAAGCCTAAGCCTACCGCAACTCACTGCGACCACAATATCGGTAATTCCTCATTTTTGAACAACCTCTGAAAAGAAGTTTTTATTGGCAAAAAGTTGAATCAATTGTCTACAATATCTACAAAAATTGAAGCAATCGAGAGTCGGTTTTTAAAAATGGGACTTTATGGGATTGCCTTATTGATCCATCTTGCTTATTTGGTATTTGCTCAAAAATGGTCGGTTCCGCTAGAAGGCGATACAATCAATTATCATGGCATTGCGGAATCTTTTTTAAAAGGAACTGGCTAGCAGTTTGGACCGCAATCGGATCGCGCACCGCTGATATCGGTGTTTCTAGTGATCATTTATGCGGTGGTTGGAATTGACCCGGCGCTGGCTCGTTTTGCGATGGCTTTCACCGTGGCTTTGGCGCCAGTGCTCTTATTTCAATGGATGGTTCAAGGTTTGCGCCAACAAAAATCCCTGGCCTTCGTGACGAGCCTCTATCTGTGTTTGTACCCTCCCGCGATTTACTATGCGCCCAAACTGATCACAGAAAGTCTCGCGCACGTATTGATCCTTGTCTTGTTATTGATTTTTTACTCCTTCAAGCACCATCCCACTTGGCGCAATGCGGCGGGGGTTGGCATTATTTTGGGATGTCTTGCCTTGACTCGGCCTGTTTTTGGATTTCTCCCTTTTTATCTGGGGGCGTGTCACGGTTTGTTTTTGTTGATGAGCAAAAAGGAAACGCTGATTTTCATCAAATATTGGGGAATCGTGATCGGCGCCTATTGCTTGATGATGGCTCCCTGGACAGTCCGAAATTATCTCATCCATGACGCTTTCATTCCTTTCACTACGTCAGGAGGCCATGTTTTGTTTGTTTGCAATAGCGATTTGAGCCACCCTGACATTCAAGCCGGAGGGTATACCTATGCACAAGAATCCGAATTTCTCAAACAATTTCCTCCCTTGACAGAAGCAGAAAGATCCAAAATCCTTTCCCAAGAAGCCATCCAACGCCTTCTTGAAAAAATTGAATTTCTTCCCAATGCCGTGCTTCATCGCGCTTTAAATTTTTGGACATTTCGGCCAGATCCGTTTGACAAAAACTGGAGTCGAAATGATGGGGTGATGGCCATTGTTTATTTGCCGATTCTGTTTTTATTCGGACTCTCCTTTTTTATCCTCCCGTTTCAAAAATACTGGCCACTGTATGCGGTTATTTTCTATGCCTTTGTTTTTGTCCTGCCTTTTTGGGGAGCTGCGCGGTTTCGTTTTCCTGTCGATGCGCTGATAGTGACCATCGCCTTTTTAACGGGAAATGAAGCGTTGCGGAGGTTTTTCTTCTCAAAAGGAGAAAAGCTGACTCAGCAGGCGTAACTCACATTGCTTTCAATCGCTTCTATTTTTTATCCTCCCATTACACTCCAGCCACCAATGCCAGCAAAACCTCTTTTTCCTCACAAAATCGCCATCATCCAACGCTTATTGCCCACCTATCGCGTCCCTTTTTTTGAACAACTTTCAAGCACTTGCACCTCTTTAGAAATTTTTGCGGGAATGCCAGGAAATTGGGAAGGAATTAGGACCACATCCGAACTGCAACAAGCGCGATTCAAACCTGCTTACAATCGGCATATTGCGCGAGGAAAGTTCTATTTTTGCTGGCAAGCAGGGCTTCTTTCTTGGTTGCGTCAAGCTCGCCCGGATGTTCTGGTGGTGGAAGCCAATCCTCGTTTGTTGAGCAATTACGCGGGGGTCTGGTTAATGAAAAAATGGAAGCGTCCTGTCGTGGGGTGGGGGTTGGGTGTGCTCGATTGGGATGCTCCGAAATGGGTGTTGTTTTTACGTTTGCTGGTCTTGCGTCTCTATTGCAGACAGTTTGATGTTTTCATCACTTATAGCAGTAAAGGCGCGCGCAATTATCAGCAATTGGGGATTCCCAAAGAAAAAATCTTCATCGCCCACAATGCTGTTGCTGGAACAAACGTGGAAAAAGTGTTGAAAAAAATCAAGCAAAGCCCAGAGTTGATTGCTCACTGGAAAAAAGAATGGGGGCTTTCTGAAAAACCAATTGTCCTTTTTGTCGGGCGTTTGATCCCTGAAAAAGAGGTGAATCATTTGATTGAAGCCTGCGCTCGTTTAGGAGAAATATGTGAGGTGGTGATTGTCGGAGATGGGCCGGAGCGGGAAAATCTCGAAGCGTTAGCAGAAAAATCTCCTACAAAAATTAAATTCCTCGGACATCAGACAGGAGAACCACTCTCTCTTTGTTTTGCCGCATCGGATCTCTTTGTCCTGCCAGGATTGGGAGGGTTGGCCATCCAAGAGGCGATGGGCTATGGCAAACCCGTCATTGTCGCTATTGGTGATGGCACTCAGGCAGATCTTGTCCATCATGGAAAAAATGGTTTTCTGGTGGAACCAGGAGACATTCCAGGTTTGTCTCAAACCATTGAAAAATGTCTCAATGATCAGGATTCTCTCAATAAAATGGGAGAAGAGTCCCTCAGAATTGTGAGAGAAGAGCATAATCTGGAAACGATGGTGACTTCATTTCTGGAGGCTTTACGCTTCGCACTCAATAAGACTATTTAAGTAAAAATTCTAGCACTCATTTTAAACTAACTTTCCTGTTTCAGTCTGAAATTGTAACGAGCCCCTCAAAAATCCAATCATAATCTCCCCTCGACACGCCCCTCCTTTTCCCTGCCCTAGCCTCTCGACAACCCAAATATTTTTTTCTAGGTATTTTTCCCGATATTTTATAGACTGGCATGAATACCGCTTGATTGAAATTCAATGAATAACCTCAGAGATGAATGATCTCCCGATGACCGCGACTTCTCCAAAAATAAATGCCCTTGTTTTGCAGCCGATTCAAACCCTTTCTGGCACCGTCAAATTGCCGGGATCGAAAAGTTTATCCAACCGAATTTTGGTGATCAGCCTATTGGCGGAAGGCACCACTCACATTCAAAATTTATTAGACAGTGAAGATGTCCGTTATATGGTCGGCGCGCTGACAACTTTACAGATCCCTTTCAGTGAAAATCGAGAGGCTCTGGAGATCACGGTTGATGGGTGTCGAGGAAAAATTCCAGTAGCAGGCGCCGAACTATTTTTAGGCAATGCAGGAACGGCGATGCGTCCTTTAACGGCGGCTTTGGCCATTGGCAAAGGGCGATTTGTCCTCGATGGGGTTCCACGAATGCGGGAGCGTCCCATCCGTGATCTGGTGGCAGGGTTGACCCAACTTGGGGTTCAAGTCCGTTGTCTGGAGGAAACCGGTTGTCCTCCTGTGGAAATAGAGGCTGCCGGAATTCCAGGGGGAACGACTCATTTGAGCGGCGCGATCAGCAGTCAATATTTAACGGCCATTTTGATGGCGGCTCCTTACGCACAAAAGGATGTTCGCATCGTGATTAAAGACAAATTGGTGTCACGCCCTTATGTGCAAATGACCCTGAATTTGATGGAACGCTTTGGCATTGAAGTCCTCCATGATAATTATCAAGAATTCCTTGTCAAAGGACAGCAAACGTACCAAACGCCTGGACAGATTTATGTCGAAGGAGACGCGTCATCGGCTTCTTATTTTTTAGGAGGAGCCGCCATTACAGGTGGAAAAGTCAAGATCGTCGGTTGTGGCTCAGAGAGCATCCAGGGAGATGCTCGTTTTGCGGGTGTTCTCGAACAAATGGGCGCAGAAGTGCAATGGGAGCCTCAAGCAATCACTTTACAAGGAAAACCATTGCATGGGATTGATGTCGATATGAATGAGATGCCAGATGTCGGGATGACTTTGGCCGTGATTGCTTTATTTGCCGAAGGCCCGACGGCGATTCGTAATATTTATAACTGGCGCGTCAAAGAAACCGAACGCATCAAAGCCGTCAGTACCGAATTACGAAAATTGGGAGCGACTGTGGAAGAAGGAGAAGATTATATTGTGATCACTCCCCCGGAAAAGATCCAGTCCACTGCGATTGATACCTATGACGATCATCGGATGGCGATGGCTTTTTCATTAGCGGCCTGCGGAGATGTCCCGGTGACGATCAATGACCCTCAGTGTGTTGTGAAAACTTTTCCTAATTATTTTGAAGTGCTTTCTACGTTAGTCACTCCTTGATTCAGTTTTTCAAAAGAGGAACATGCCAGCAATCGAAGCCAATCTTGTCACAGAGAAAGCCACACCGCCAAAAGACCCATCCGACAATCCTCATTTTGCGAACCAGCTAAAAACCCTCCTCTCTCTCTATCAAACCGTGCCCTCCAATACTTTGGATGATGAAGTCAAACACACCTTCGAGCAAATTTTGCAAACCTTGCAAGGCTTCTCCATCAGTGAAATCTTGGCAGAGTCTTATGGGGAAAGTTTTAAACTCTCGAAGCGTTCTCTGATAAATCTGAAAGAGGCAGGGCTTCCTGATGAGATTTTAGAAAAACTCAAATCCTTCAAGCAACGTTTCCCGACAAAAGAAAAGTTTTTAAAGGCGTTGAGCCTGCATATGGGGCAGGAGAACTTAGGGATCAGCCATCAATCGCTGATTTTGCAAGACACCGAAGGCGAATTGGAGGAGTATCGAGAAGACGCTTTAGAAGAGTATGAAAAGATGGGACAAATCAATCGAGCGCGGATGGAAAGTTTGGTGGATTTGTCCACAGAAGAGCTGCGAAAAACCATTTTAGAGTCGTTGCTCTTGTTCGATATCAACCCCGAAGCTGAGTCGTTAGAAACATCAGAAAAGGCTGGATTTGATAAAGATGGCCACCAGATTTATTCAGCCCGCACCTACCCTGTTTTTCAAAAAGACGCTCTGGCGGGCATTGAAGGATTGTGGCGGTTTCTCCCCGAATCTCTAGTCAAAGGAGTGCCAGACACGGCACTGCCCGGACTGCAAACGTTTTTACACAGCCAGTTTGCCAACTTGAGCGATGAACTGGGAAAGGCTCCACATTCCTATATCAAAGCCTTGACCGCGATTGGAAGTTTGGGAGGGATTGGGCACAAATCCGATTCGGACATGGATGCCCAGGTGATCGTTGACACGGATCCTGAATTCAAGGAACGTTGGAATGATGGTGATTTTTTTGTGGCCTTGATCCGCTTGGTTTTTTACGAAGTCGGGCAAGCGGTGTTCAAAACGACTTTAACCGAGGAGGAACAACAGACCTTGGAAACAGAAATGGCAGAGGAAATGCGGGAAAAATACAAGGAGGGCTTGCATGAGGACGAAAATCGAATCATCGCTCTCGTGTTGCCGAGCACTTATCAACGATCCCTCGAAAATAAAATATGGGAAAAATTCCGAGGAATGGAGTCTTCTAAACAAGCGATGCTCTTATGGAAGCGGATCGCCGCTGTTTTGGCGCACTACCCGTATTTTGAAAAATACATCACCCAGCTTTCCAAGTTTTTCTCTTTCATCAAAATCAATCAGGACGATCAAAAAATAAGAAAAGAATGGTTTCCCTACTCGCTAAACCTCCTGAATAAAGATGAAACCTGGCGATGGGTTGTTGATTTTTACCGACAAGAATATCTAGATTCGGCGGACGCGCAACAGATGCTGCGACGCTATGCCAGACAGAATCAAATGGATGTTGAGGAAATCACCGACACCATGAAGTCTGATATTTTTTTGAATCATCTGGCAAGCATCAATCAACGCAACACGGTCATCAAAGGTTTTTTTAAGAATTTAATGGCGAAGGTTTTGCTGGATTCTCAACACCGGCTGGACGATGTTTTTTCGTTTTTCACGACACGATTTGACCGCCAACAGAAATTTTTAACCAAAGAGTTTTCAGCCGAATTGGATCAGGAACTCAAGGACAAATTTCGTGCTCAAATGGTCCAGTTAGTGGATTTCTATTCAGAGCAAGAAGCGATTTCTCTGGAAGCAAAATGTGAATTTGCGCTCCATCGAAAAATCAGGATTGCTGAAGAATATTTAACCGATAAATACCCTGAAACTGAGGTTCATTTTTTTACAAATATTCTGAGAAAACAACGCCAGGGACAGCACATTCCCTTTCTGGTATCTTCTGAAGGCAGCATGGCCTATGATCTGATGCTCAATGATTTGCTGATCAATCCTGCCGTTATCTTAGCCGGCACGTCTCCCATTCCGTTCAAACTGCCTCATGATCTCAAAACCCTTTGCCGGATTGGAGCACTACCTGAGGCAGAGTGGACGCTCAAACAGACCGATGACGGGAAGGAAGAAAAATTTCCTTTACGAATGTTAGCGGATTGGGGAGATCTCAATATTCCTCGCCAAAAACTTTTGGAACATGCCATCCCGATCTTTTTAAGAGAAAGTGAAAAAATCAGCCACCGCAATCTTCCGAAAGCTCTGTTGAATTGTTGGTGGGTTGAAATGATCTGTTTAGAAGACGATGATCAACCCCTGACGAGCCTCACGCATTTGCTGTTCAATCCAGATCAACGCTATTTTATCCGTGAAGATATCGAGAACAAATGGGTCACGCTGATTAAAATGATGGAAAAAGAATTTCCACAATTGATGAAGGATTTGTGGTGGCTTAAGTTTACCGAAATGTTGTTGCGTTTTGACAATGAAACAGTCGGAGACGAGAGTGAAATTAAAGAAATTCAACAACAAATGGTTTTTTGTTTTTCAGAGCACATCCGCCTTTCCGATATCATCAACTTCAACAACAAGGGACAGCCGATTTGGTTGGATGGGAATGCTTCCTGGCGAATCAACGCGCTAGTGAGGTTTTATGATCATTTTTTCAAAGAGGAAATAAGCCGCGGGGAATTGATCAAGTTTGCCCAAGGACGAGATGATGTGGCCAAACAAATTGAAAAGAAGCTCAAAATTATGTTTTTGCAATCTTTGCGGAGGGTTGAGCAAAAACTGCTCGATTTAGATAACAGCAAAACCCTCCAATTGTTAATGAGCTATGTGCTTAAAATGGGAGGAGATACGATCGGTCCCAAAGCCAAAGCTGTCGGGGATTTTACCCTGGAACAAATCCAATATTTCCATCAGAATATTCTGATTGTGGATCAAAACATCATTCACAAAGTCGAGTCGGGACAGGCGCTCAGTGACATCGAAAAAACGCAGTGGGAAAAAATCGAGGAAGACCGTAAACATGTGAATAACACCGTGGAAAGCCTGGTCGATTATTATGAATACCTCGGTCTGACTCCTTCGCCGTTGGTCATCGAAAATCATATTCTCAAGATGCGAATCAAATTAGCGGGTGATCCTCTGGAAAATGTGATTTTTCAACACCATTTTAAACGAAATTTTAAGCGGAAAAAATGTCAAATCCCCGTTCCTATTTCTAAAAGCCTCAGTATTCCTCGCAAACGGATTTTGTTGAATAATAATAAAAAAGCCAAATGGATCTTTAAGTCGGTGTTGAGCAAAAGTGAGATGGGGCAGGTCCGTCGCTACGCCGCTGGGGATGAGAATCAGATTGAGATGTTTGAAGCTCCTCTGGTGGAGGGAATTGCTCGCTGTGTTGTGAGCGGGTATCTGGGGTTTTCTGAGCGCAACCTGACCGCGTTTGAAAAACCGCCAGTGCGCGGTCAAGGCACCGTGGCTTCCAATCCGGTCAACCACCTCGATCTGCAATTCCTGGCCACGGAAATGCACGAGTTTTTCCAACCGATTCCGATCCGTCCTCGCGAACTTTTAGAAAATATTCACTACATCCGCGATATCCTGGTTGTCTGCAACGTCAACCGATTTGGGACGATCTCTTTGGTCATTCGAGACAACTTTGGCGATTTTTTTGTAGTGGGTTTCAATCTAGACCGGATCCCAGCCAAGGTCCCTCCGAGCCTCTTGAAAATTGATTTCAACCTCGCTCGATTTTTCCTCCAATTCAATACGAGGCAATGCCGAAAGTTGTTCAAGCATGCCTATGAATCCTTAAATATCCCTCTGCTGATGGATTATCCGCATAACTTGAAAGTTTGGATCAATACCGGCAATTTTAATTTGCTGGTCGCGCCTAAATTTCACCGAATTTATTTGGATGGTATTGTCAACACCCTCTGGGACTTGAAACTATTTGGCACGAAAGAGTTCCTCAAACCTACAAAATTAACCCATAACTTCGATTTCATGGGACAGGAAGCCATCAAAAAACGAAAAACAGATCCAATTTCTCTTTAATTCTACCAGGTTTTGGCTGTTCTCAAACGTGTCTAGGTCAGTTGAAATCAAATGCTAAATCATTTTAAGAAAAAGGAGCAATTTCAATGAGATTAGGAATTATGTTAGGGTATTCTGGAGCGCAGATTCAAATACCAATGGAAATGATTAAAGAAGCGGATCGCCTGGGAGTTCACGCGGTTTGGACAGCAGAAGCGTATGGCTCCGATGCCGTCACCCCATTGACCTGGATTGGAGCGCAAACCAAACAAATCAAATTGGGAACCGCTATTTTACAAATGCCGGCGCGCACACCCGCCAACACAGCGATGACCGCGATGACCTTGGATCAACTTTCTGGAGGCCGGTTTCTGCTGGGATTGGGGTTGTCCGGTCCACAGGTGGTGGAAGGCTGGCATGGGCAACGGTACGGCAAGCCTTTGGGAAAAACACGGGAATATGTCAGCATTGTGCGTAGTATTTTTGAACGGGAAGCCCCTGTGGTTCACGACGGTGCTCATTACCAAATCCCTTACCAAGGAGCCGATGCGACGGGATTGGGAAAACCCTTGAAAAGTATTCTGCATGGTCGTGCCGATTTGCCGATTTACCTGGCGGCGATTGGTCCAAAGAATGTCGAATTGACCGCTGAAATCGCGGATGGCTGGCTCCCTGCTTTTTTTGCGCCAGAACACTACAATTCGGTATTTGAGGAGCGGATTCAAGCGGGTTTTGCCAAAGCGGGTAATGGTAAAACCCTGAAAGATTTTGACATTACCGCTTCAGTCTCTGTTTCTCTTGATGACGATGTGGACACTGCCCGAAACCGTGTTAGACCAGGGTTGGCCCTCTATATTGGAGGGATGGGAGCCAGAGGAAAGAATTTTTATAACGAACAGGCCTGTCGGTATGGTTACGAAGAGGCCGCGAAAACCATCCAGGATCTTTATTTGGATGGTAAAAAAGAGGAAGCGATTGCCGCGGTTCCTGATGCGCTCGTCGATGAAGTGGCCCTTTGTGGCCCCAAAGAGCGGATCAAAGAACGGTTGGAATTGTGGAGTAATAGCCCGATCACTACTTTGAATATCAGCTCAGCCTCTGTCGAGTCTTTGCGGGTAATGGCGGAATTTCTTTTATAGAAATTTTCAGACAGGATCGCTGAATCGCTCCGTCTTCCATTCATTTGAAGATAAATTCACCCACTAGAGGATATTATGAAAAAGCAATATGGAATGTTAGGTTTAGTGATTATTCTGATTTTAATTGCCGGATGCACCACCTTGACGGCTGAGGGAGAGAATGTCAGAGTGACCAATGATCCCAGCGTGGTGCAGGCTTGTGAACTGAAAGGGACGATTGAATCGACCTCTGTTTCTGAAGCCGATGCGATTGTGCAAGCACAGAATACCGCCTCAAGATTGCATGGCAATGTCGTGCTCGTTGAGGCGAGCGATGCGCCAAGAGGAAAAGGGGCTGTGGCTGATGTGATTTCAACAGAAGTTCTTTCCAAAGTTTACTGGTGTGACTAGCCTGCCCGCATCAATAAGTGTAATAAACACCAAGGAACGTGGTTTGCCCACCGAGTTCCAACCGTTTTCCAATCGTGCGCACTTTCAATTGTGCTGAAGTGGCCCGCCAGGAGACGAGCATTCCCCATTCTCCAAAAGGGAAACGGCTTCCCAATTCATAATAAAAAACACTGGAGACCGAATCAATATACGAAGTTTTGCGATGCTCCTCATCGGCAGAGGTGCTCCTCAGTTTTTCGCGGATTTTCACGTCATAGCTCCCTGTTCCCAAAGAGAAGTAAGGGAACCAAGCGTCGCCGCGATAATAAGTGGATAAAGCGAACAAAACCGCCTGAATGTTGAGTTGTACTTTGGAATTGTCACGGAAAGAGTAATTTTTGCTGTAACGATTGATTTCGATGCCAAATCCCGTAGCCAAGGAACCGTCTACCTGATAAAAATCAAAATTGACGGCCAATGGTGAGGTGAGACGATCTTCATTTCGAGTGCCGTGGTCTGATTCGATTTCCTTCAAATATTGATCCTCTTTGCTGGCTAAAGGCATGGGCTGGCCGGTGTTTTGAATCCCTGTTTTCAAACTGAGAAGATAAAAAACCTGCTCTAGGGCATGAGCAGAATTCCCATAACTCCCCAGAATCAGCAGACAGAAGATCAAACGGCTCAGTTTGTATCGAGATTTTACCATCTGTGACCTAACTCAAAAAATAGCACAATGTCGGTTTGATTACCGGATTGGTTATAATCCTCAGTAAATCCTGCTTCAAGAAAAAAATCCCCCAACCATTGTTTATATCCGATGACCGCCACATCCGTTGAATTGGAAAGAAACGGGCTGTTCGAATTCTTCGAAGCCTGATTGATTCGGCCTGTTGTCGGGAAAATACTGCTTTGGCTCACCATTTGAAAAATAAAAGCAAGCTCCTCATTTACTTGGTATTCCAGAGTGATAAAACGATGGGAAATTCTACTGGAAAATTCACCACTTTTTTCGAGTTGAGAACTTCCCCACCCTAAATAGGCAATCCAGTTGACATAAGCTTTCGAAAACAAGAAA
>WASW01012372.1_pt1 | contig 34844 bp, 32 predicted proteins | sample 5698521 | NCBI WGS metagenome assembly WASW01 (sample SAMN11175560, study PRJNA528189) | sponge metagenome | isolation source: marine sponge | host: Leucetta | place: Antarctica: Western Antarctic Peninsula, King George Island | collected 2013-01
AAGTGATTGGGGCGATCAACACATCCGCGGACAGACTCCTCGATCACATGGCCACCAGTGACATGCAAACCCACGAATTGCTTTCCAATATCGCTGGAGTGATGACGAACATGGACAAAAACATGGCAAAAATCGCAGAAAACACGAAAAAGTAAACTACCTCCTCCTTTTCCTCCTCCTTGCCCAGCTTGTTTCAATTATGATTCGACCCACTGCCCTTGTTGTTTGATCAATGCAATCAAACGGTCAACGGCTTGCGATTCTGGGATATTTCGTTCAACACAATCCTGTTTGTTATAGAGATTGATTTTTCCTTCCCCGGCGCCAACATAACCAAAATCTGCATCCGCCATCTCTCCAGGGCCATTGACGATGCAGCCCATGATCCCGATTTTGACCCCTTTAAGATGATGAGTGCGGGCTTTGATCGCAGCGGTGGTGGTGTTCAAATCAAAAAAAGTTCGACCGCAGGAAGGGCAGGAAATAAAATCCGCTTTGAAAAGACGTGCGCGGGTGGATTGGAGGAGGGTTTGGCAAAACTGGAAAATCGGCCTTTGAGTATTCGTAGTCGGACAAACCAAGCAAGCCAGCAGACCATCCGCATGCAATCCTCCTACCTCGGCTGCCAACCCATACCACTGTTCGGGATCATCGATTTCAGGAACAATCACCCCTATCGGCCACTTCAATTCAGAGGAATCTAGCAACTGAACCAAGCGACGAACTGGAAAAAGAGGATGGAAACCACGCACGAGCAACAATTGTGGGGTTTGTTGTTTCAACACAGCGAGTGAGCCTGCCAACGTTTCCAAAAAATCTGCTTGCCCAATTTGTTGATCCTCTAAAAGCAAAACAGGGGGAGGTTCGCTGTTTTCTCCTAATTGAAGAAGCCCTTGATAGATTTGAATATCATCAGAAAAAGCTGCTCCTGCTTGAGGCATTGTCAAAATTTGATCAAAGGACATTGAAGGAAAAGCTGGGACGGTATAGGCACTCAATCCTAAAAAACGAAATATTTCTTCTCCGCCAACTTTGACGGCTCCTAATGCAATCGCTTGGGTCGAACGTTTGGAAAACTGAACAGGCGCTTCATGAACCGTATCTGTCCAAGCAGGAGATTCTCGCTGAAAACGTTCCAGCCCATCAAGGATCGATTGAGCAACCGGGATTTCATTTTCCGCTGGTTCTGTCAAAGAAACACGGATGGTGTCGCCAATGCCATCGTTCAACAAACTTCCAATCCCAATCGCGCTTTTAATGCGACCATCCCACTCATTTCCCGCTTCGGTGACACCCAAATGCAGAGGGTAGTCCATCCCTTCCGCCGCCATTTTGATTCCGAGAAAACGGTAAGCCTGCAACATCACCAAAGGAATGGATGATTTCATAGAAATAATGATATCGTTAAAATCGTGTTCTCGAAAAATACGGATAAATTCCAAGGCAGATTCAACCATTCCTTCCGGCGTATCTCCATATCGATTGAGCACTCGATCAGAAAGGGAACCGTGGTTCGTTCCAATTCGTAACGCACAATCATATTTTTTCAGGTTGCCGATCAGAGGGAGCAAGGTTTCTTCAATCCGTTCCAGTTCTGCTTGATACTGCTCATCGGTGTATTCTCGAATCTCAAAACGTTTGCGATCCGCATAATTTCCAGGGTTGATGCGGACTTTCTCGACAAATTCACAACTATCAATCGCTAATTTAGGATTGAAATGAATATCCGCCGCAAGCGGAATATCGATTCCTCGTTCCCGCATTCCTTGACGAATGAGCGGTAAACTCGCTACTGAAAGTTGGTTCGGTACCGTGATGCGAATCAATTCACATTGGGCTTTGGACAAAGCGGTGATTTCTTCCAATACTGCCGAGATGTCGCACGTATTCGAAGTGAGCATGGATTGGATACGAATCGGTTCGGTTCCTCCTATTTTGAGAGATCCGACGGAGACGATCCGAGTGGGGCGTCTCAAAAAGGTAAGCGGCGTTTTGAAGGTCAGCATAGTGCAATTATTACCCGTTTAAAAAGGTTTCTTCAGATCAAAATGACGTTCATTTTTTGAAATGATCCGGGTAATAAAATGTCTGTTTTTACTGGAAACAGTCAAGCTAGATATTCGATACTGCCTGGGGTAGAGCGTCTTGTGATATTTTTGATGGAGCGGTCGGAGGAGTCGGGCCGGTATAGCGACGAATCACTTTAAAGAGATGCCGGATGTCATTTGCGTCAATGTCTTCAACCGTATCGCGCTGAGATTTAAGAACCCGATTGATGAACCCTAATTGTTGATTTGAGGAGACATATCCTAACGCAATCAAGCGTTTATTCAGGGAATCTAAAATCTTTATTTTCTTTTCAAGAACTTGGGATTCCTGTTCGAGTGGTGGAATTTCTGATAGCATCATCCCTTTTAGAGGAAATTTTATTGTTTTCTGCTGATTTTTTTTTGTTTTAAATGTGATATTTGATTTCTGCTTCCGCCGATCTCTCCCCAATTCTATTGCCACAATAACACTGGACAAGATTAAAGAGATCAGACAAAACCCAAGCAGCATAGCCTCCATGATATTCTCCTGTTCAACAATGTATAAATCCGCTCACCATTCCTTGGTCACGTCTCAAAGATTCTTGTAATAACTGGCAGAAAGCAGGAAATAGACCACTTCCCTTTCTCAGGTGAAAATGAATTTTGAATTAAAAAATCCTTCCCTATTCTAGAAAAAATTATAGATTCTTTTTCAGGCCAATCGAATGTTTTTATCGTGCGTGCCTCCTTTCTGAAATATCAAAAATATCCGTACATCAAATAAAAGGTGAGTTTTTTTGAAAAACCTCCCTCCCATATTTTTCCGGAAGACGAGGAAAAAAATTCCGCTCGTGCGCCTTTTTCTACCGGATTCTCCATTTTTGAAAGGATGTTTTTTTTGAATGATTGATCGATTCTCACACTAGTCCGTGTTTTGGGCGTTTCAATGGTTTGTCGGAAGGAAAAAGAGGGAAGAGGTGGCATTGAAATTGAATTACTCATAATGCCGTTTGGCACTCAAAAAACAAATTTAGTGGAGATAAACCTCATGAAGCGAGTATTCAAGGTGTCTTACCTGATTGTGGCCTTTGCTTTGATAGTCGGGTTGAGCAGTGAAGTCTGGGGGGTGCGTGTCAAAGATATCGCCAACCTGAGAGGCGCTCGGAACAATCAATTGACCGGGTTTGGGATCGTCGTGGGGTTGGATGGAACCGGAGATTCCGAGGACAGCCTTTTATCACGAAAACCGGTTATCAATGCTTTGGAGCGGATGGGGATCAGTCTCGCAAAAGAAGATGTGACGGGGAGAAGCATTGCGGCAGTCTGGTTGACGGCAACTCTACCGCCATTTGCCAAGGCGGGACAACGAATCGATACGACCGTTTCGACAATTGGAGATGCGGTTTCCTTACGGGGAGGGGTCTTGGTGATGACACCGTTGCGTGGTCCCAATCGTTTGGTCTATGCGGTTGCACAAGGGCCAGTGGTCGGCATTCCACGGGGGATCAGTCGAGACAATGATTTACCGGATAATGATTTACCGGATGGCCAAAGATATTCGCGTCTGCCCAGTTCAAGTATGGTCGCTTCTGTGGGGATGGTGCCGGGGGGAGCCTTGGTGGAGCGAGAACTCAATCTGAATTTGAACAGCCGTTCTCGTATTTATTTTAACCTGAGTTCTCCTGATTTTACCACCGCCCATCGGTTAGAAAAAATTATCAATCACGCGCTAGGGCATCGTTCTTCGCGAGCAAAAGATGCCGGAACGGTAGAAATTGCGGTGCCTCAAAGCTATCTCGGAAAAACGGTTGAATTGGTCTCCTATATCGAAAATTTAGAAATTAACCCGGATAATGTGGCCAAAGTGATTCTGGATGAAAGAACAGGAACCATTGTGATGGGAGAAGGGGTGCGCATTTCCCCAATTGCGATTTCTCAAGGGAACTTGAGTATTTTGGTAAAGTTACCTGATGATCCGGCGCAAGCCGATCCTCAAGCGGATCAAGCGCCAGGAGACCTCACGCTTGAGCAAGTGGCCCAGCAATTATTTAATGACCCCAATACGATTCGATCTGATGTTTTTATGCTCAAAGGCGGTGCGGACCTCAAAGAAGTCGTGGATGGTTTTAATAAAATTGGGGCAACCAGCGATGATTTGATCAACGTGTTAAAAGCGGTGAAAGCGGCTGGAGCGTTGCATGCTGAATTGAATATTCGTTAACTGAAGGAAATCACTATGACTGAGATTCGTGCTAATTTGCCAGCAAATTTCTTGCTCAAACAAAATCAAGACCTTGACAAGTTGAATCCACAAAAAATTAAAAATGATGAAGAACTGCGAGAAGTCGCCTCAGAATTTGAGTCGCTTTTCGTGAATCAATTATTAGATGTGATGCGAAGTTCGGTTCCTGATTCGGAATTATTGCCAAACAATCATGGTGAAAAAGTGTTTCATTCGATGCTCGATCAGGAATACTCGAAAATTTCGTCTAAGTCTGGAAAATTTGGTTTGGGAGAGATCATTTATCAACAGCTCAAACCCCAATTGGAAAAATAGGCGGCCAGCGTGTTAAAGTTTTTGTTTAAGATGCCGATAAAGAAGCTGAAGAAGTTTCATCTTCGAGAAGTTTGACAATTGCGTCATGAGGCAAGTCGGTGTAAACTACGCTCTCAAGAGTGTAGACCAGAGCGACTGGTCATGAAACAATTGCAGATCTTAGCAATTTCTTGAAACAATTAGCCTTTTGTTGTAAGGGGGACATTATGAAAGTAACAGGGCAAAGCCCAAATACCGCCAAAGAACTCACGGAGCAAGCCAAAAGCAAAGGCACCTCTCGTGAAACACCATCCGACCAACCTGCTCAGTTGAACGGGACTGGTCCGGTGAAAACCTCTGCCTTTACGTTGAATAAAATCAAAGAACGGATCGCCGTCGAACCCGAAATTCGGCAGGATCGTGTGGCTGAACTCAAATCTCAGATTGAGAGCGGCCAATACAAAGTGGACGTTCAAGGTTTGGCAGAAAAAATGATCAACGAGTCGTTGCAAGAAGATAATTGATCTGACTCGTAAAAAAGTTTGGAGGAGAAGTGGACGCTTTATTAGCGAATTTATCAGAGATTTTAGCTCATGAAGTGGGACTCCATCAAGAGTTGTTGGGGGTACTCCAGGAGGAATCCGAGAGCATTGGCCAGGTAGCGCCCTCCAAACTTTTGCAACTCCAGAGCGCCAAACAGTACCTCTCTCACAAAATCGAGACTCTTGAATCTCAGCGAATCGAGGTTGTTCAAAAAATAGCAACGAGCTGGGAGGTCGATTTTAAAGATCTCACCTTGAGTCACATCATTTCACGAGTTTCCCAGGAAATGGGGCAACTCTTAGAAGGTCATTTGGCGCAATTAAAACATTTAGTGGTGGAAATTCGGCGATTGGCGAACAGAAATGGTTCTTTGTCAATGGCTCGTCTGAAATCCGTTGAAATGTCTTTGCGTTTTATTCAGGACTGGCAAAAAAATCAGCAGACTTATTCTGATGCGGGAACATTGCAAAGTGCTCCTGAAAAGGTCTCTCGTGCTTCTATTTGAGTTGACTGGGGAAAGCAACGTTCCCTGCTCAATTCAAGATCAGTTTCCCGGATGAGCAAGAAAATCCTATGCCGTCTTTAAACAGTTCCTTAAATATCGGAGCCCGTTCTCTGTTCAACCAACAGAGTGGTATTGCGACAGCAGGGCACAATATTGCCAATCTCAATACCGAGGGATTTTCACGCCAAGAGGTTCGTGCTAAAAGCGAATTGGCGCAATCTGATGGTTCAGGAGGCGGGGTGAAACGTGGGCTGCCGCAGAGAATTTTTGATCGCTTCACTACCCGAAAAATTGTTCAGGAGGAATCCAATAGCTCTGTTTTTGGAGCGAGAGAGCAATTTTTAACAAAGATGGAAATCATTTTCAATGAATCGGATGATGCCGGATTGCGACGCTCCTTGAATGAGTTTTGGGATGCCTGGAGCCTTCTAGCCAATGAACCCGAATCCGATGCCGCGCGAGAAAAATTACAAGGTCAGGCCGAAGGATTGAGTGCGCGTTTTCGCTCGATGCACACAGAGTTACGCGGCATTCGTTCTGAAGCGAATAGTCGCGTGGCTGGGATTGTCTCCGAAGTCAATGCGCTTGTCGATCAAATTGCCGATTTGAATCGTCAAATTTCTGGCTTTGAACTGCTCGACCGGGTGGCCAATGACGCGCGAGACCAACGCCAACTTTTGTTGGAAAAACTCTCACAGAAAGTCGATGTCAATTGGTTAGAGGATGATCGCGGACAAATGAAAGTCTCTGTTGGTAGCACGGGATGGACATTGGTTGAAGGGCGAAATTCACACGAGTTGCGCGCTTCATTGTTGGGAGGAGAAACTGGCATGTACCACATTCAGGGCATTGGGGAACATGAATACAAAATAGACCTGAGCCAAAGTTTTCGTTCTGGTGAATTGAAAGAAGTTGTCGATATTCGTGATAAAATGGTGGTTTCTTACATGGAGCAATTGGATGACCTCGCTTTTGGGCTGTCTCACAAACTGAATAAGATCCATGCGACTGGCACAGGGCTTAGTTCGGGAATAGAACGCATGAAAAGCTCCTACGGATTGAATCCAGATGCTCAATTGGCGCCCTTGCCTTTTATCAAAGATGGGATTTTTCAATTCCATCTGCTGGATGATAACGAAGACTTTTACGCCACTTATGAAATCGAGATTCAAGCCGGCGCGGATAACATTTACGATATTGTCAACCGCATCAATGAAACGGTCAATGATCCGTTATATTTCCATGCCTCGATTGAAGAGGATGGAGCGGTTGTTTTTCAATCCGGCGGGGGGAAACAGTTCATTTTAGGAGATGATCAAACGGATCTCAGTGTGGTGATGGGATTCAATAATTTTTTTGAAACCTTGAAAGGGGCCGAAGATATTCGCTTGAACAATCGCCTGTTGGAAAATCCTAACAATATCTCAACCGGAAAAGACCTGGTTCCTGGAGACAATCAGGTGGCTTTGGCCATTGCGAAACTCCAGACCCAGCCAAATATGAATGAGGACACTCAAACGTTTGATGAGTTTTATAATGGGGTTTTAGCGGATGTCGGTTTGCGGATTCAGCGAAATCAAGTTGAAAAAGAACACCAGGATAACATGCTCGCTCAATTCAAAGATATCCGCGATTCGGTCAGTTCGGTCAATATGGACGAAGAGGTCGCTGATTTAGTCCAGTACCAAAAAGCTTATGAAGCATCCGCCAAATTTGTTTCTACGATTGATGGCATGATGGAAACCGTTATTCGGATGTAAAAGGATCTCCTTTTCATCCCATTGAGAATGCTATGCGAGTGACTGATATCACCAAACGTGATCAGGTAGTAGAACATATTCAGAGAAATGGGAAACAAATGCAACGCTTGCAGGGGGAGCTTGCCACCGGGAAAAAAATCAACAAAACCTCGGATGATCCGATTGGCGCAACGATCATTCAGGATACCGTCACTACCATTTCTCGTAACCAGCAAATTGTTCACAATACGGATACCAATATTGCCTGGTTGGAACAGATAGAAATTGAACTGAACCATGTCGCGGAGCTTTTAGGAAAAGCCAAGGTTTTAACCCTTTCCCAGGCCAATGATACCGCCACCAGTGAGGGTCGAGCAGTTGTGGCCCAAGAATTGCGTTCCATTAGGACAGCCTTGTTTGATGCGGCTAACGCGCGATCTGGAAAATTATATTTATTTTCCGGAACTGAAACTTTCACAAGACCTTTGCAGTTCAATGATCCCGTTCAGGAAGCAAGAATTGGTTCATTGAACATTCCTCAAAAAGATGTTTCGGAATTGATCGATTTGGAGCAATTCAAGGCACAATTTGAGGAGCATTCGAGCAATGAATACCGGGTGCAAATCACACGAACTGGCACTTTTGGTCGTGCGCTCTATCAAGTCTCTGACGACAGAGGAGAAACCTGGAGCAGGGAACAGATTTTGCTTCCAGTGATCAAAGTAGTGAATCCTGATGGCAAACCGGATGATCAGGTGATCCTTCGCTTTACCAGTAAAGATGGGATTCATTCCAATGTGGTCGGTGGCCAAAATGCCGATTTTTTTGATTTTGCTGATTCTAATATGGTTTTTCAGGAAGGTCTCGAATTCACGTATTTGCCCAATCCGCAAATTGCGTACAATGGCAACAGTCAGAAAAAAGAAGTGATGATTGCCAATAATACCACGGTGCCGATCACCATTACGGCTAAGAATTTATTTTTGAAAAATGGAGAGGACAGTGTCAATGTTTTTGATTTACTCAGTGCTTTAGGAAAGGCATTGGATGCGGATGATGGCGCGAGTGTTGCGAATCGGATTGCTCAACTGGACGCCGCTCGCAATCAGGTCTTAAAACAAGTGGCCACTGTGGGAAACACCGTGCGAGAACTGGAAAAATCAAAAGTGAAATTAGATGATCAGGTGTTTACAAAACAAAAAAGATTGTCGGAAGTTCAGGACATTGATCTTGCCGAAGCAATGGTGGGACTCAATTCGGCAGAATTGAACAATAAGAGTTCATTGGATGCTGGAGGACGCTTACTTCAGCCAACTTTATTACAATTTTTGAGGTAATCAAAAATTCATTTAGGAAGATTTTTGGATAAAATCTTTGCAATTCACCATGGAGGGTGAAGATGCTGATACTGACGAGAAAACCAAGTGAAAGTATCACGATTGGCGATGACATCAAGATCCAGGTTATTGAAATTAAAGGCAAACAAGTGCGTCTGGGGATCGATGCTCCCAAGAAATATGTGATTCACCGAGAAGAAGTTTACATCCGAATTCAGGAAGAAAACAAACGGGCCGCAGAAAAAAGCCCAGTCTCATTGAAAGGTATCACCGACTTTTTTCAAAAAAAGAAATAAATCGATTTTTTGAAACCATTGGCAGAGACAAAATCGTTATTTTCCTCAATTCCTTGCCTCTCTCGTTCAAGAGAGCCGGTAGCGTTTGGAAATCCAGGAAAATCCTGGTCTTGAGGAGAAGGGCGAATTGGATTGCCAATATTTTATTAATCCTTAGCAAGGAGTGGCATGATCGTTCAAACAACGCGGTTTGGGAAAATAGAAGTCGCCGAGGATGAGATCATCACAATGCAAACAGGGCTGCTTGGTTTTTCATCAGCACGATTGTACACATTGCTCGATGATGAAATCAGTTCGCCGTTCAAGTGGTTCCAATCTCTGGACATGGAATCCTTGGCATTTGTGACCATTGATCCTCAGCTCGTGATTTCTAATTATAAAATTGCGCTTGCAGAAGAGCACATGAAGAAAATCCATGCTGACAGCATCGATGATTTGTCAGTTCTGGTCATTGTGACAATGACCAAGGACATCAAAGATGTTACCGTGAATTTACAAGGCCCCATCGTCGTTAATCAGAAAAAACGTGCCGGGCTTCAGTTGGTGATTCCAGATGGAGAATATTCCACACGGTATCTGCTCTTTGGCGATAAACTAAAATTGGAAGCGCAACCACAAGCTGAAGAAATAGAGAAACAAGCTGTCGCAGTAGGATAAACACGGATCTTGAAAAAGTCTGCTTTATTTTTCGTGGATCGCTTGTAACAAATCACGGGTTAATCCATCCGATTGGTGGAGGGCTTGTTTAATCATCAAACAGGCTTGATCGACAGGGAAGTTTTCCACTCGGATCGGAGCACCAACCCAGAGCACCACCTGGCTAAAAGGATAAGGAAATTTGATGCCAGTGGAAAGGGGAAAAATTGGCTCAGAAATCGTGGTGAATCCCAGAGGAATCATCGGAATTTCTTGTTTCTGAACCCATTCAACTATTTTTACCAGAGATTGTTCTTCTGCTGGATCTTCATCAGCAGGAATCCACAATTGCGGTTTAGCCTTCACTGGTTCCCAAAACGCTTCCCACATTTCATTGGATGTCGAAAGCTCCGGCGCTTGCCAGGCACAATATCCCAATTTTTTTATAAAAGAAGCAATCTGAGGCGAGGTTTCGACTAAAGGAAACCGGTGTTTTTTGAACTCGAAAAAGCAATAAAGTGCTTGTGACCGCCAACAAGTGACCACAAAAGGAGCTTGTTTTCGTTTCAGTTCCTCAAGAATTCCCCAATTGATGCGAATCTTACGAGTACTGGCTTGGATCAAAGCAAGGGAATAAAACTGCCTCCATGTTGGCAAAAGAGGCGTTTTGTCATGAGTGGGAGAGGGCGTTGCCATTTTTCAACTGAGGGATTGTTGAGAAGATGAATCCGGCACTTCTTGAGAGTACCGCGTCGCCTGATCAAATGCGGCAAAACTATCCAGGAGGACTGTCACCTGCCCATCCGTTTCTCGTCCAATTGCTTCCACTAAAGGCTGTTTTTGATCTTGCCACCAATTTTCAGGGACATCAAAAATTTTATTAGAGACAGTGGCCGTTCCAATCACTTCATCGACGATAAAACCGACTTTTCTACCGCGAAGATCGACAACGACGATTTTTGCTAAGTCCTCATCCAAGGGAAATTGGCGATTGAGCAAACGAGGAATATCAAGAACGGTGACGATTTCTCCTCGGATATTGATGATCCCTTGCACACAAGCGGGGGCTTTCGGGACCGGGAGGATCTGATAATTACTCAGCTTGATGATCTGATTGATTTGATGCAACCGAATGGCGTAGGGTTCTCCTGCGATTTTGAAGCGCAACAGCAAAAGCATTCCTTCCTCATCGTCTGCAATGGTTTCTGTCTCGACTTCATTTTTTTGAAAATCTGCCAAACGTGCTAGTTCTTCTTCACTGAACAATTGATCCAAAACTAAAACCGATTGAATCACCAACTCCCCTTGCGATTTACTTTGAATGATCCCGCGCAAATTTTTTGCCTGTGCGCCGCTGAGATTTTCAGGCAAAGGTTCGATTCGGGATTCCGGGATTCTCAAGACTTCCTGGATTTTCCCCACAATGATCCCCAATTTGACCCCGGCCACATTGACCACTAGGACGGTGCTCTCCTCAGCATTTCCATTGTCTAAAAGGTTCAATCTTTGGCTCAATCGAATGAGGGGGATCACTTCCTTTCGTAGGTGGAAAACCCCTTCAATGATGTGAGAAGCACGAGGGATCCGAGTCAAAGTAGGGTACTCTATAATTTCTTCAACAACGTCCACTCCGAGGACATATTGTTGCTTTTCCAACTCAAACCCCAATAACACCTCATCCGGCTCACTCATTATCAGCTCCCCGATTTCTACTGGTTTGTTGTCTTGTTGAATATTGATTTCCTGCCAATGAAAATCATCCGGGAGGAGCAACAGATTTTGATCCAGCAAGAGGAGTATCGTTTCTTCATCAATTTGATAAGAACCGATCAAATATTCCACCATGCCTGGATCCAACAGAGGCGACGGAGGACGGACTTCTCCGAGAGAAACATTGACCACTCCTTCGACAAAATCGACTAAAACGCCTAGATTCGATTTGCCAAAATCCATGATCACGATGCGCTGTTCCTCCTGAGAAGGGATCGGAGATAATTTGAAAAGCACTCTCAAATCAATGGTGGAAATGGTTTCTCCTCTTAAATTGAGAATCCCTAAAAAATAATCGGGGGTTCGAGGAACGGAAGTCAATTCAATGCGAGGAATGATCTGTTGAACCGCTTTAATATGAAATCCAAACAGTTCTTTGCCGATCCGAAACGTAACATACTGATGGGATTGTTCGAGCAGAGGGATGGTGTCCATGCGTCTTATACTCCAATAGTTGAGACCCTCAAGCAGGGTGAGGGATATTTTCTTCAAACATTACAAAAATCATTGCAGAGTGCAACCCCTTCTTGCCTTATCTTGCCAAGAAACGCACGAAAGATCAAAAATTCTTCAGATTCCCTTCAAAATAACAATCCCATCCCATTTTTAGATGGCAATCATATAAATAGATATGGTAAGAATATTTTCAGAGAAAAACAAATTTTGCCGTCATTTTCAAAGATGGTTCGGAATTCAATCAAGGAATTATATGAGCTGGTTTATTATTTTTGGAATTATTGGTTTTAGTTTTATCTTTTGTCCCGCCATCGTTTTCCTCTACCACTTGGGGCAGATCAAAAAAAACAAGTAAATGTCTTCCATCTGATCAAAAAATAGATTTTTTTCAGGGCAGAGGGTGAGGGATATTTTTTTACAGTGGAACCATTCCACATTCATATCGAGGTGAATCAATGTCTGGTTTTCGGATGTTAAAACAGAGCTATTTCCTGATTGTTATCCTGTTGTTCAGTCCTGTTTTTCCCACACATGCGGAGACTCAGGAAAAGCTCGTTGTTGCTTGGAGTGCCATGCCGAAAACCCTCGATCCACGGTTTGCCGTTGATAGCAATGGCTGGGGGATGAATTTACAATTGATTCATGGCGCATTGGTTCAACTGGATTATAATCTCAACATTGTTCCCGACCTCGCAGAGCAGTGGGAACGCCCCGACCCGACCCATTATATTTTCAATTTGAGGAAAAATGTCCGTTTTTCCAATGGAGATCTCGTGACCGCAGCTGATGTCAAATACACTTTTGATTCCGTGATGAATCCCAAAACCAAATCTCCCTTTATCGGCATTAAAGATGCGATCAAATCCATTCAAGTGCTCGATCCGCGCACCATTGCTTTTGAGGCTCCTAAAAATATGCCGGAAGTCACTTATTTGTTGAGCCTCTTCATTCCGATTTTTCAAAAACCGGCAACGGCGGAAGGAGAGCCAAATTTAATCGGCGCAGGGCCATTTCAGTTGGCAGAAAAGAAGGTTTCTGAAATCATCTTGACACCCAATCCTCATTATTTTAGAGAAAAACCTGCCTTTCAACAAATCGTTTTTAAGGTAATCAAAGACGACAATACCCGTTTTTTGAAATTTAAAAAGAAAGATATCGATTTTGCGATCAATGCCTTGCCCCCTGATAAACTGAAGCAATTCATGCGCAAACCATTGGCCAATACCTATCAAGTTTTGGAAGGCCCTGCTTTGCGTTATCAGTATTTGGGATTCAATACAGAGCACCCCATCTTAAAACAAAAATCCGTCCGACAAGCCTTTGCTCATGCGATCAATCGGGATGAGTTGGTTCAATATTTGATGAACAATCATGCTGTCAAAGCCGATAGTATTCTGACACCACAAAATGAATTTCATGCCGACGACCTGCCCCAGTATGAATACAATCCTGACAAAGCGGTTGCGTTGTTAGAGCAAGCGGGCTTTCCTCTCAAAGATGGCAAACGCTTCACCATTGAATACAAAACTTCCACCAATAAAATGCGGCAGCGCTTGGGGCGAATTATCAAAGATCAATTGAAACAGATTGGTGTCGAAATCACGGTGCGCTCTTTGGAATGGGGAACTTTTTTTGGCGATGTGAAAGCCGGAAATTTTGAGATCTATTCCCTGTCTTGGAGTGGCGTTTCAGATCCTGATTTTTTTTATAGCGCCTTCCATTCCAGCCAATTCCCGCCAGGCCGCAACCGCGTCCGTTATGTCAATCCCAAGCTCGATGAATTGACGGAAGCAGGAAGGATTGAGCACAATCCGGAAAAACGGAAAGAGATCTATGCAGAAATTCAACTGATGCTTGCCGAAGAACTCCCGTATCTCAGTCTCTGGTACGCCAACAACTTGGCCATTATCAAAAAGGGCGTCAAAGGTTATCGCCTTCATCCCACCGGTGGTTTCCACTCTTTCAGAGCACTGCACTGATTTCATGCGATTGTGAGTTACCAATTCCTTTTTTCAGACCGCTTCCCTTCTTTTCAATTCAAAAACAGGAATAACCTTATGAAACTAAAAAACAAAACGACGCTGATCACTGGAGCCAGTCGAGGGATTGGCCGGGAAATCGCTTTAGCTTTTGCAAAAGAAGGAGCCGCTCTTTTGATCACCGGAAGAGCGAGGGAATTGCTCGAATCTCTGCAAAGCGAAGTTGAAGCCCTGGGGGCCACTTGCGCACTGATAGAAGCTGATTTGTCTGAACGGGATGCGGCTACAAAAATCTGGGATCATTGTCAAAAAGAGTTTGGTCACATTGACATTCTAGTGAACAATGCGGGGATTGGCAGCAGTGCAAACCCGAAACCTGTCATTGATTTTGATGATGATTTTTGGGAGTTGAGCCTCCACATCAATCTAACCGTGCCTTATTTGCTCAGTAAAGCAGTCCTCCCAGGAATGGTTGAGCGGCACTATGGCAGAATTATCAACATCGCCTCAATCAACAGCCGAGTTCCTGCGATACATGGGGCGGCTTATGCGGTCAGTAAACACGGTTTGTTGGGCTTGACGCGTTCGCTGGCTTTGGAAGTCACTCAAGCGGGGATCACCGTCAATGCGATTTGCCCCGGAGCGGTCAGCACCTTGATCAACGATAAAAGAATCGAATATGATGCGGAACGGCTGAATTGCTCGATTGAGGAGATTGAAAGTCAATCTTCCTTGTTGGGGCGCCGTCTGATCGCAAGTGAAATTGCGCCTTTGGCCGTTTTTTTAGCCAGTGATGATGCGGCTGTCATTTCAGGACAGGGATACAATATTGATGGGGGTCGAGTGATGTCCTAATTTGCTTGGGGAAAAGCGTTTGTTTTGGCAACTTAACCAAGTATTTCCTGAAGACTGGTCTCGACATCTATGAGGGAGCGGACATGCGTTGTTCTCAACCCAACCGCCCGTGCGCCTTCGACATTTTCGAGAGAATCATCAAAAAAGACGATCCGCTCCAGTGGGATGCCAATGGCATCAGCAACGGCGTGAAATATTGCGGGTTCAGGCTTTCGTTTTCCCATTTCAGAGGAGGCAAAGATGATCGAAAATAATTCAAGCACTCCCGAAAATTGGTCAAAGCACATCTGTTGATGAGTGACATTGGTATTGGTGAGCGCGTAAATCGGTCGCAATTTTTTTGCTTTGCGGAGAAGCGCGGCAATCCCAGGAATTTCACGAATCAACAGGGCATTCCAGCCTTTCAGAAATTGCGCATCCGTCATATCAATCCCCAATGATTGACGCAAGGAAGCAAAGTATTCTGAGATACTGATCTCCCCTCGCTCATGCTGTTCATAGAAAGAATCCTGAGAAAATTTGGCTTGGATGGTTTCAAGGGGGGTCTTCGAAACGGTGGCCCAGTGTGAAAAGGTTCGCTTGAAATCGATTTCAATAATGACACCGCCAAGATCAAAGAGGAGCGCGTCTACTATATCTGAAGAAAAAATTTGCATGGTTCCTTTCAAGTGAAGCATTTAGAATAAAGGATCTTCTGGAATATCAGCAATTTAAAAAAATGAATAAAATCTGTATTATCAATTATTTATAAAAAGAATCCGAATCATTGAGTAATGAAATTAACACAGTGACGGAGAAAGCCCAATGATTTTGCGAAAACAGACCTGATTCTTAGGAATTGCCCTGATCCGTTTTGTGATCAATTAAAAAATAAATTGCTAAAAATCAAATTTTAAGATAGTTTTGTTGGTTAAAGTTTATTTGCTTGTCTCTCCTAAAGAATTTGAGTGATTCCCAATTTATTTGCTTTCCTTCAGACAGTCTGACTTGAAAAGTATCCGTATCTAAAAACACAACTCGCATTTTTTAAAATCGAAATATGAAACGATCTGATTTACGAAATTTGGCCATCATCGCCCATGTGGACCATGGAAAAACGACTTTACTTGATAAACTCCTCGATCAATCTGGGATGCTCTCAGGGCACAAACAAATGGAAGAGTGTATCATGGATTCCAACCCGCTGGAACGCGAAAGAGGCATCACCATTTTAGCAAAAACGACCGCTCTCCAGTACGAAGGGGTGCGGATCAATATTGTTGACACTCCGGGGCACGCTGATTTTGGTGGTGAGGTGGAGCGCATTCTGAATATGGTCGATGGGGTTTTGCTCTTGGTCGATGCCGCAGAAGGGCCGATGCCACAAACCAAGTTTGTTTTGCGAAAAGCGCTGGAATTAGGCTTAAAACCGATTATCGTGATCAATAAAATTGATCGCCAGGGAGCCGATCCAGAAAATGCTTTGAATAAAGTTTTCGATTTATTCATCGAATTGGAGGCCAATGAGGAGCAGTTGGATTTTCCCTATGTTTTTGCCTCGGCCAAAGAAGGTTTTGCGATGGCAGATTTGGCAGACCCTCAGCAGAATTTGCAGCCTTTATTGAAATTGATTCTTGCCCAAATTCCGATTGCGGATGTTGAAATAGAAAAACCATTTCAAATGTTAATCTCCAATATTCATTATGACAATTACCTCGGACGGTTGTTGTTGGGGCGGATTCATCAAGGGCAGTTTCAAAGCAATGAACGGATTGCTCGCATTGATGGTCAGGGACAGATTCACTATGGGCAATTGAGCAAAATCTTTTTCTTTGAAGGACTGGAGCGGAAAGAAGTTGACCAGGCCAAGGCTGGAGATATTGTGATGGTGGCAGGATTTCCGAATGGGATGGTTGGAGAAACCCTCGCTTCTGCGGAAAACCCCGTAGCGCTGCCTTCGATTGAAGTGGACGCGCCGACGATTTCGATGAATTTTTGTATCAACAACAGCCCCTTTGCTGGAAATGACGGAAAGTATGTGACCAGTCGCCATCTCCGGGCGCGCTTAGAGCGAGAGTTGCTCTCCAACATTTCCTTGAAAGTCGAAGACACCAATTCGATGGATGAATTCAAAGTATCCGGACGTGGGGAATTGCATCTGAGCATTCTGATTGAAACCATGCGCCGAGATGGGTATGAATTTGGTGTCTCACGGCCTCAAGTGATTATTAAAGAAGTCGATGGAAAAAAACGGGAGCCGATTGAAGAATTGGTGATCGAAGTGCCAGAAGATGCAATGGGGCCCGTGATGGAAGAATTCGGACGCCGCAAAGGGGAGGTTCAACAAATGGAGCATTTTTCTGGAAACAATATCCGGCTTCATGTGCATATCCCCACACGAGGTTTGATCGGTTTTCGCTCTTTGTGCATGACCCTGACGAAAGGGGAATGTGTCATGAATCATACCTTAATTGGTTACCAAGCGTTTCGAGGAGCCACTGCCACTCGCTCCCACGGCGTTTTGCTCGCCAAAGAACAAGGAGAAGCGATTCCTTATGCCATTTGGAAACTGCAAGATCGTGGCTATTTCATCATCCCGCCCAATGTCCCCGTTTATGAAGGGATGATCGTGGGGGCGAATTCTCGTGAAAACGACCTGATCACCAATGTTTGTGCAAAAAAACAATTGACCAATATCCGAGCATCTGGAAGAGATGATGCCGTTCGAGTGATCCCTCACAAGGAACTCAGCCTCGAACAAGCATTGGAGTTTATTGCCGATGATGAATTGGTCGAAGTGACCCCCAAAACGATTCGACTCCGCAAGCGAATTCTCAATGAAAACCTACGTAAAATTGCCGGAAAAAAACAGAAAGTCCTCAATTGATCGAACAGCATGGATGCCGAGAGCAGCCTTTCCAGGTCTGACCGATGGCTTTCTTTTTTCCACGCAAAAATGGGGTCAGCCATCTTTGACCCCGTTTTTTTAATCCCAGTTCTTGCTTCTGCTGCCCTCTTTCTGAAATCTCCTTTTTTCTAATTTGCCGGCCTCTTGTTCTTTTGCTAAAATCGTCTATTATGAAAAAATTCATCACTTTTCTGAGCATTGTCCTCTTATTCGGAGGGGTCAGTCTTTGGCAGCATGCCTTCCTTTTGAGGCAATACGCTGCTTGGTTTACGGTGCAAAACGCCACAAAAGGAGCCGATGCGCTGGTCGTGCTTTCTGGAAGCATGATGACGCGTCTCCCTCATGCCATTGCCTTATATCAGCAGGGTTATGCGCCCATCGTCCTGCTCACGGAAGAAAGAAAGCGGGTCGTTTCCTCAAAATTGAAGCACCTAATCGGATCGAATATAGATGCCGCCAAAAAGATTATTCAGGCTTTGGAAGTGCCCGTTCAAATAGCCATCGTTCCTTCTCTCAAAGGCGGTGCCACTTCTACGTTTGATGAAGCCTATGATTTGTTGCAGTATGCTCGTCAGCATCACTTGAAACGGCTGATCATCGTGACCGACGCCTTTCACACTCGCCGTGCACTTTATGCGTTTGAAAAAGTCATGGAGGGTAGCAACATCGAGATTCAAGTGCTGGGGGCTTCCAATCCCATTTTTGATGAAAGCAATTGGTGGCAGGCCGATACAGGAATTTCTACTTATGTTTTGGAAGGGATTAAATATTTGGTTTATCGTTTCACCAAACAAAATGTCACTTTTGTTAAAAACTACTGAAAACTTAGTATTCAAACTACCGTTTAGTTTCCAAAAAAATTAAACCACGCAGTAATCTTGACTACTCAGATGCCTCTTTCTTTTTGCGGACAGCAACCATCATAGAGACGATTATACTGATTTCATAGAGGACAATCAGGGGCCCTGCCATCAATGTTTGCGTGAAAACATCAGGAGGGGTGAGGATCGCGGCTACTACAAAAATCGCAATGATCGCATATTTGCGATTTCGCCTCAGCCAGGGGGCATCAATCAATCCCAGTCGTGTCAAAAACAGAGAGACAATCGGCAACTCAAAAATCAAACCAAACACAAAAAGCAGTCGGATGGTGAGCGACAAATAGGCACTCATTCTCAAAGATGGCTCTGTAAAAGCATTTTGAAAACTCAGAAAAAAATCATAGCCAAAAGGAATGACAACAAAATAACCAAACATGCCGCCGCCAATAAAAAGCGGGTACGAGAGCAGCAAAAAAGGCCAGAAAAGCCGCCTTTCTTTCGGATAAAGCGCGGGTTTGGCAAAGAGCCAGATTTGCCCTAAACTGAAGGGAAGTGTTAAAAATAAACTGGTGTACAAGCCGATTCGCAAATAAGTAAAAAAAGGTTCGGTCAATTCATCAAAAACCAACGGAATGCCCCGCGCATCCAGCGGTTTACGGAACATACTCAAGATGGGTTGATTGAGCTCAATTTCAACCGTGGTGGCCGCAACAAACGCGACAAAAATGAGCGCGCCGGCAATCATAATGCGTTTCCGCAGTTCTGCCAGATGGTCATGCAAGGGCATGGCAGGGTCAAGAGAACTTTCTTCAGATTCTAACAGGGGTATTTTTTCCGTCATTGGCATAGTTGCTTGGTTTTCTGTGGGTTATGAAATAAGTCAGCGCGTTGGCAGTTTGCTTGTTTGGGAATCGACAATCCGGTAAATTAGGATTTGCACATTCAGTCTCAACGAGTAAATTTAAAGAGAATATCCTATTTGTCCGTAAAAAACACGAAAGAACATCGAGTTGGCAAGCTCGTCCTGGTACGAGCTTCTCAGAAAGCGGAGCAAATGATCCATTACCAAAAGATGAGTCTTCTTTCTCGTGGTTTAAAGGCATCACTCCTCACCCTTGCAGAAATATGAAAACAACATTCATGCTTCGCATCATCAATCTGGTTTTCTTTTTAATGTGTGCGAGCATTGCCAGCACTTCGCTCCAGGCAAAAGAGGAATACATTGTCCAACAAGTTTTTAAATTGGGCAAAAAAGATGTTTTTGATGCGATTTTTAGCCCGGACAATCGCTCGATAATCACCTTGTCCGGCACTCACAAATTGGCATTGTGGGACAGTCGAACAGGCACGCCGCTGAAAGCCTTTTCCACGGGAAAACATAAAGCCATTTCGATGGTTTATCATCCACGACAAGCACTTATAATCACAGGAGGGAGGGATCATACCATTCATTTATGGGATGTCAACAGTGGGGAAAATACCAATGTTTTGCGGGGGCATATCGGGAACGTGAATACCCTGGCTATCGACGCGCAAGGCAAACTGTTGGTGTCTGGCAGTGATGACGGTGCCGTTCTTGTCTGGGATCTGGTGAATCTAAAACCGCGAAGTACCATTCAAAGAGCCCATCAAGGCGCGATTCACAGTGTTGCTTTTCATCCCAACGGAAAACTGATTGCGAGTGGAGGAAAAGATCGCAAGATCCGGATCTGGAATGCCGAAACAGGGAAAATGCTCACAGAATTCAAAGAACATGCGGGAGAGGTTGTCAAAGTTGACTTTCATGCCAATGGCAAACTGCTCGCTTCCGGCTCCAGAGACCAGACGATCAAAATTTGGAATTTGGCAGGCCGATACGCAGAACAAACCCTCAGTGGTCATACCGATGTGCTCAGTGGGTTGGATTTTCACCCCAAAGGCACCTCGCTGGTTTCGGGAGGAATGGATGGCAAGGTGCGGGTTTGGAATATCAAAAGTGGTCAAGTGGAACACGAATTGAAATCAGTCGCTGGCCCGATCATGTCGATCCATCTCGATAACAGCGGTAAATGGATCATTGGCGCGATTGCCAAAGGGGTTGCCCAATCGTGGAAATTGGGGACTTCTTCATATTTGAGTTCTTTAAAAGGGCATCAACAAGACATCACGACACTCGATTTCACAAAAAATGGGAAGTACTTGCTCTCATCAGCTTTGGACAAAACCATTCATATCTGGGATATTGCCAGGCGGAAATCAGTCGTGTCTTATCCGACTCAAAACCATCAAGTTCAAGAGCTTCGTCTCAGTCAAGACAGCCTCCATTTTGCCACCGCCGGGGCCGATGCGACGATTGGGTTGTGGGAAATCCGCTCTGGAAAGCGCATCGCATCTTTAGAAAAACACCGTGGCAAAGTCAATAGTATTGACTATCACCCGACTCAACCAGTCCTCTTGTCCGGCGGGGCCGATCAGCAATGGGTGCTCTGGGATCTGGAAAAGGAGCAGGTGATCAAGGCGGATGACTCTCATCAAGATCAAGTGACGGTGGTTCGATTTTCTCCAGATGGAAAACTCTTTGCCACAGGTCGTGGCAAAACCGAGCGAGCGATTCAAATTTGGAGCTACCCAGAAGGGGAACTCTTATACCTCCTGAAAGGACATCAACAAGAGATTCGCGATCTGGCATTTAGCCCGACTGCGCCCCTGCTCGCTTCTGCTTCTACGGATGAAACCATCAAGATTTGGGATATTTCTCCTCAGGGTGAAGGGAAACTCAAACACAATTTAAGCGGGCACAGTTTCATTGTCTCCGCAATCGCTTTTTCTAAGGATGGCAAAGTCTTGATCTCCGCATCCAGAGATAAAACGGTGCGTTTGTGGGATGTGGAAAAGGGGAGTTTGATTCAGATTCTCACTGGAGAACCCGATGGCCTCAGTGCGCTTGCCGTGCGCCCTGATGGAAAAATGATTGCGCTGGGAACATTGGGCGAAGAAATTGTCTTATTGGATTACCCTTTACATGTGCCAGAGGTTGAGCAAACTCCCTCGGATTCACAAGTGCCCTCGGATTCACAAATGACTGAAACCAGCAGTCCCTCGCTTCCCTCTCCCACCAAGGCGAGTATCGAAAATACGGCTGAATCTGAAACAGATACTTTTATCGAGGAGCAAACGGATTTGACAGAAATCAATGCAGGCTTTATTGACAATCAAATTTACAAAATTACGGAAGTTGAAGACACAACAAAGATTCGGAATACCCTGCAAAACGCGCTCAATTCTTTGTTGAATGAAGGAAATTTGTGCGACAATGTGACCACACTCGAAAAAACCGCTCTGGGTGTTATCCGTCTGGAACCGAAAGATCTGGCGGCCTACCACGTCCTTTTGAAAACAGCGGTCATCCGCCAGGATTTTGGGATGATTTTTATGGTGACTAAAATCGGAGAATGGGCTCATTTTTCTACTGAGAAGTACAATTACGCGGCCCCCATTGATGTCCAAAATAATTTCGACTATTGGACAACCCATGTCTTTGATCAAGCGCAAATACGCCAGAAAGATTCCCTCTTTTTGTCCTTCAATACCTGCGAAGGGAGAGTCAGCCGCCTCAAGATTCCGCAACCTCTGTTTTACCTAGACATTCCCAATGAATTTTTGGAAAAAGCCACTTCGATTCCTCACTTCATTGATTTAGAAGATTTTCAGGGATTGGCTACCGCAGAATTTAAAAATCGCTTGTTGGATCAAATTCAGGAACGTTTGGACACCGCAATGCCGTATCTCAATAATCGTGTGGCAATGATCCCAGAAACTCAATCTCCCCAAATTGAGACCGGTCAATTTCTTTTAAATTTGGAAGGCACTCAACTCTGGGGAAATCCCAGACGGCTCCTTTTCCAACTGAGAGAAAGAAGCCATCCCTGGCAAAGCTACTTTACGGCTTCTGATAAGAAAAAAACCCTGTCGCTTCCACCAGGGCAGTATTATTTGAAGATTGGAAAATCGATTCGGCGCGCTTTTATTCTCAACCCCAATCAAAATGTAGTGATCGAAGGGCCTGATTTGCAATGATCTCCCCTTGCTTCGAGTTTGTTTAAAGATCTCAACATGAGCTTCTTTTTTATTCATTATTTAATCACATATTCGAAATGATCCTTCTGAGTTTTCATATTGTCGCAATCGCAATTTTGATTGCTGTTGTGGGAAATATCGCCTACCAAATGGGAAAAAAAGAAGGGATTCGGCTGACTGAAATTTACTACACAGAAGAGCAACCACTTTCGGAACCCAAACCGGAGAACCCCACACAAGACGCAACCCCGCCATCCTGAATCAAGTGGGAGCGACGCGCAAATTCGTTTCGTTGATGGGCCAGTGCAACAGAGCCGAAGCAATTCCGAGCACGACACCGATCCACCACACCACATCATAAGATCCGGTGGAATCATATAAATACCCGCCAAGCCAAACGCCTAAGAAACTGCCAATCTGGTGGCTTAAAAAGACAATCCCAAATAAAGTCGAAAGGTATTGCGGCCCAAAAATCTGCGCGACCAATCCTGAAGTCAAAGGGACTGTGGAAAGCCAGAGCAGTCCTAAGATTCCGGCAAACATCATCACACTCACCGGAGTGGTCGGCAGAAGAACGAAAACGGCCATCAAAATCGCTCTTCCAAAATACAAAAAACTGAGGCAGTATTTTTTACTGTAACGCCCTCCCATCACACCAGCGAGGAGTGATCCAATCACATTGAAGAGACCAACAACGGCAAGTGCCCAGGCTCCATAGTTTGCCGACAATCCCTTGTCCACGATATAAGAGGGAAGATGCACTGCGATAAAAGCAACATGAAACCCGCAAACAAAAAACCCCGCCGTCAATAAAAGATAACCACGGTGCCCAAAGGCTTCGCTCAATGCGTCACGGAGACTCAAATTTTTCTGATTGGTTCCTCCGGTCTCGGCAGAACGTCCTGTCAACACGATTGAGGCTGGCACGATGATCAAGGAACAAACACTCAATAGCACTAAGGCTTGCGACCAACCATAACTCGTCAAAAACAATTGGCCGAGAGGAACCATCGTAAATTGCCCTAAACTCCCTGCTGCCGTTCCAAGCCCTAAAGCGAGGGAGCGTTTTTCTTCTGAAACGTGTCGGGCAATCGCTCCTAAAACAACGGCAAAACTGGTTCCAGATAAGCCAACGCCCACTAACAAACCCGTTGAAAAATTGAGGGCAAGAGGCGTTTCTACTCCTGACATCAAGGCCACACCGATTGCATAAAGCACGCCCCCTACCGCAATCGTTCGCCCAGAGCCATATTTATCCGCAATCGCTCCGACAAAGGGCTGAGATGCGCCCCACAGAAGATTCTGCAAGGCCATCGCAAACGCGAAAACCCCTCTTCCCCAGCCAAGATCAGCAGAGACGGGTTGCAAAAATAAACCAAATCCAGCCCGGGTTCCAGTCGATAGTAACAAAATCAAACAGCCGGCGACAATGGCGATCACAGGGACATAATTGGCAAAACGGGTCGTTTTCAGCATCGTTTATATTGGAAGAAAGGTTTTAGGAAATTTGATAAATGCTTTATGTCAGTAAAAAACAAAATGCTTGTGATTTTTTTCAGAAGAAACTGAGCGAGGAGAAAAGAGGGCGATCCTTTGATTATTATGAATGCTTGAGTTTATCCCAAAACAACGGCGCTGAACAAGCCAATCACCGCTCCAAAAACACCGCCCCAGACCACAAGCCAGCCTAAATGCTCACGAATCATTTGATCAATGATTTGTTTGACTTGTTCCGGAGTCAGTTCCTCCAATCGTTGGTCGATCATCATTTCGATTTTCGGACGAAATTCTTCAAAACCAGCGCCTTTTTGCAAAACAGACGAAAGATCAATTTTGGAAAGAAGCCCATGCAATTGCCTTTCAAATTCCTCTTTAAAAGGCTCCCGCAGAGGTTCTAATACCTGTTCTCCGCCAATCATGTCCAGCATTCCACCAAAAGATGACTTCTTAATCACGGTGAGAAATCCATCAAACCATTGATCAAAATTGACCTGTTCTGCCACCCATTCTGGTGCGATTTTTGTCGGCAGTGCCTCTTGCGCGAATTGGGAAAAGTTTTCTTCCGTAAAAAAATTATCCATAATCAAGGTGCGAATCCCCGCTTTGAATTCCTCAAAATGGAGAGGAATGATCCCTGAACCATAAAGCCCCGGCACTTTTTCAAAAAGCATGTGAATCGCTAACCAATTGGTCAAGGCTCCAGAGAGCGAAAAGAGGCTGGCTTGGATCAAATGCGATTGTCCCCTAAATTCGGGACTGATATAGGCGGCAAGGAAAATTCCTCCTGCGATCAGATTGGTCAGTAGGCTTTTATTCATAATTGATTCGATGGGGTTGTCTATTTGAGTTGCTCAACATTGGCAGAGCAATCATAAAATGGGGTGAATCAAAACTCGATTCATTTATTCACTCGATAGGTTCGATCCATTGAAAAGAATCTTGCACAAGGCCGTATTGGATTCCCATCAATTCATCAAAAAAACGGCGGGCGCTGGGGCCTGTTTTTCCATCACCAATTTGATGACTTTTTCCCTGATAACGCAATTCCCCCACTGGAGAAACCACCGCCGCGGTCCCTGCGCCAAAAATTTCGGTCAAGGTCTTGTCTTCAATCGCTTGAATCACTTCATCAATGGAAATACGGCGTTCGTTGGTTTTCAAACCCCAACGTTTGGCCAATTGGAGAACGGACTTTCGCGTGATCCCTGGTAAAATAGTTCCGACCAATTCAGGCGTGATGATCTCATCATTGATCACAAAGAAAATGTTCATGGATCCGACTTCCTCGACATAACGGCGCTCCACCGCGTCCAACCACAAGACCTGGGTGAATCCTTGCTCTTTTGATTCTTTTTCCACTAAATTACTAGCGGCATAATTCCCCGATGTTTTGGCTTCTCCGACCCCTCCCGGAGCGGCACGGGTGAACTTTTCAGAAACAAGAATTTTGACAGGATTGAATCCTTCCGGGTAATAAGGGCCCACTGGGCAGAGAATGATGAAAAATAAAAAACTACTGGAAGGTTTCAGCCCCAAGGCCGGTTCTGTCGCAATGATTGTCGGACGGATATATAAAGAAGTGCCTTCTTCTTTGGGAATCCAAGCGATGTCCTCTCGGAGTAATTGTTTGAGGGCATCCAACACAAATTCTTCATCAATTGGCGGCAAACACATGCGTTCCGAGGTTCTATTCATCCGTGCAAAGTTTTGATCAGGTCGAAACAAAACATACTGGCTATTGGTCGTCCAGTAGGCTTTTAAGCCTTCAAATGCTTCTTGGCCATAATGAAAAATAATGGCAGACGGTTCCAGAATGAGCGGCTGGTATTTCTCAATTCGCGCATCATGCCAACCCACGCCCCGATCCCATTCCATCCGAAACATATGATTGGTAAACTGTGTGCCAAACACAATATTCGACACATCGTTAGGAGGGGTTTTTCGTTCTTCTGGCGGAACCGGTAAGATTTTAATTTCCATACTACTTTTCTGAAAAAATAATTATATGAAGATTCGGGCAGCTCAACAGAATTAACGCTCGTTCAATTGCCGGGTAATTTGATAAACTTGTTCCTGGCGAAGTTCATCATAATTGAAGATGACATAAGCCACTAAACTGCCCATCACCACGATCAAAACTATGCCGACCCTAGCTGCAAATTTTTCTCCTCGACGCATGCTGCCTTTATCAGTGATAGGTGCAGGATTTTTGAGCCCGCTTTTCTCTAGTTTGAATGGCGCCTGACAATTTTTCAGTGATTTGAAAATGTTTACATCTGCTATATCAACCTTTATACTTAAATGCAATCAAGGCTTGCTTGGTCAATTGATTTTCCAGTTACAAACACGCGCCTTTGATAAAAAAACCATACCTGGTATAACTGAGAGTCAATTGGGAACAATTCCCATCGGTTCGTGAAAAACACACCTGCTCAAATGAACCCTGATGAAAATATTTAATTTTAAATAGGAGAGACCATGTTTGATATGATTATGCTTGAATTGACTGAAGTCGTTGTTTATTTTGCGATTGGACTGCTCGCTTTAATGATTGGACGAAAATTCTTCGATTGGATCACGGTTTATGATCTGACCCACGAGACTTCAGAACAAGACAACCCCGCGGTTTCTTCTGCGGAAGCTGGGTTTTACGTGGGATTGGCCATTATTATTCATGCCTCCGTCGCTGGAGAAGTCAATTACGAAATTTTCTCTTTTATCAATCCAGAAGACCCAAGTGTTTGGTCAGTCATTGCGGCAGAACTGATCATGACGGTCTTTTATTTTATACTGGGATTGCTCTGTTTGGGCTTTGGCCGCAAAGGATTGCACAAAATCATTCCCTATGACATGGATAAAGAAATCATCGAGGATCGCAATATCGGAGTCGGTGTGCTCGAAGCCGCTTTTTATATTTCAGTCGCCATCATCATTCATGGCATTTTAGCGTGAGCCATCCCCAAAAAAATCGACAGGAGCGATTTTATGTCAAACAATGACGAGCTTGTTGCGGACCTCTCCATGTATGCAAATGTCTATACTTTTGTCGGATGCCCCTTGAGTCGGGAATTGGGGGATGAGGTGGATGTCGTCGTGATGGGAATTCCCTATGACATGGCCACCACTGGCCGTTCTGGAACCCGGATGGGGCCGAACGGGATTCGGCAAGCCAGTCGCAATTTACGCTGGGAAGTGGAGCGCTGGCCTTGGCGTTTTTCGGTCTTTGATCGTCTCAAGATTATCGATTACGGGGATGTGGATTTTGCGCCGGGCAATAGCCCTGATATGGTTGAATGCGTGATTGCCGAAACCACTAAAATCCTTTCTGCTGGAAAAACCTTGCTCTCTTTGGGTGGAGATCATTTTGTGACCCTACCGTTGCTCCGTGCTTTTGCAAAACAACACGGCCCGCTGGCGCTGATTCATTTTGATGCTCATACCGATACGGACAGTCATGGTGGCCCGTATGATCATGGAACTATGTTTCATCATGCTCCCCAAGAAGGACTGATTGATCCCAGCAAATCCATTCAGATCGGCATTCGCACCCGATACCCGGATGAAACCCATCCATTTGCGGTGATTGACGGGGCAATGGCCAATGATCTTTCTAGCGATGAAATCATTAAAACCATCCACCAGCGAGTAGGAAATTCACCAGCCTATGTGACTTTCGATATTGATTGTCTCGATCCGGCTTACGCTCCAGGAACCGGAACTCCGGTCGTTGGGGGGCTTAGCACGGATCGCGCTCTCAAATTGATTCGTGGTTTGCAAGGCTTGAATCTGAAGGGGATGGATCTGGTGGAAGTGGCCCCGGCTTATGATCACTCAGAAATCACCTCTCTCGCAGGTGCAACGCTCGCTCTGGAATTTCTCTACACGCTGGCAGCAAGTCGTTGGCTCCAGCAATCAAGAAAGTAAATCATGCTCTATGAATTCACAGGTATTTGCCAAAACTGTTCATCAGAAATTCGTACAATTGTTCATAACGGTGAGATTCTTGAAAATTGCCAAGATTGCAAAGAGTTTCCTTTTGGATTGAAAAAGTATAAGGGCGTAATTTACGTCGTTTCAAATCCAAATCAAACGGGTGTTAAAATTGGGTTTACAGAAAGAACGATTGATCAGAGACTAAAGAGTCTTAGTTCAACAGGGGTACCAGGAAAGTTCCAATCTATAGTGATTTTTCCGTCAAATAGACCCAAAACTGATGAAAAGAAGATCCATGAAAAATTAAAGAAAAAGAAGATTGAAAAAGAACATTTTGATTTAAGCCCAGTTGAGGCGGCTTTAAAATGTTACAAATTTTTAAATAAAAGAAAACCCATTTTTTACGATAAAAATATTGAAGAAAGCTTTTGGCTAAGATTCAAGCAGGCTCAAATTGAAATGGAGTTACGAAAAAAAGGGAAAGATGCAAAATAATACTTTTTAATAACCGAACAAAAGGACAACTATGGAATATCGTAATTTAGGTAAATCTGGTTTAAAGGTTTCTCCACTGTGTTTAGGCGCCATGATGTTGAAAGGTCAAACGGATGAGGCCACTTCAAAACGAATCATTGATAAGGCTCAAGAAATGGGGGTCAATTTTATCGATACCGCCGATGCTTACAATGCGGGGCGCTCTGAAGAGGTTATCGGGCAGGCCATTCAAAAAAATCGGGACTGGTGGGTGCTGGCAACCAAGCTCGCTAATCCAATGGGGACCGGGGCCAATCAACGAGGGTTGAGTCGTAAATGGGTGATGGAAGCGGTTGAACATAGTTTCAAACGTTTGAGCACCGATTACATTGATATTTATTATATCCACAAAGAAGACCTTGAGACTCCTTTGAAAGAAACCGTGTCGGCGATGGGGGATTTGATTCGACAGGGAAAAATTCGCTATTTCGGCGTGAGCAATTTCCGGGCTTGGCGGGTTGCGGAGGTGGTCCGTCTCTGTGATCAATTGGGCATCGAGCGGCCAGCAATCAGTCAACCTTATTACAACGCCATGAACCGTATGCCTGAAGTCGAACACTTACCAGCTTGCTATCATTATGGCTTGGGGGTTTTTCCTTATAGCCCCCTCGCTCGTGGGGTTTTGACCGGAAAATACAGTACGGATATGAAGGCCGCAGAAGGGACAAGAGCCGCACGAAAAGATACTCGGATGATGCAAACGGAATGGCGGCATGAATCCTTGGTCATTGCGCAAAAAATTAAAGAACACGCAGAAGCACAAGGAATCACTGCCGGGCAATTCGCAGTTTCCTGGGTTTTGAACAATAAATTGGTCACGGGAACCATTGCCGGTCCTCGAACAGAAGCACAATGGGACGAATATATCGGGGCGCTTGATTACCAATTCACCACGGAAGATGAAGTTTTAGTCGATCAATTGATCACGCCTGGGCATCCCTCAACCCCTGGTTTCAATGACCCCGCTTATCCGTTGGAGGGGCGCGTTCCAAGAAATTAACAAAGCACCCTAAAAGGGATTGTCACTCACCTCGCCAGACTGGGGGTCGTTTTTCCATAAAAGCGTTGATCCCTTCTTCGGCATCACGCGCCATCATATTCTCTGTCATGACCTGACTGCAATACTCATAGGCGCTTTCTAAACCCTGTTCGATTTGACGATAAAAAGCTTTTTTGCCAATTTTCAAGGAGAGCGGGGATTTCGAAGCAATGGTTTCTGCCAGCGTCAACGTTGTTTGCTCCAATTCCTCTGTGGGAACCGCTTTGTTGATCAAACCAATTTCAACGGCCCGTTGCGCGGATACCATTTCTCCAAGCAAGAGCATTTCCATTGCTTGCTTTCTTGAAACCACTCGGGACAAGGCCACCATCGGGGTCGAGCAAAACAAACCGATATTGACTCCTGGTGTGGCAAAACGAGCATTTTCATCAGCCACTGCCAAGTCGCAAGTGGCGACCAACTGACAGCCAGCAGCCGTGGCGATGCCATGAACACGAGCAATCACCGGTTTGGACAATTCGGTGATTGCCAGCATCAAAGTCGAACACGTTTTGAAAGTCTGTTCATAAAATTCCCGATTGGGGTTTGCACGCATTTCTTTGAGGTCATGTCCCGCACAAAAACCAGCGCCAGCGCCCATCAATACCACCACTTTGATGGACGTATCTGTTTCCAATCGCTTCAATTCTTCAATCAAAGTATTCATACATTCTAACGACAGAGCATTGTAAGCCTTGGGCCTGTTCAAAGTCAGGGTACAAACGCCATTGTGATCATGGCGTAGAACGAGGGATTCAAGATTGCTCGTCGCTTCTGAAATGATTGCTGTCATGGAGCCTCTTTATCATTGAAAGGGTTTTAAAAAAAATTCATTTTAAGATTAAGAAATTGCAATCAGGTATTGTTTCTTTTACTATAACGATAATTGGTTTCTTTGCCAAATAATATTCGCATTCAAATCCAGCACCGATCCTCCTTGAAGCAACCAACATCATGCCTTTGAACCCATCTCCGCATCGCAGGAAAAGAGGGATTCGACTAGCGTTTGCTTTTTCGATCTTTTTCTTTTGCCTACAACAATCACTGCTCGCGAACTCCACTGTTTCCACAGAAAAGCTTCAAGCCTTGAATGAAAAAAATCAAAGGGCTTTTCAACAAGATATGAAGCACTATGGGGAATTGAGTTATGGCCCCCTATTTTCCTATGAAAAAGGGGCTGGGGTGCGAGTCTCGTTTGGAATTAAAATGTCTCTTGAGAAAAGTTGGCCTGCTGGAGATCAGGGAAAAGTGACGTTCCAACAAGGGCTGAACCGTATCATTGGCCCGTGGAATGATCAAGTTGCCGCCTTGTTTCAAAAAATCAAATCGATGCGCAGATTTCAAAATGAGACGCTCCCCAATCTGAATTTCGGAGTCGGGAAACCCGGCGTGTATCGGGTGGGATTCGGTAGCTGTCTCCGTGAGGATTTGGATCCCAAACAAAAAATTTTTAACCGGATTCGAAAATTGAAGCCGCACGCTTTTATGCTGATTGGTGACACGGTTTACAATGATTTGCCCAGTGGGTGGATGGATCGCCCTTTCGAATTAGCAGCAAAATACAACCGCCAACTCCAAGTGCGGCGATTTCAGGATTTTTATTCAAAAGTTCCGATTTATGCCGTCTGGGATGATCATGATTTTTGGAAAAATAACGCCAGCAGAGAGGATGTTGCCAGCAAAGATCTCAAATTGTCCAGAAAGTTATTCACTGCGATTTTCCCCAATCCGGCTTATGGAGGGCAGGGAGAAGGGATTTATTTTAAATGGGCACTGGGGGATATTGATTTTTTTATGCTCGATACCCGTTGGTTCCGTAAAAAATCCAAAAAGCGGATGCTGGGCGACCCTCAAACGACATGGTTACAAACAAAATTGTTGGAAAGCCAAGCGACCTTCAAAGTCTTGGTTTCCAGTGTCCAATGGCATGAAAAAGGAGGGCGCGACAGTTGGAGTGATTATTTATCTGAAAGAAATGAATTATTTCAGTTCATCTTTGAAAACAAAATCAAAGGCATTCTCCTCCTCTCCGGGGATGCTCATTATGGCGCTGCTTATCAACTATCGCCTCAATTATCGACTGCTGGTTATTTGTTGACCGAATTCACCAGCAGTGCCTTAGCCGTCAAACCTAAAAAAAAATCTCTGATCAAAACAAAAGAAATCACCCAATTGCTCGCCGCTCGCAAAAAACACAATTTTGGCATGCTTGAATTCAACACCACGGATGCCCAGCCTTATGTGGATTTAAAACTATATATTCCTGACAACCCCGCCATTTGGGAAAATGGTCAACCTTTCCATCGAGTATATGCTCAGGATTTACAATTTGCGGCGATAAAAAAATTGATCCCAGAAAACCCCGCCTCTCAAATTTCAGCGGATCCACCTGAAATACCAGCCGCAACGATTCCAGTCAAGCCCGTGAATGAGCAAAGACAAACCCACCTGACCACTTCGCCTCAAGAATGCCCGCAAGCGCCTATTTTCACACTTGAAAAGTTAAGAAAAAAAGGCTTGAGTCAAGTTCAAATAGAACAAGTCTGTCATGGGAAATAAAAGAAGTTATGGCTGAAACAGATTGTCAAACAAACCGCCATCTCCACACATGATTCATTTCAATTGATCTTGAAATTCTTTTTTGAATTTTTTCAATTTCGGATCGATGATGGCCATACAATAGGGCTGATTAGGATTATTGAGAAAATAATTCTGATGATAATCTTCCCCGTCATAAAATGTGCCCAAAGGCGTGATCTCGGTGACAAGGCGATTGAGCCACAAATCCGATTCATCGGTTTCTTGCCATGATTTTTCAGCAACCGCTTTCTGTTCTTCGCTATGATAAAAAATAGCAGAACGGTATTGGGTGCCGACATCATTCCCTTGTTGATTCAAGGTGGTCGGATCGTGGGTGTGCCAAAAGACTTCTAGAATATTTTCAAATGAAATGACCTCCGCATCAAAAGTGATTTGAGCGACTTCCGCGTGACCCGTGTTGCCCATGCAAATTTCTTGATACGTCGGGTGCTCCGTCTGACCGCCCGTGTAACCAGAGACCACTTTCCTGACACCTTTCAAATTCTGATAAACGGCTTCTACACACCAAAAACAACCGCCTCCCAGCGTCACTGTTTCTAAATTATCCGACATCATTTTCCTCTTTCTAAAATGAGATGGAAACCCCACCAGAATGGCGCATTTTCCTGTTGCCTGTTCTCTTTAAACGTATTCTTCACCATGCCCTTTAATCGCAATCTTTCCGTCTTCTTCGAGTCTTCGGATGATTGTCGTGACCTTTTGCTGAGCCTCTTCCACTGCCTTGAGGGGGGCCGGCCCCATCGCCTCTAAATCGTCTTCGATCATTCCTGCCAGGCGTGAAGACATACATTGATAGATCCATTTTTTGACTTTGGGACTGGCCTGTTTCATCGCTAAAATCAGATCCTCTTTGCCGATTTGCTTGAGAACCATCGGCAGTTGGTTTTTGTCAATCAAAACCAGGTCCTCAAAAGTGAATATTTTTTCCCGAATTTGTTTAGAAATTCCAGAGTGCTCGCCTTCCTTTCCTAAAATTCGCTCTCTGGTGGCAGCGTCTAATTTACCGAGCAAAGCGGCGGCTTTGTCCATCCCATTGACTCTGTCGCCAGTTTTTTCAGGCTTCTTGTTTTCCTGGTCGCCGATCAAAATGTCTTTCAACCAGTCTTCTCTTCCTGTGGCCATAATTTTTTCTCCCTTGTCGGTGATACTCCGCAATTTTTATTTTCAATCATTATTCGCATTACATCCGATCTTAACTGGCATTCTTCGGATCCAGTTGTTTTTGTAATTCACATTTGAGGAATTTTCCATTGGCATTGCGCGGCAACCCTTCTTCCAAAAACCAGCAATAGCGAGGAATTTTAAATTTTGCAATCAATGCTTGCAAGTGGGCACGGATATCATCCGCCGTTACATTCGCATTTGCGGTCAGCACCACCGCCGCGCCGACTTCTTCTCCGAGACGATCATCGGGAACCCCAAACACGGAACATTCCGCAACCGCCTTATGTTTAAAAATCGCGCTTTCAACTTCGGAGCAAAAAATATTTTCCCCTCCGCGTAGCACCATATCTTTGACTCGATCCACAATGAAAACAAAACCATCCTCATCAATTCGCGCGACATCTCCGGTATGCAACCAGCCGTCAGTGATGGTTTCACGAGTGGCCTCTGCTCGATTCAAATAACCCCGAATCACCGGAGCGCCTTTGACCCAGAGTTCACCGACTTCTCCTTGTGGCACAACATTCCCGGCGGGATCCACACATTTTGCTTCGAGTGTCGGCATGATTGGGCCGCAGCTCTCCGGCTTGTTTACAAAAAACTCTCCGGCAATGGCGGTGATGATGCCGCAGGTTTCGGTCATCCCATACCCTGTACTGGGATGAGCGGTCTCCACCTGTTCATTGATTTTCATAACAAGGTCGGGTTGCAATTGAGCACCCCCGCCCCCAACCGTCAGCAAGCTCGACATGTCTTTCTTTTTAAAATCAGAATGAGCCAACAGTTCCCGTGCCATCACCGGAACCCCTGAGACATTCGTGATTCTCTCCTTCTCAATCAAGCGAATCGCCTCACGAGCATCCCAGCGATACATGTGAACCAATTTTCCTCCAGTAAAAGTCACCGCATGGGCCCCACAATTGTTGGCAGTGACATGAAAAAGAGGGGTCGTCAGCAATGTCACATTCTTTGGCGGTTCCATCTCTGGATCCGGCGCAGGCACAACACCGCGTTTTATCGCCACCTCTGTCGCCGCCGTTTTCCAGAAAGCCATGTTCAATAAATTAGCCACACAACCACGATGAGTGAGTTGGGCTCCCTTCGGTTGACCCGTTGTTCCAGAAGTATAAAAAATGCAAGCATCACTGTCCGCATCAACAATCACAGGAGAGAATGAACCGCCGCTGGTCAGCAATTCTTTCCAGGCAACCATATTTTCCTGACTTGGGAATTTTTCAGGCAAGCGGACACCGACTAGCCGTAAGTTGGGAAATTCGGTTGCATGTTCCAAGACTCGAAGCAATCTTTCTTCATCACAAATCAGAACCTTGGGGGTTGAATCTTTCAGCGCATAAACCATCTCAGGGCCGACCCACCACGCGTTCATCCCCACAACTGTCGCACCCATCGAAACCACGGCCCAGTAGCTCAGTAGCCATTCTGGATAATTCCGCATCGCAAGCGCCACACGATCACCGGGGCCAATCCCTTGTGCTTGGAGCCAGTTGGCGATTGAAGCCACTTGTTCATGAGCCTCGCGATAGCTCCAACGTTCGTCCTCATACACCAGGTAATCATCGTCACCAAAAGCAGCCGAGGCCAGCCAGATTTCCCTTAAACTGGTCGG
>WASW01071348.1_pt1 | contig 34699 bp, 34 predicted proteins | sample 5698521 | NCBI WGS metagenome assembly WASW01 (sample SAMN11175560, study PRJNA528189) | sponge metagenome | isolation source: marine sponge | host: Leucetta | place: Antarctica: Western Antarctic Peninsula, King George Island | collected 2013-01
AGTTACAATTATCGGCTTACAATCTATTGTAATTCGATAATTGTAACCTTTTGTTAATACGCAATTACGTCGTCGTAAATTGAACAAAAAATTACTCGGGAATTGCTCTAATCTCGATTACCGGCTTAGTTCCCGCATGGCGTTATCAAGACCTTCAAGCGTCAGCGGGAACATTCGGTTTTTCATCAGTTGATTTAACATTCCAACAGATTGTGTATTTGACCACCATTTTTGCGCCACTGGATTGAGCCAGACGGCGTTGGAATAGGTGCTTAACATACGCTCCATCCATAACGCCCCGGGTTCTTCATTCCAGTGCTCAACGCTGCCGCCGGGATAAGCAACCTCATACGGGCTCATTGTCGCATCGCCAACAAATATAACCTTATAATCGGCCGCATAGGTGTGCATCACATCCCATGTATCAATGACATCTGAGTGGCGCCGCGTATTGTCTTTCCAGACCTTTTCGTAAAGGCAGTTATGGAAGTAAAAATATTCCAGATGTTTAAATTCTGTCCGGGCCGCAGAAAACAGTTCTTCCATCACCTTAACGTACGGGTTCATTGACCCGCCGCTATCAAGAAACAGGAGTACCTTTGCCGCGTTGTGACGCTCCGGTACCATTTTCACATCAAGCCACCCCTGTTTGGCGGTCGAGGTGATCGTATCGGCCAAATCCAGCTCAGACGGCGTGCCCTGCCTGGCAAATTTACGTAACCGCCGGAGGGCTACTTTAATATTGCGCGTTCCAATCTCAATCGAATCATCAAGGTTTTTGTATTCGCGTTTATCCCAAACTTTAACCGCCCGGTTATGTCTGTTTTCATCCTGCCCAATACGAATACCTTCAGGGTTGTAGCCATACGCACCGAACGGCGAAGTCCCGCCAGTACCGATCCATTTCGATCCACCCTGATGCCGCTTCTCTTGCTCTTGAAGGCGTTTCTTCAGGGTTTCCATTAATTGATCCCAACCGCCGAGCGATTCAATTTCGCGCTTTTCCTCTTCGCTTAAAAATTTCTCGACCATTTTTCGAAGCCATTCTTCAGGGATTTCAAAATCTTCCCCGTCAGGATCTGCCTCAAGGCCCTTAAATACGGCGCCAAATACCTGATCAAATTTATCAATATTGGTTTCGTCTTTGACCAGAATGCTTCGGCTTAAATAATAAAAATGGTTGATGTCGTAATCGGCGAGGCCATTGTCCATGGCTTCAAGCAGGGTTAAATACTCGCGCAGCGACACCGGCAGGCGTGATTCTTTTAACTTAAAGAAAAAATCAAGAAACATGATGACGCATCATTTTTTAGTGCCAATACTTCGCCAACGTAGAACACTTATCTGTTCTCCCGCCGATGGAGAAAGGCAAGGCGTTCAAGTAAGTGCACATCCTGTTCGTTTTTCATCAACGCGCCATGGAGGGGTGGGATAACGATCTTGGGGTCATTCGACGTGAGCGCTTCCGGCGGAACGTCTTCAACCATCAACAATTTTAGCCAGTCAAGGAGTTCTGACGTTGAGGGTTTCTTCTTCAGGCCCGGCACCTCACGGAGTTCATAAAAAACGTTTAAGGCTTCGGAAACCAGTCGCTTTTGAATACCCGGATGATGAACATCAATAATCCGTCGCATGGTTTCTTCATCGGGGAACCGAATATAATGGAAAAAACATCGGCGCAGGAACGCATCGGGCAGCTCTTTTTCGTTATTCGACGTGATGATGACAATTGGCCGCTGACTGGCCTTTATGGTTTCCTGTGTTTCATAGACATGGAATTCCATACGATCAAGCTCCAGCAATAGATCGTTCGGAAACTCAATGTCGGCCTTGTCAATTTCGTCGATTAAAAGGACGGGACGGACATCTGATTCAAATGCATCCCACAGTTTTCCTTTAACAATGTAATTACTGATATCATGTACACGCTCGTCACCCAGTTGGGAATCGCGAAGGCGCGCCACCGCATCATATTCATACAATCCCTGCTGGGCTTTGGTGGTTGACTTAATGTGCCATTGCATCAACGGCGCGCCAAGCGCACCAGCGATCTCTTCGGCCAGAACGGTCTTGCCGGTCCCCGGCTCTCCCTTGATTAACAGTGGGCGTTCCAATTGTACGGCAGCGTTTACCGCCACCGTCAGATCTTCTGTCACGACGTAAGTGTCGGTGCCTTCAAATTTATGTGTCATATAGCGAGTTTATTCTGCTGGTGCCGGTTTCGCCAGTGAATGTGCAAAGTTAGTCTCATTTCCTTCACCCGGGTCGTTCGGCACCATAAAGGCAAAAACAAGCGATACAGCCGCCATCGCCGCCCCCGCATAAAATACATAGGAAGATGAAACCAAATAGAGAAACCCGAAGGCCGCTGGAATGACGATCGCAACAATATGGCTGATCGTAAAGCTGACCCCAGACGAAGACGCGATGTCTTTAGGGTCTGCTATTTTTTGAAAATAGGTTTTGATCGCAATCGCCATGGCAAAGAACACATGATCCAAAATATACAGCGCTACGCCCATCCACGCTTCTGATGCCAAGGCATAACCTGTAAACACCAGAATTAAACCCGCGTATTCAAGGATCAAGGCCTTACGCTCACCAAACCGCCCGATCATACGGCCGATCTTGGGCGCGAGATAAATTGTAGCAATCATGTTCGCCAACGACATCAGAGTGATTTCAGCAGCGGAAAACCCAAACTTCTGGACCATTAGGAATCCGGCAAAAACAACAAAAATTTGCCGCCGCGCGCCGGACATAAAAACCAACACATACCAAAGCCAATAGCGGCTTCGAAGGACAATTTTTTTGCTTTGCTCTTCTTTGGCCTGATATCCCGGAAAGACGGTCCAACAATACAAAGCAATGAGCGCCGTAACGCCCCCCGCGGCGAGATACACCCATTTCAATTCGACGTGGCCGACCTCAAGTGCAAAATAAATTAATGCCAACGATACCATAGCAGCAAACGATTTGGCACTAGCGATCCGGCCAAAAAATTCCGGTGCTGCCTTTTTGCTTGTCCATTGTAGTGACAGTGATTGGTGTAATGTTTCGTAATAATGAAACCCAATCGACATGAGAACCGTGGTTAGATAAAGACCAATAACCGTCGGGAAAAATCCCGTTAATGCTGTTCCAATCCCAAGTATGAGTAGAGAGAACAATGCAAAAGGCTGTTCACGAAAATAGATCAGCAGAAATACCGCCGTAAAACTCAGAAATCCTGGAACTTCACGGAGACTTTGTAGAAACCCCATACGAACACTGTCGAAAGCAGCTTCCTCGATCGCAAAATTGTTCAGCAAAGCCATCCAGGTCGAAAAACTCAATGGCATTGCGATGGCCATCAAAATCAGTAGCGTCTCACGGGATCGCCAGTCGATACGGGACAAAAAAGTCGGCATGTATGGGGTTCCTAATGGGGTGGTCGTAATCTAAGCGGCACTTTACTCAATAATCGATTTGGCGTATACGGAGCAATAAGACAATTTATAACGAGATTACGCCATGTCTGTGACTAAAGGTATGTTTGCCGCGTCCAATACGCATATCAAACCCGATGATCACGCGCTTGATTCAATCCCGCGGGCGGTTGCCTGGCGGCTCCACAATTATGAAGGCAGCGTTGTCGTTGAACGCCATCACCACCGCCGGGCCCAACTGTTGTTTGCGTCCAAAGGCGTAATGACGGTTGAAACTGAACAGGGAATATGGGTCGTGCCGCCCAAACGCGCTGTATGGATCCCCCCACTCATGGACCACTCAGTTATGTCACGTGGGCACCTTTTTATGCGCAGCCTCTATTTCGACCCAGATCTGGTTAAAGACCTGCCGAATACCTGTATGGTCGTTACGGTATCACCTTTGTTTCGGGAGTTGTCACTTGAGGTGGTTAAAATGCCCCCCTTATACGACAGCAACGGCGCCGAAGGGCGACTGGTATCGGTGCTGCTGGATCAACTGAAGACGATCGCTACGACCCCGCTTCATCTACCGACTTCAAACGATCGCCGTTTGGTTCCAATTATATCCGCACTATCCCGAAATCCATCGGATGACCGTAATTTGACATCGTGGGCTGACGAGGTCGGGGCAAGCGAGAGAACACTGTCGCGCTTGTTCTTCAAACAGACGGGTATGACCTTTCGGCAATGGCGCCAGCAGGTCAAACTTTTGGAAGCTCTTGGCCGTTTGGCCGGCGGCAAACAGGTCACAACCGTCGCCCTGGACCTCGGGTACGACAGCCAAAGCGCTTTCATTGCGATGTTCAAAAAGGCGCTTGGAACGACGCCGGGGAAATACTTCGCCAATATTGAGCAGCGCGTGCGTTAGCCGGCATACTATTCAAGATCTGTGATCATAGCCGTGATTGCATCAAGAGCCGCCTGGCCATTGGCCCCGTCCGGACCCCCCGCCTGCGCCATTTCCGGACGCCCGCCGCCGCCTTTGCCGCCAACAGCAGCTGAGCCGGCGCGAACAAGATCAACTGCATTAATTTTTTCAATCAAATCATCTGTCACGCCAACGACGATATTGGCTTTACCGTCAGTATTTGAGACGACCGCGACCACACCAGATCCAACCTTTCCTTTTAGATCATCAACCAACCCCTTCAACTCCCGGGCCGGGATCTCTTCAAGTAATTTTTGCGCAAGTTTAATGCCGCCTATGTCGACTGCCAAATCAGTGCCATCGCTGCCGCCAACGGCCAGTTGTCGCCGAGCTTCCGTCAGATCACGTTCCAATTTTCGGCGCTCGTCAATCAACACCCTGACACGTCCCGGTACGTCTTCTGGTTTACTTTTCAATAACCCGGCGGCCTCATGCAAAGCTTGTTCAGTTTCCGCGAAATAGGCTCGAGCGCCATCTCCGGTCAAAGCATCAATGCGCCGAACACCGGCGGCAACTGCACTTTCGCCAAGAATTTTGAAGACTCCGATATCACCTGTACGGGTGACATGAGTGCCGCCGCACAGTTCTGTGGAAAAGTAACTTTTGTCGTCATCTGCCCCCATGGAGACAACCCGGACCTCATCACCGTATTTTTCACCAAATAAAGCCATTGCGCCCGCTTCAACAGCGGCATCCGGCTCCATCAAACGGGTTGAAACTTCGATGTTTTCTGCAATCTGCCGGTTAACGGTTTCTTCGGCTTCAATCAGCTCAACCATGTCGACAGGTTTGGGGTGCGAAATGTCAAACCGCAACCGATCAGGGGCAACAAGCGATCCTTTCTGAGTGACGTGATCTCCCAATAACCGGCGCAGAGCTTCATGAAGCAAATGTGTCGCGGAATGGTTACTGCGCAAGGAAGACCGGTTGCTGCCGTCAACCCGAAGGGCTATATCGTCCCCGACTTTAAAGGACCCTTGTTCGACCTTAATCATGTGGGCATGAACATCACTAACACGTTTTTTGGTATCCGATACGAGGGCGACCGCATCTTCTCCGGTTGTCATGACGCCGCAATCACCCATCTGGCCACCAGACTCGCCATAAAATGGTGTCTGATTAACAACGACGGCACCCTCTTCTCCCATACCAAGTTCTATTACCCGCTCTCCATCTTTGATGATAGCGGTAATCTGACCTTCGGCGGACTCGGTTTCGTATCCCAAAAATTCTGTTGCCCCGATCTCGTCACGAAGGTCAAACCAAACAGCGGTTTCTGCTTCCGAACCAGATCCGGACCACGCTTTGCGTGCATCGGCGCGCTGGCGTTCCATGGCAACATTAAATTCAACAACATCGACCGACATGCCGCGGCCGCGCAATGCATCTTGCGTAAGATCAAGCGGGAAGCCGTACGTATCGTATAACTTAAAGGCAGTTTCGCCGGCGAGTTGTCCCCCATCAGCCAAATCACTGGACGCCGTGTCGAGCAGTTTAAGACCAATATCCAGCGTTTTCTTAAACCGCGCTTCTTCAAGTTTAAAAGTCTCAGTAATCAACGCCTCACCACGGACAAGCTCTGGGAATGCAGCGCCCATCTCTGAGATCAAAGTCGGCACCATTTTCCATAATAATGGCTCTTCACAGCCCATCAAATGAGCATGACGCATGGCACGGCGCATAATGCGCCGGACGACATACCCGCGCCCCTCGTTTGACGGCAATACGCCATCAGCTATCAAAAAACTGGTCGATCGAAGGTGATCGGCAATAACCCGGTGGGAGATATTATATTCGCCATCCGAGGGAACAGACGATGCCTCACTCGATGCTGCAATTAGTGTGCGCATCAAATCAATTTCATAGTTATCGTGTGTGCCCTGCATAACTGCAGCAACACGTTCAAGCCCCATTCCCGTATCAATCGATGGGCGCGGCAGATCAATGCGCTGTTCCGGTGTTATTTGTTCATATTGCATAAACACCAGATTCCAAATCTCGATAAACCGGTCGCCGTCTTCATCTGGTGAACCCGGAGGGCCACCCGGTATATGGTCGCCATGGTCATAGAAAATCTCGGAACACGGACCACAAGGCCCGGTGTCCCCCATCGACCAAAAATTGTCCGAGGTGGGAATACGAATGATTTTACTGTCGGGTATTCCTGCAACCTTTCGCCACAAGGCGGCGGCATCCTCATCTGACGTGTGAACCGTAACAAGCAGCTTATCCGCGTCCAACCCGTATTCTTTGGTGATCAGATTCCATGCCAATTCAATTGCATGTTCCTTGAAATAATCGCCAAACGAAAAGTTACCAAGCATTTCGAAAAATGTATGGTGCCGGGCCGTGTATCCAACATTCTCCAGATCATTATGTTTACCGCCAGCACGAACACATTTCTGAGACGTTACCGCACGGCTATAATCACGTTGTTCAAGCCCGGTGAAGACGTTCTTGAACTGTACCATGCCGGCATTGGTGAACATCAACGTTGGATCGTTTAGGGGTACCAATGACGAGCTTGATACAATCTCGTGATTATTGGTCCCAAAATAATCTAGAAACGCGCGGCGGATATCGTTGACGGTCTGCATGATTTTGTTCCGGATCTTCAGAAAAACTCGTTAAAATATCGCCTACGCACCCGTGAAGGCGAGTGGCGGTTTTAGCGGCTCCGAAGGGGTCTGTCCAGAAAGGCGATTGTATCAGGGCAGTAAAGAGTTCAATGAAAAACGCGGCCTCACTGGAAGGCCGCGTTTTCAAACTGAAGTGTTTTATTTGAGATTATTTTTCTGGCGGCGTAGCCTCATCAGAATCACTTTCTGAATCAGATGATCCAACCATCATTTCCTCAGCAATAAGGCCAGCATTCTGACGAATTTTCAATTCGATCATATCGGCCATTTCTTGATTTTCGCGCAAGAATGTTTTGGCATTTTCACGCCCTTGACCGATGCGTTGAGAATCGCAGGAAAACCATGAACCTGACTTTTCAACGATCCCAGCTTTAACACCCAAATCAAGGATCTCACCCATTTTTGAAATGCCTTCGCCATACATGATATCAAACTCGATCATTTTGAACGGCGGCGCCATCTTGTTTTTAACAACTTTGACCCTGGTCTGATTACCAACCACCTCCTCACGATCCTTGATCGCACCGATGCGGCGAATATCTAACCTTACGGAGGCATAAAATTTAAGCGCATTACCACCCGATGTTGTTTCAGGATTACCAAACATCACACCAATTTTCATACGGATCTGATTAATAAAGATGATCAATGTTTTGGATTTTGCCACGGATGATGTCAATTTACGTAATGCCTGACTCATCAAACGCGCTTGCAGGCCAACGTGATGATCGCCCATTTCGCCTTCGAGTTCAGCCCTTGGCACCAAGGCGGCAACAGAATCAATCACCAAAACGTCAATTGCGCCGGAGCGTACAAGTGTGTCAGCGATCTCCAGAGCCTGCTCGCCTGCATCAGGTTGCGAAATCAGTAATTCTTCAACATTAACACCAAGCTTTCTGGCATAAATTGGATCAAGTGCGTGTTCAGCATCAACAAATGCGCAGGTACCACCGTTTTTCTGGGCTTCCGCGACAACGTGAAGTGCAAGCGTCGTTTTACCCGAACTTTCTGGTCCATAAACCTCCACCACGCGGCCTCGCGGTAGTCCACCAATTCCCAGTCCAATATCGAGACCAATGGAACCGGTTGAGACAACTTCCGCCTGCACCACTTCATTCTGTCCAAGTTTCATGATCGAGCCTTTACCAAAGGCCCGCTCAATCTGGCTAACGGCGGCTTCTAGCGCCTTGTTTTTATCCACTGATTCTTTCTCCACAAGACGTAATGCATTCTGCGACATGATTTGGCCTTCCTTATTTCACATGAGGTGGTGCAATTCAATTGTCGCCATTTGTACCTATTTTGTTCTTTTGTGCAAGTGTTTTCATTAATTCATTGTAAATAAACACTTATTCTATTTATGTTCTCAGAACGTTTCAGGAATACAGAGAAATTGGTGACTATCTATCAAGATATATTTTTGCATTATTTTTCGTTAACGATTCGGTTTACCCTATCCTTCTAGAACGTCTTTAACCTTACCAGCGAGATCTTTCAGAGTGAACGGTTTGCCCAGAAAATGGAGGGTATCGTCACGCCCAATCTCATCCCTGAATACGTCTTCGGCATAACCAGACATCAAAATTACTTTCACGTCAGGCAGTTCCTGACGAACGAGGCTGACCAGGGTATTGCCATCCATGCCTGGCATAACGACATCGGAGACAATCAGATCAATTTTTAATTCTGTTGCATTGATCACATCCAACGCGCCTTCGCCATTGTCAGCCGCCAGCACAGTATATCCCTTGTTTTGCAATGCCCGTGTGGAAAATGCACGGACCGCATCCTCATCTTCCACTAAAAGCACAACGCCCTCCCCGGTCAGATCGGGATCAATCTGCGTGCCTGTATCATTTTTAGACTGCTTTGCGACCTGACTATTTGCCTCACCAGCACTACCGTCATCAATATACTCCGGTAGGTATATACTAAACGTTGTTCCATCACCCGGCGCACTGTCGACAAAGATAAATCCACCACTTTGATGTATGATTCCATAAACCGTCGACAAACCAAGCCCGGTTCCAGCACCAACATCCTTGGTCGAGAAAAATGGCTCGAATATTCGAGCGAGATTTTCTTTGGGAATCCCCTCCCCCGTATCACTGACTTCAATCATGACATAGCGACCAGCTGGCATCAGATCGTGGCCCCGTTGAACAGATTGCTCAAGAACCGTATTGGCGGTTTTAAGCGTGATCGTGCCCCCGCCCGGCATTGCATCGCGGGCGTTTACGGCAAGGTTAATTATGACCTGTTCGAACTGTCCCTGATCCGCCTGAACAGGAAACAGACCATTACCCGTATCAAGCGTCAGTTCCACCGTTTCGCCAATCAAACGGCCAAGCAAATTTGTTAAATCGTTCAATGCACTGGCAACGTCAAGTCGGGTTAAGGTCAACGTTTGTTTGCGCGAAAAGGCCAAAAGCTGCCGCACCAGATTGGTTGCCCGGTTGGCATTTTGTTTGATCTGCTGAATATCGCTAAAAGAAGGATCATCCGGCCCGTGACGGGTCAACAACAGATCACTGAACCCAATCATCGCGGTTAGAAGGTTGTTAAAATCATGTGCAACTCCGCCGGCCAATTGCCCAACAGCCTGCATTTTCTGGGATTGGGAGAACTGAACTTCCAAATTACGTTGGTCCGTTTCGTCAATGAGGTGCAAAACCAGACCACTGACTTCACCATCACCATCCGTCATTCTACTTGCGTATAATGCAACAATAAGTTCGCGTTCACGCGCCGCAGGAAGACGGACTTCAAGCTGGGCCCCACGTGAAATTCCCATCACAATTTTAGACAGACTTGTGCCAATATCACTTCTATCCTCGCGCGCGAGTTGGTCGACAAAAGGACGACCACAGATCGTATCACGATGCTGCCCGACAAGGGATTGATAAGATTGGTTGCAATCTGAAACCGTGCCCTCAAGGTCGAGCAGCACAATCCCTACAGGGGCGTCCTCAAATAACCAGCCAACTGACCCACCATCGTTTTGCCCTGCACTGGCACTGGCACTGGCACTGGCACTGGCACTGGCACTGGCATTGGCACTGGTGTTTTCTTGTTCCGGCGCACCTGACCCTTTAGGTGCCAATTCACTCCAGACGAGATCACGCAATACGATTGAGCGGGTATACGCAACATCGCCATCATCTGCATCTTTTTGAGACTGTTCCAGCGTCACGGCAAATGTCCGGCCATCACAATCACGTAGCGTTAGGTCTCCATCGCCGCCAATCTCGTCAATATAATCAGCAAAGGGCATGCCGATCAGGCGATCAGGTGGAAGCCCCAACCAGCGCGCCAGAGTTTGATTTACATATTCAAGCACACCTTCCCGGTCTGCCGAAAAAAACCCAACAGGAAGAAAATCCAGCATATCATTAATTCGATCGCCTTCCGCCCGGAGCGCCCCCCCCTGTTCATTGCGCGCCGCAATGGTCTCGAGGCGCCAAAGTGTATTTGTGCTGCCTGTTCCTTTGAGTAAAAGAGGGGCGGCAGACAGTCGCCGCACTTCAACCTTGCCAGAACCAGCTTGAAATGAAAACTCAACATCACCCGCGTCGCCGTTACGGGCGCCTGCTGCCAGGAGTTTGAGGCGTTCTGCGTCATCGCCCTGAAGAAATTTTGCAACGGCGCCGATGGAACGTATGCCCCCCACTGAACCAGTGTCTTCTGCAAACGGCATTAATTCACGAAAAGATGAATTGGAATATAAAAAATCCCCGCCTTGGTCAGTAATCAGGAACCCGTCACCACATTCGGACAGTAGGGTTTCCAAGTCGTTTGTTTTTTCGCCATAAAAACTCTGGCGTCTTCCATAAGCCCACGCGGCCATCATTAGGCAAACCACCCCAGCGGCACCCATTGAGAAGGCAATCTCCATGGCATTTGGGTGCGGCCATTTTACTGTAATCAATACAGCCCCAAATAATACAGAGAGGGTCAGCCAAAGGCCCGGCCGAGCAATAACAGGTAATTTTGTTTTTGAAGAAATAGGTCGCGTCATCGTCTTAAGCCGGCTTTCATTAATTTGGAAGTTGTCCACGCAAACGCATCACATACCCAATCACTTCGGCCACGGCCTGGAAATGATCCGCAGGAATTTCTTCATCAATTTCCACAGATGCATAAAGGGCACGTGCCAATGGCGGATTTTCGACAATAGGGATATCATTGTCTTTGGCAACTTCTCGTATACGGAAGGCAAGGTGATCTACACCTTTCGCGACCAGTTTGGGTGCCGCCATCACTTCCACATCATATTTCAGTACGATCGAGAAATGCGTTGGATTGGTAATGACAACATCCGCATCAGGAACGGAATCCATCATACGCTGTTTGGCCCGCTCCATTCTTATTTGTCTGATCCGTCCTTTTACGACCGCATCACCCTCAGATTGTTTCTGCTCATCTTTGACCTCTTGTTTGGTCATGCGTTGTTCTTTACTGAATTTGTATTGCTGGTAGGTGAAATCGATACCTGCGATCACCGCCATGACCGCGACCGTCCCGCTTGCCAAAACAATGGCAATCTCATGAATTCTTTCAAGGGAATATAGGAAATCGATCTGAGGCAACAACTGGATGTCATCCAGCATCGGCATTGCCATGGCAAAACTAACGCCGCCGACGATCAGCAGTTTCAAAATTCCCTTAAGAAACTCCATAAAAGCATTGATAGAAAACATTCTCTTCATGCCTTTCTGGAGCGATATCTTGCTCAAGTCCGGTTTTATTTTTTCCCCCGCCCAGATAAACCCTGTTTGAAAGATACTGAAAGACAATGCCGCAACAACGAGCAACCCAAAAATGGGTGCCATAATCCATGCGAGATCAAGGAGGACGTCAAAAAATAACAGCCTTAGGTTTCCAAAATCCAGAGGGTAAGTATGAGAACTCTGGATAAACGGAAACAGCTTGATGCGTAGATTATTTGCCATCATCGGCGCGATGGTCATCAACGCTATAGTTGCCGCAATCAAGACACCAAAGTTCTTCACCTCCTGGGATGATGCTACCTGTCCCTTTTTACGGGAATCAGTCAGCTTTTTCTCCGTCGGGTCTTCTGTTTTGGAGGCGTCGTCTTCTTCAGACATTTCTATATTTCATTTCAGGCTGTCAAATACTTATGGTCATTATGGCGTTAAATAGGACGAATAGGTACTCTCAAAACGATTCAGGAAGGTCAGAAAAATTCCTGTGATTGTTGTCGCCAAAACCCAAAGCTGTGCCGTTATTTGGAATGGCAAACCAAAGAAAAACACCTGAAGCGCTGGCATCAGGCGTCCAAGAATTCCAAGTCCAATGTAATATGTTAAACCAACAATCATCGCCGGCGCCGCCAATTGCAGTCCCAATGCAAAACTTTTTGTCACCTGAAGAGCGAGATAGTCGGAAAGATCTGCCGTCGGCAGCGCAGCACCGGGAATAAATAAAGTATAACTATCGACAATGGCCTGAAGCATCAAATGATGCAGGTCAGTGACGAAGATCAATACCAATCCCATGGTTGATAAAAAACCGGAAATTGTTGAACTCTGTTGTTGTGAAACAGCGTCATTAACGAGAGCATTTGCCATTGATGATGACAATGCAATCAGTGTGCCGGCGGTTTGCAAGGCCCCAATTAGAACAAGCGCGATTAAACCCAAATAACTACCGATTAGAATTTCGCTGCCAATTAGCAAGACCAGTGCAACGGTGCTCGTTGGGGCAACTGGCAATTCTGAAGCAAGCACCGGGGTTAACAAAAATGTTAACGCCAAAGCGATGGTAAGACTCATTTTGGGGGATACATAAGAAGATGCAAAACCCGGCATCATCGCAAAAGCGCTGCCAACGCGCGAAAAGACAAGAAAGAAGGCAAATATATTTAGGTTCAGAAGGTCAAGAAGCATCCGGGTTATCCCAGCGCCAACATCCGGTCAAATAATTTTTGAGAAAACTCAATAATTGTTGCCAGCATAAAAGGTAGGAATAGAACCACTGAACCAAAAATTACGATAATTTTTGGAACGAACGTAAGAGTCATTTCCTGAATCGTTGTCAGCGCCTGAAACAAGGCGATGATCAGACCGATTACCAAACCCATCATCATAATAGGGCCAGCAATCTTAATAATCACCCATACCGTTTCACGGCCCAGCTCAAGTATGGCAGCTTCATTCATGGGAACCTCCGCAGATTGTGCAGATACAACCAGGCCTTTATATCAATATTGCCGTAGGTTGCCCAGCGCCGTTACATTGGCATACGAAGTATTTCTTTGTAGGCATCAAGTACTTTGTCTCGGACGGTGACCACCGTTTGCAATGTCAATTCAGCTTCTGCCATCGCACTCACGACGTTCGTAACATCGGCCTGATTACTAATCCCGGCTATGGATAATTGCTCACCACGTTCTCCGATTTTTGCCGCTTCCTGAATGGCACTCTTAACAAGTTCGGCAAACCCATCCTGATGCAAACTATCCTTGGGTACTGTCCCCAGCGACGAGCTCCCTTTTGCAACATTTGAATAGGCATTTACGGCACTCATATAACTTTGTGTTGGTGTTGGCATTTAGATGTCCTTATTTCCCGTTCTTGGCCGCGAAAGCCGGTAATTTCCGGTAGGCCTAGATATTTTTATTGTTATCGAAGTATTTCAATAGCGCCGTTAAGCATCGCTTTTGATGCTTTTATGACTTCCAAATTTGCTTCGTATGATCGCTGTGCTTCGCGCATATCAGTCATTTCAATCAAAGTATTAACGTTTGGTGTTAACACGTATCCATCCGCGTCTGCAGCAGGGTGATTGGGGTCAAACCGTTTACCGAAATCGGAAGTATCAGGGCGAATTTTGTCTATGCTCACCTTGTTCAGGCCCATTGCCCGGTCCAGTTCGTTTTTGAAGGTAACGACTTGACGGCGATAAGGTTTACCATTTGGGTCCTGAGCAAGTGAATCGGCATTGGCTAAATTTTCAGATATAACCTTTAACCGCGCGCCCTGCACCCTCATTCCGGAGGCGGATATTTTCATGGTTTTGAGTATGTCATCCATCGCGTTAATCTACCTTTGAATTAATTTTTAATGAGCGCCAATGTGTTCATTATTTGCCGAGTGCCATCTTGAACATTAAGAGATGTTTTTTATAAATGTTAGTCGTCAGTTTGTGGTTTATCTGAGACTCGTTGATTTTGGACATTTGCTCCTCCAAAATCACCGAATTGCCACCTGGCGATGTCTCAAATGGGTGCCGGTCCACCGCTTCAGAAAAGTCTCGGATACGTTTTACCCGTCCGGCTTGGTGACTTGCTTCTGATACATTCATATTTAATTGCATATTTTCGCGGCGAATTAAGTCCTTAAAATGAAACGGCTTAAGGTCCGACGCTCGGTACTTCGGCGTATCGGCATTGGCGACGTTCTGCGCCAGAATCTCCTGGCGCTGTGTCAGCCAGTTCAGACGTTTTCTGACCGCCGAAAATAGTGTTAAATCATCTAAAGCCATTTATTGGCGCCTTGTACTATTCATTTTACCAAATTCTCAAATTCGCCAGCACTCTCGATTGCCATTGAATTTCCACTAGGCATTATCTGCCGGGTTTATTAACAATCTGTTACCGACCTTCAAAATGTGGCTCATTGCTTATAGTTTTGTTAAACTAAGCATCTCAAACTGCCTAATCCGCCTTTAAGAACCGACTGAAAGTAACGGCGTATGAGCCCTTCAGACACCGAACCTGGCAACATTAAACCTTTGCTGAAAACAAAAGACAGCATTGCTGTGGCAGTACAGCAGACCGACGGAAAATCCAGCACACCAAAGGTCATCGCGGGCGGAACCGGAAGCGTAGCGCGGCAAATTTTGGAAATCGCGTTTCAAAATGGTATTAAAGTACGTGAAGATTCAGATTTGGCTGAACTATTGAGTATCGTCGATGTTGAATCGGAAATTCCACTTGATGCATTTGCTGCCGTTGCTGAAATCCTCACATATGTATATCAACTCAATAACGCTATGGCTCCTGAGGGGGATAAGCCCCATGATATGGATAATAACGACAGAATGAATGCCAGAGATCTTGCCGAAATGTGGTCGACGTCCGCGGAACCAAAAGAATGAACAATTCACTCGATCAGTTAAACGATGTCATGGCCATGATAGCAGAGGCCAGAGAGGCGGTAAGTTCCGATGAAATGGTGGATCTGACGGAAATTCAGGCACGCGTCCACAACATTTGCATAGAGATCCAAGAGACCCCGCCCGTTGATAGCCCGTTCGTTGAAGCCAAAATAACGACGATGATTAAAAATTTGAATGCGCTGGCCAAAGAACTGGAAGTTCAACAACGCAATCTGGGGTCCGACGTCGTGCGCAATGCTGTTCGCAAAGCTTATGCTAAACCCAAGGGTGACGTTTGATGGATTTTGGCGAATACTTTCGGTTTGTTATTGCCCTCATATTCGTTCTTGGACTGATCGTTAGCATTGCACTCATTGCTAGGAGAGCAGGGTTTGGTTTTCCTGTAGCTGCATCAAAAACAGCAAATGATCGCCGTCTATCAATTGTTGAGGTTACGCCAGTCGATGGTCGGCGCAGACTTGTTTTGGTTCGCAGAGACAATGTTGAACATTTGTTATTACTGGGGCCGACGACGGAAACAGTAATTGAAACTCATATTCAGGAACAATCAAACAATTCAAATTTCAAGGATGCCCTCGTCGACTCGCACGCACTTTTATCAGAGGATGTTTCACAGTAATGCGACAATTTATCTCCGTTGTTACGCGTCCGCTGCTCGTTATGTTCGCCGGCGGCGTTGGCGCAATAGGACTATGTTTTGCGTTAATATGGCTTACTGACCCCGCCTCAGCGCAATCTTTAAACATTGATCTTGGCGGGGCTGGCGGCGAAGCGACAGGGCGGATAATTCAAATTATCGCGCTCATAACGGTTCTCAGCCTGGCGCCATCAATCTTAATCATGATGACGTCTTTTATAAGAATAATGATTGTTTTGTCATTTTTGCGTACCGCCATGGGAACACAACAAACGCCGCCAAATCAAGTCATGATGAGTCTTGCCATGTTCCTTACATTTTTCGTGATGACTCCGACGTTCGAGGCCGCGTATGAACAAGGTATACGGCCAATGATCGAAGAAGAAATTGATGAATTTGAAGCCTTTGAACGGGCAATAAAACCTTTCCAACAATTTATGTTAACCCACGTTCGCGAACAGGATCTCGGGTTATTTGCTGAGTTTTCGGGACGGAATATTGATGATATTCGCGGTGATAAAGTGCCAATGCCAGTCTTGATTCCGGCTTTTATGATTTCAGAGCTGCGCCGGGCCTTTGAGATGGGATTCCTTCTGTTTCTGCCATTTCTAATTATTGATATGGTCGTTGCATCAGTACTAATGGCTATGGGCATGATGATGTTGCCGCCGATCATCATCGCTATGCCCTTCAAGATCATTTTCTTTGTTCTCGTCGACGGATGGTACATGGTTGTCGGCTCGCTGGTACGGAGCTTTGGCGCCAGTTAATAGGCGTTACCCTTTACCCAATGGCAAATTAGTCTCATCCATTTTGCGCCCTACATTGGTCAGCGTACTAAGATCCGACTCATTTATCTGCTTTTTATACTTTTCAAGAAAGCTGCGAAAATTCGTTACTGTCTGAACCCTACCTAATACGCTAACGGGGTCAATGAGACCTAATGATACCGGCGCTGCAATCAGGCGAAACGCCTCATTGAACTGTGAGTTGGCCATTGCCGCACCATAATCAGAACGCAAGCCGGCCATCGCGCGCTCGTTGCCACTTAAGGTGTACGCCGCTGCCAAATTTAAAATGCGTACGGCTTGTTCGCTATCAATTTCCCGTCCAGGCCGGGCACCAACAGCACGCACCACGCGATGTAGATACCGAGAGGCGTTCGTCCAATCGTTCAATTTCCAATACATTTCTGCACGAATGAGATCGCCGTCCAGTGTTTTATCGCGCTTCAGTATTGCAACGGCTTGTTCTTCTTGGTTCAGCCCGATTAAAGCGAGTGCTCTGAGATGCAGTCGACGGGTTGCCACAGAATTCGGAATACCAGGTATATTGGTGGCATCCAGCACTTCCAGAACACTTTCGTGTTCTCGCGCGATTGCATGAACCAGAGCCAAATTACTCCCCACTTGCGCTTTCTCTACCCCTTTCAGCCTGAAGCGAACTTGGCCATCAAGTAATTCCGCGGCTTGATCAAACAGATCAACTTTGACGAGGCGATCGGCAAGTTTGCGGATCATTTCATCCCCACTACGCCCCGCAGGCGTTAATTCACGAAATTCTTCATAAAGAGCAATCGCTTTAACCGGGGCCATCTCATCGGCAACATCGTCTAAATACAGAAGATTAAATGTATCTGACATTTGCTGGGTAATCTGAGCAGCTTCTTCGTGATCTCGATAATAAGTCGCAGCTTGACGGAGCGCTAACAAACCGCGGCGATACCCGTTATTTTCAATATATAATGATCCCAATCGCCTCAGCAGGTTAAATTCAAACTCACCGCCCCGCCAAAGAAACCGGAGTCCCTCCAAAATTTCAATCGCTTCGTCAGGCTCCATTTGTTGCATGCGGAGCAATAGGTCCATCCGCGCAAATGTCGCCTTGACCAAAATTGCGCGGTCGTCAGCTTCAATCGCGGTTTCAAATTTGCTGACAGCACCATCCTCATCGCCGCTTACTTCCGCCATTTTCCCTTCGATAAACGCAATCCACCCCTGCTCTCTTCTCGTTGGGTCCCCAGAATTTAACGCATCCAGAAATTTCACAGCGCTCTCAATATCACCAATTTCTACAGCAGCTTCGGCAATCAAAATCTCAAGTGGAACCCGCAACGGCCTGGGATAAGATTGAGATACGCTACTGGTCCTGCGCAGTTCATGTGCGGCGGCATTCATCTGCCCGGACTTGGCAATAACCACGGCGCGCCAGAACGCGCCTTCGTCAGCTACGTCAAGGCTTGGGTCGGCTAGGTCTTCCGCCGCGTCCGCATAACGGCCCAGAAGGTACTGACTGGCTCCTCGGATAAGTTTTAGTTCTGCTGCATTTTCAAATTCAGGAACAACAGACACCATCTGCCTGAGAACGCCCAGCGCTTCGGCCGCAAAGGCATTGGCAAAATAGAAATTAGCCAAATTCCAGCGCGCAGCTTGCTCCGCATCAACACCTTTTGCGCGGCTTAACTCACGTTGTAGCTGTTGTTTTCCGTTGCGGAAATCAGTTGGCTGTTTCAGTTCCCATTGTTTCAAATCCAGAAGGCGCGATACTGGTCCAATTGCGCTTAGTTTTGACCCTGCGGCTTGTTCTTCGGAAACATTTGAAATGCTCAACGGAATCGCACTGGTAAGTTCTATTCCTTGCCGTAGCGGACGGACCCGTAAATTATCCGTATTTGCGACAACTAATATACCCTGTCCCGTTTGGGGCAGGCTGACTTCCGGATATGTGTATCCCTTAGCAAGGCCATGGCTTAACGGAATCACAGGCACAATGACTAAATTGTTCCCGATGTCCGGGTCGGTCACGCCAATCGGTTGCCCAGGTTCAGGCGTGGGAACAAAAATACGGGCACCAACAGGAGAATCAGGTTGAGCGTTGATTTCCAGTGGGGTCTTGGGTTCCAGCTTTTGTTTGCGGAACGTAAAAATCCAACTAAACCCGTCACGACGTAATATTGGGTTAACATCTTTCGCAGTTGTAAACCGAAGGACAGTACCGCCTGTTGCAGCAAGTTGTTCAACCCCGAATACCAGAGATCTCATTTTAGAATTGATTAAAACCTCTTTCGGGTCCGGAATGACATTCTGATCATTATCTCCGCTTTTATTGTCTGGTATGACGTCACGTCCCAAAATCTGAACCGAATCGACCCGTCGTTTAGCGTCGAAAGCAATCCACAGTTTTCCAGCTCTGCGGAACACCGCGGCGCCAACAGGTTCGGTCCAATCGAACCGCAGATCCATTCCACCGCCGTCGCCCAAATTTTCACTGACTTTGATCACCGCCTCCTCCAGATCAGTCACATCTGCTTTCGCAACGGCGACGACTGGCGTGCTCGATACCGCGGAGGTTTCCTCTGGTGATACATTTCCCTGACCAGTCGTCAATGCGGCTGCATCCGAACTGGGCCGTGCCTTTTCACCTTTATCCAAAACTAAGGGGCCAACACTGCTCGTACCACCCGATTTACTTACCGTCTCCGGACCAGGCTCAGGAGTGGGCTCAGGATCGGGCTCAGGAGTGGGTTTTGTAGTTTCTGGTGAAATTGTATTCGCTGCATTATTTGCGGACGGTGTATCTTTTTCTGTTTTACTTTTTTCAGCATCAGGAACGTCTTCTTGATTTAACGTCGCCAATACCTCCAGCGGCAACTTGCCCGTATCAGGCGAACCGGTTGGTTCTCTAATATCAATCACGACCTTTGACCCGGATAGAAAATGGCGGACATTCGACGTGGCTGGAACTGACATTAAGACTAGCGTTTCACGGCCCCTGGCACGTGACACTATTTCCCCTAGCAAACGGGGAGGGCTACTCGCCAGACGCGCAGTATTTAGATTTGCCGCCCGTTCAAATATTATACTGACAACACCGCCTTCTTGCGAAAAGCTGTACGGCACATTCGTCGGCCAATCGAAAACGATTCGGGTATAATCTGCATGCGCCCCTCCGCGAACAGTAATTGGCGGAAGGTTTTCATCTGTTGTTACAGTAACCTCTGCCGTGCGTACTGCGGGTTTTGGATCAGGTTGAGTTGCCGCTATGGCGTCTGGGGCCGGACGTACCTTTTCTACCCGACTTTCCGCAGTGTCCGCAATTTCAACAACGATCGAGGTGCCTGAATCATAACTGTAGGTATCGAATTTTCTTTTTTTCAATACAATATACACACCGCGCCCGTCGGGTTCTGGCGTGACTTTATGAACATATCGACTGAGTGCGCCGGTAACCCGTTCATAAGTGGCTTCAATCGGTCGATTAAACCGAACCACAACACCATCATCACGTACTAACAACTGATGGCCTACAGGTGACGGCCAAATAAATACGATGCGGCCAAATTCAGCATCCCGTGACGCCCTGACATCCACGGGATCTGCCAATGCGTCACTTGCCGCAACGACTAATATGACGAACAATAGGGTAACTAACCTTCGCATCAGTCCCGTCCCACTGTCGGCAATACGACAATGTCTACTCGGCGTCCAAGCGCGCGGCGCGCGGCATCCTCGATGTCGGGTAACTGCTCATATCTGCTGTCTGAATAACCGTAAGCGGCTATTTTTTCGCGATACCCAGCGCGGCGAAGTGAATTTGCAACGGCAGCGGCACGAGCGGTCGACAACTGCCAATTCGATTGATACTCGTTACCGGACGGCGGTGCCGGATCAGTGTGGCCATCGACACTGATTTCATTATCCATATTCCGAAATACGCCACCAAGGATAAACAACGCATCTGCCGCTTGCTCAGTCATTTCGGCCCGTCCGGGCTCAAATAAAAGATCACCAGGCAAGGTGATTACCAAACGGTCTTCAAGACGAATGACCCGTGCGCTGTCCAATTGCGTAAGAGGCTTTAGGCTGTCTCTCAAAACGCCGGCCAGGTAATCCAGATTGATTGCTTGTTTTCGAAATAACGTGCCAATATTAAAGGTCGCACTAATGGTAGGGGTCGTCTCTACTGGCGTCGGCTTAAGCGTATTTGACAACGAATCGATGACATTTTTCCACTGATCCACTTTGACGTTTGACATTGAAAACAATAGAACAAAGAACGTTAGCATTAACGATACGAGATCAGTGAACGTTAGCATCCACGCCTTACTGGCTGCTTCATTTGTCGATGGCATTTGTGTTAACCACGGCGTTTGTTGTCTGCGTCTCGAACGTTTGGCAACCATCTCAACTCTCATTTTCCGGTTGCACTGGATCTGTACCAGACTTCAAATATTGAAGGCGCCGTTCATCTTCATCGCGGACATAAAAATTAATTAGAACCGCGTTCAAATTCCCTTCTCGTAATCCTATTGATATTGCATCTGGTGGTACGCCGCGCCCTGCGAGTTCATCGGCAACACCGCTGGCACGGGACATTGAAAGTGACGGACCCGTTGGTAATTCCCCACTTTTGGTGTAGTCAACACCCATGACGAATTCCATTTCAAAATGGGTCCCTGGTGAACGTCCACTTAGAGCCGCAACAATTCTGTCAAAAACGGGCAAGACAAGGGGCCGAAGCTCAGTCTTGTTTTTAGCAAACATCGTTTCTGTCGGAACCGAAATTCGCATAAAACGCCCGGGATTGACAATTTCAATCTTTGCAACCTGCAGTGTCGTCGCAAACAGATTTGTCATTTGCTCCTGAAATTGATGCCCGGTCAACGGACTGCCGTCTTTGGAAGTGTATTCGGTTGGGTCAGATACATTCAATAGAGGTTCGCTGAACGTCGATGTTAAACTTTCCATTACAGCGTTGGATTTCACGTCCTCAACTGTGGAAATTGCGACCAAAAGGATAAAGAATGCCAGGACCAGTAGAAATAGGGGTAGGAACAGAACAAGGCTGGGAGCCGGCTGGACGTCCTCAGTAGTTGACCGGACGATCAAAGAATAGTCATACATACCGGTCTATAGGGCTAATCAAAACTTGCAAGCAGTGCATCGATTTCTTCCTGCGACTTAGCTTCCGACTCCATTTGGGGACCATTAAGAAGATATTCATCCGTGATTGATTTGTCTTCTGCATTAGTATTTTGTGCGGCCTGCGCCTTTTTTACGAGATCGATTTCATTACCAAATGCTGAAACCAACCCATCAATTTTTTCTTCAATATCTTTTAAGACTTTTACGACCTTCGTTATTCGCTGACCTGTAATATCCTGAAATCCACACGCTTCATAGATATTAGATGTTGCGTCCGTCAATTTATCTGAAACTTCGCTGCTGACATCCCCCATCACGGATTCAATGATTTCAGTCGAATCCATAATTGCGTTGGTTGCCGTTTCAGTTGCCTGAACGATTGCATCAAGCTCATCAGAAGCAGCGGGCAGGAAATCGTCTTTCACTTCATCCGGTCGAAGTGCCGCAATATCATCTTTGGCATCATGAATATACCGCCCAAGCGCCTCCAGTTCGTGATAAATCTCGAAATCAGTAGCCGTGAGATCACCTTTCATCGTCGACATTATTGAATCGACCACGCTTGAAATCTCCGACACAGAAACAGCTTCGCCATGTTTTTCACGCAAAGCTTTGATCTTTAGTTCTATATCTGAATCGACATCACCCGAAGGCATCACTTTCTCCCGGTCATTTGAAGGTTCGCTATTGTTGTCAACTGCCGCCTAAAAAGGCCCGAGCACGCTCGCCATTTTCGTTTTCAGTGTTTCCGAGTTGAAGGGTTTAACAATATAATTCGAAACACCGGCCTGTTTAGCCGCAATCACGTTTTCTGATTTACTCTCGGCCGTAATCATAATGAACGGTAAGTGTTTTAGCGCATCGTCGCTACGGACCTCACGCAAAAGCTGGATTCCGGTCATTGGTTCCATATTCCAATCGGATATGACAAAATCAAATTTTTTCTGACGGAGTTTTTGCAACGCCATCGACCCGTCTGTCGCCTCTTCAATATTATGAAATTCCAGTTGGCGAAGAAGGTTGCGCAAAATCCTGAGCATCGTTTTATAATCATCCACAATCAGGATGCTCATATTTTTATCGACAGCCATTTAGCTCTCCATTCTTTAATATCTAACCAAACATTTTCCGGACGAAAAATTGACACCATTACGTCCAGAGGCAAAAAGTCACATCTGTGTATTCAAACGTACAAGACAATCAAATCTAAAGCCAGCACATCAAACCCGACATTCTCTTATTTTTACAACGTGTTACCCCGAATCAACAAGGATTATAATATTGACCCAATCGACTAACCGCCAATTTGCTGTTCCGTCGCGGGCAGTCGTCGCATTTGGCGCAATTCAACGGTCATTTCACGCGCTTTTTCCGGATCCATTTTCGCCATAATAGGCGCTAATTTCCGCTCTTTCATACGCTCCGCAACTTCAAGCAAGGTTTCCAGTTCAAGGTTTTCAAAAATTCGAGCGGCATCTTTCGGTTTCATATTCTCGTAAATTTTGACCAAACTCTTAAGTTTTGTATCTTCCTGAACATCAAATTTTCTAATTAACCCGTCAATTGTTTCACGAAGCCTGTTAAGTTCCACAATTTTATTATCAATTCTAAGTTCCGCAGCAGACAACAGCCCGCTTCTCATATCCAGTTCACGTTCTCTGGTTTCCAATACTTGACGGCGTATAGATAGTTTTTGAAGTAATTCTATTTCACCAAGCGTTAGCAAAGTCGGATCATTAGTAACCAGAAGTGCCGTTGCGTCTTCTTCTTCTGTATCACTTTCACCTTCATCCTGATCGTCTTGCATGCTTTCCGGTATGATCGCAGTTTCAGCATCGGGAACAGGATCGGCGGCAGTCTGTGCTTCGGCTGTAGCAACCTCAACCGCAGAAGAATTTAAATCTACGATTCCATTCCAAATACTATCAATCTTAACCGTTAACATCATCATCGCGAAAAAGATGGTGATGGGTAAAAAACGAATTTTTGACAGAATTTTCATAACATTCTTTCGTCTTAATCGTCAGTTCAATTATCCAGCGGAACGCAGGGCTTTTAAAAGTTCTCGCTCCGCATCTGACACACTTTGGTCATCATCCATATTCTTTTGATCCTGCCGGTCCGCTTTCAAAACCGGCCGCGATCTTTTAACGTCCGCTTCAGTTGACGGCTTAACGCCGTCTGGAATTGGAGGTGCTTCCTCAGGTTTACGCGCGCTGGCCATTTTCACGGGTGCCGGGCTAACACCAGCATCGTCTCGGGCTGCTCGAACAGCAACTTCCAATCGATCGGCAGCGGCAGTCCCTCGCTCTGATAAAAACATCAAATCATCGCGAAGGAGTTCAGATTTTTTGATACTGTCCTGCAGCACTTCAACATTTATGTTAAGTCGAACGATACTTTCTTCTGCACGATCTGTTGCCGTATGGAAATTCAGTGCCATTTTTTCCAATTCGCCTTTATCACGGCGTAAATTACCTAATCTCTTGTTCAACAGCCATGCGTAGCTGATTGTAACCACCAACAGAACCGCAACCAAGACATCCAATATCAACGCAAGTGGCATTTCATCCTCCTACGGTGACTTACTTTCATTTGATTTAGTATATTCATGTCAAACCTTCGGCAATTTTCGTATTCGGTCTTCAATCATCACCGCAATGCTATCACCTTTGCGGCCCATTCGCCCTGAATACATAGGAATCGTACCACAATTTAATCGAATGACTGAATCTGGCGTCGCGCTCAGCATAATACGCGATCCAACCTTCAGATCGAAAACATCACTTAGCCGCATAATTTGGGTATCAATGACGGCCTCCAAATCGACTTCCGTCATCCACAGCTCTTCCGCAAGGTGCGTTTCCCAAATGGAATCTCGGCCAAATTTCTCACCCATAAACATCTGCAACAACAATTCGCGGACAGGCTCCAAGGTCGCATAAGGCAATAACAGCTCAAGCCGTCCGCCGCGATCTTCCATATCGATGCGTAACCGGGTTACAATTGCTGCGTTCGATGGCCGCGAAATGGTTGCGAACCTGGGATTAGTCTCCAATCGATCAAAACGAAACGTTACAGGGCTCAGCGGCTCAAACGCTGCACTGAGATCGGCGAGCATAACGTGTACCATTCGCTCAACCAGGCTGCGTTCAATTGTCGTGTACGGACGCCCTTCTATTCGCATTGCTGCGGTACCGCGGCGACCTCCAAGCAGAACATCGACGATTGAATAAATGAGCGAAGAATCGACAGTAATTAGACCATAATTATCCCATTCCTCTGCTTTAAAAACACTCAACATCGCTGGTAGGGGAATTGAATTCAGATAATCGCCGAACCGAATGGAGGCGATGTTGTCGAGAGAGACTTCAACGTTGTCTGACGTAAAGTTCCTAAGTGACGTCGACATTAACCGAACCAGACGATCGAATACGACCTCCAACATCGGCAACCGCTCATAGGAAACAAGAGCGCTGGAAAGTATCGCTTGAATACCAGACTTCTGATCGGTCTCTTCCTGGTCATCATCAAACCCAAGCAGACTATCGATTTCATCTTGATTTAGAACCCGCGTGGATTCTCGCGCGGGTGCACTACCATCGTCGGGAGCATCATCGTCCCCCATCATGGCTTCCCACTCAGCTGCTAAACCGTCATCATCCTCGTCATCGTCTCCCTCCACTGAAGCTTCCCATTCTGCGGCCAGAGCATCTTGATCTTCGTCACCATCTTCTCCGAAAATCATAACAATTCTGCTTTCATCTGACGCATCACTATCACTGGACCAGCATTTCTTTGAATAACACGTCTTTGACCTCAGCCGGGGCGCTTGCGGCACTGACCCGGCGCAATAGTTCCTCGCGAAGCCGATACATGCCTGCAGATCCCTTCAGGTCATCAATCCTGAGTTCTCTTAAATAAGTTTGAAAATTGTCCACAATCCTCGGCATTACGTTTTCGATCCTCGGAATATCAGACGAACTGGCCAATTCAAGACTAATTCTGATTTTAAGAAAACTCGACTTCCGCCCACCAGTGTTCAAATTTACCAGCATATCTTCCAGATCATAGAACACCGCGCGCCCTTGATTTGAATTACCGTCATTTTGCATTGTCTGGTCAGGGTTTTCTCCGCCCGTAATCATCGCGATTAACGGATCCATAAGCCCCGTAAAATAAGCGCCAGCGACACCACCGACAACAAGAAGTAAAATCAATCCAATAATGATGAACAGTTTTTTCTTGCCGCCTTTTCCGGGCGTGCCCTCGCCTTCGCCCTCGTCACTACTTTCTTCAAGCTCTTCTTCGTCCGCCATATTCAACTTTCAATCAACGCGTGGGAACCGAACGCCCGGTTCCCACGAGAGTGAACATACTTCACCTTGGTTAACAACACGTTGAAAACGCCAAGGACGCCCAGGAGATTCGGTTCTGATCTTACGTCACACTAAATAGCGAATCAGAGAGTACCAAATCCAGTGAAAGCGAAGCAACCACTGCTCTTCATCAATTCAATTTATTTTAACGCCGATTAAGAAATTTCTGCCGGGTCATTGCGCCCTTTTTCCGTCGTGTATGTCTCGATATTTTTTCGATTACTCATCATAACTATTTGATATTATTTAATTTTATAAAATGGCACACGTCGTGCATATCAGTGCTCAAGAATATGTAAATCATACGAACGGGATACCAGACCGATGGAATCAACAACTTATATTGCTCTTTCCAGGCAAGGCGGATTAAGGCGGCAACTCGATGTTGTTGCCAATAATCTCGCTAATATGAACACATCAGGGTTCAAGGGCGAGAAAATGATGTTCGTTGAACACCTGGTTCGTTCTAAAGGCGGACACCGTCCAATCGGTGAAAAACATGCCTATGTCCGCGATATCGCAACGATGAGGGACTTTAGTGAAGGTCCATTGGAAAAAACTGGAAACCCACTTGATCTTGCGATCAACGGTGACGGGTATTTTACCGTTCAGACCGAACAGGGAGACCGGTATACCAGAAGTGGCCATTTTGAACTTGATGAGACCGGCCAACTTGTCACCAGAGCAGGTGATCCCGTTCTTGCGGAGGGTGGAAACCCAATATTTTTCGCCCCGGGTGACACCAAAATTGCGATTGCCAAAGATGGCACGGTGTCCACCCAAAATGGCGACCTTGGGAAACTTTCAATCGTTAAGTTTGATAACAATCAGCAATTAAGGCCGGGGGCAGCTGGTCTATTTGCGACTGAAGCCACCCCGACAACTGTCGAAAACCCCAACGTTCAACAAGGAATGCTAGAAGGATCAAATGTCCTCCCAATTGTTGAAATGGCACATATGATTCAGGTTCATCGCACTTATGACGGCGTTAAAAGCTTTCTCGAACGTGAAGATGAACGCATGCGAAAAATGGTCCGCGACCTGGCACAGGTATCGGCTTAATCGATTTTAAAATGGGTAATAAAACAAATAAACCCAGACAATAGAAAGGACGGGAAAATGAGATCATTGGATATCGCGGCAACCGGAATGTTAGCTCAACAGCGAAACGTCGAAGTTGTATCAAACAATCTGGCAAACATGAATACCACAGCATATATGCGCCGCCGTACGGAGTTTCATGACTTGATTTATCAAGACATTCGCCGTGTGGGTACAACATCATCTGATTCTGGAACCATTGTTCCGTCCGGTGTTCAAATTGGGCTTGGCGTCAAATTGGCTGCCGTTTACCGGATTCATGAGCAAGGCAATTTGACCGCCACGGATAATACTTTTGATCTTGCGGTACAGGGCAAAGGCTTTTTTCAAATCACGCTGCCCACGGGCGAGACCTCCTATACTCGCGACGGGACCTTCCAGCTTAATGCATCTGGTCAAATTGTTACCCATGACGGTTATACGTTGGAGCCTGGCATAACAGTTCCAAGCAATGCCCAAGACGTGACAATCAACAGTTCCGGTCAAGTTCAAGTTAAAGTTGAAGGAACCACCGCGCTCTCTGAAGTCGGCCAAATTCAGGTTTCTACATTCGCAAATGAAGCGGGCCTGGAATCGATTGGTAATAACCTATACCTGGAGACCCCCGCATCGGGATCGGCGACATCCGCTAACCCCGCGAGTACTGGTTTTGGGTCAATACTTCAAGGGTTTCTTGAAACATCTAATGTCAACGCCGTTGAAGAGGTTTCAAATTTGATTTCTGCACAGCGCGCCTACGAGATGAATTCAAAGGTTATTCAAACCTCTGATGAAATGCTCGGCACCTTGACGCAACTCCGCTAGGAGAATCGAAAATGACATGCAAGATTTTAAAATTCGCGGTTCTGGCTTTATCCCTTTTGTATGTTGCAAATGCAAACGCGGGTAATTCACGGGCGGTCTCGACATCAAATTCTCCTGTTACCTTGCAGGATTCTGTTCGTCTGGATGGGAAAATAATTTACTTGGGCGATCTCTTTATCAATGCAGGTGATAAATCAAAAATTGCCATTGCCTATACCCCCGCGCCTGGAAATCGCTCCGTATTTGATGCCCGGTGGCTTAACCGGGTGGCGCGTGTCCATAAATTAAAATGGCGCCCTATGAGCCGCTTTGACCGCGTTGTTGTGGAACGTTCTAGCACCGTTATTAGCCGCGCTCAGATAGCCGAAGAGATCTTAACAGTGATGATTGATCAAGGCGCTGATCCGGACATGGAAATAGAATTTTCGAATCGGATGTTACGGTTGCACGTCGCTGGAGATGCGTTGGCTGTCGTCGGCGTTGAAGACAGCGCACTGGACCCCAGGTCCAATCGTTTTTCTGCGATTATCCACGCGCCTGCCGGTGATCCTGCAGCTAAACGCATAAGAGTTACTGGGCGGCTTCATCATACTCAGGAAGTTCCTGTACCTGCGCGGCGTATTCTCAGCAACGAAATCATCCGAAAAGATGATCTGAAATGGATCAAAATCAGATCCAAACGCATGCGGGGCGACATTATCGTGAACAATTTGGACTTGATCGGAAAATCACCCCGGCGCGGATTGCAGGCAGGCCAACCCGTTCGGTCCAGTTCCGTTCGCCGACCCGTTTTGGTTAAAAAAGGCAGCCTTGTCACGATTACGATCATCGCCCCAAAAATGACCCTGACCTCACGTGGCGTCGCTGTTTCAAATGACAGCGATGGTGACACGATTCAAGTCAAAAACTCTCGAAGTAAAACAATCATTGAAGCCGAGGTCGTTGGTGCTGGCCGCGTTTCTGTCAGGCCGCCAGCTCAACTCGCGATGAATTAATATGATTACGTGTTTTGATCACGTGACAATGGAGACTTTTATGAACACCAAAAATCAAGCCCGCCCGACCAGAAAACGGGTTACTCAGATAGCGATCCTATCAATTGCGATGTTTGCTGTGAGCGGCTGTAATTTGATGACAAAACTGTCTGAAGTTGGTGATGATCCGAAAATCAGCCAAATTCAGAACCCTCAGGCGCGGCCAGACTACAAACCCGTTAATCTTCCAATGCCCGCACCAATGGTGGCAGAAGACAATCCCAACTCTTTATGGCGGGCGGGCGCAAGAGCATTCTTTAAAGACCATCGTGCCAAGGAAGTTGGTGATTTGGTTACTGTCGTAATGTCCCTCTCTGACAGTGCGACGTTCGCCAATCACACAGACCGCGATCGCACAGATAGTGAAGATGTTGACGTCGCGGATTTCCTCGGTCTTGAGAACGAATTATCCAAAGTCCTACCGGAAGGAGTTGGCGCCTCCGTGGGTGGCGTATTTGATGGTCAGATCGCCAACTTCAATTCAACCCACTCAACCGATGGCAACGGAACGATCACCCGGTCAGAGGCTTTAAGCCTGACGTTTGCAGCGATCGTGACGCAGGTTCTTCCAAACGGCTCTCTTGTGATCATGGGCCGCCAAGAAGTCAGGGTTAACGCCGAACTGCGTGAACTGATGGTAACCGGCGTCATCCGCCCAAGCGATATTGATTCCGATAACACAATCTCTGATGATGAAATTGCTGAAATGCGCGTCGCATATGGCGGACGCGGCACATTGAGCAGCTTACAGAAACCCCGTTGGGGGATGGAGATGTGGGATATTCTATTCCCGTTCTAGGTCGGCGAAAGCCGGATCTGGAAAACTCAAAGGCCGATGCAAATGCATCGGCCTTTTTTTTGTGTAATCAGAAAATTAAATATCGCATTGCTCAATCATCGCGATGCGTTTTTTCCATCCGCTCGTGACGCTCCTGAGCTTCAAGACTTAACGTCGCGATAGGGCGCGCTTCCAGCCGTCGGATACTGATGGGTTCAGCAGTTTCCTCGCAATACCCATAGGATCCATTTTCTATCCGAGAAAGGGCATCATCGATTTTGTTAATCAACTTTCGCGCTCTGTCTCTGGTTCGAAGTTCCAGAGACCGATCCGTTTCAATAGATGCTCTATCAGCAATATCCGCTTCGTTACTGCCACCTTCCTGCAATTGCTGAAGTGTGTCGTTTGAAGCGGTTAATAATTCAGCTTTCCAAGCCAACAACTTCCGGCGGAAATGTTCCACCATCAGGTCGCTCATGAAATCTTCTTTATCGTTAGGTTTGTAGTCGGATGATAAAATAACAGTCATGCTTACCCTACTCCAGGCTGCAAGAAATTAAAGGTCAATTTCGGCGGAATATAGGTGGCAAATCCGTTAATCGCAAGCCCCATTGCAATACAATGTTTATAGATGACGGGATAAAGCTAAATCCCGCGGTATCGTGCGCTTAATTAACCGTTACGGTGCCCGTCTCGTCAACTTTGCAATTTCGACTTCAGCACGAAGTTCAATTTCCCCAATGATTTCATTCAGTAAGGCATCGTCGCAATTTTGCCGTTTCTTCCTAAGATTTTGCGCCAATTCTGCTAATCTATCTTTGGAAAATGCACCATTCAGAATACCAATTTTAAGATCGTCTAGTCGACTAAGAAGGTCATCTCCGTACGCTCTCAAGATCGTGCGGGAGCGTTCGTCAAGTGCATCAGGGACTTCCTGCACAGCAAAAACTGATCCAACGCTACCAACGCTGCCGCTTTCGCCAGTTGGAGAAGTGTCATCCCCTCCCTGTGTTTCGCGTAATCGATCCGCGAATCCGCTGGCGCTACTCCCAGATGCCTTATCTTTTTTCCGACTTGGGGAAATATCTTTTGGCCCGCCAGTCTTCGAAATTTTCATGATCTATCCCACATCCTCAAAACACGACGTTGTTATGGCAACACCTTGGCAGATTACGTCTCCAGTATAAATGGAAATTCACGGCAAACAATTATTCGACAAACAGATCTTATATTGATCCAACATCACCAACTCGGCAATATTTTCGCCCCCCTGCATTAATGGCCGCAACGTCCGTTAATATTAGCGATAGCGTTAATTTATATTCTTTGTTTTCAATTGGTTATCAATACTTCAAGTTGGCACCCATCTTGCTTAATAAAAGGCGATATGAATTACAGGTCCATCTAGTGGCCTACAACAGTTTGGAGCCAGATCATGGTGGGATACAGTTTTTTCCAAGCGAGTACGCTCGGTATGCGAAGCCAGGCTCACGCTTTGAATACCATCGGCAACAATATCGCGAACGTCAATACTGGCGGTTTCCGGCGTACAGATACCCAATTTGAAACCGTACTCAGCCAAACGCTTGATAAAAACATTTCTGACATTGGCGGCGTTAAACCCAAGGATTATCAAATTATCGACAGCCAGGGGATCATCCAAAGTTCCGATCGAGATCTGGATATGGCAATTGTCGGCCGCGGTTTCTTTCAGGTCAGTTCCACGTTGACCGGCGCGACATCTGAAGACTTACTCTATACGCGAGATGGCAGTTTCCGCATGTCTGTTGAAGGTGATATTACTGTGCCAGGTGTCGGGTTCTCAGCGGTCACGCCGGTTACTGTTGATAGCAACGGCGTACAAACCAACCCTGTCACTGCCCAAGAAGGGTATCTTGTCGATAAAAATGGGTATTATGTTCTCGGCTGGTCCGCGGAACCCGACGGGACGTTCTCTAATACGGGGACGGCGGCACCGTTGCGCATTGATCCTTACGCTTTCGTAAATACATTTACGGCAACCACCGCCGCCAAGTTCCAGGCGAACCTTCCATCAAACATTGATATCACGACTGATCACGCATCAGCGGTATTGGCAGCCGACCAGGGTACGGCGAATCCGAACCTCGTCACCTATACCGCCGAGATCGTTGATTCAATTGGCACCATACAAACCGCCAGAATCAACATGACCAAAAGCGCAACAAATCAGTGGGATATCTCGGCCACCACCAGCCGGGCAACCAGCCCTCAGACCGACACCGTGTTATTGTCAGGAACACTGGAGGCGGGAGACCAATATAGCGTAACGGTCGGCGGCACCACGGAAACGTATGTGTTACTCGGAACAGAAACATCAATGACCGAGGTTCGGGATGCCTTAGTCGCTCAGATTAATGCAAATGTCCTTATCGCGCCGAACGTAACAGCGACCGCTGGTAATACTAATGGCGAAATCACATTAACCGCTAACGCTGCCGCGACGACCTTTATCGCCAGCGCAGCTGCGGCAAACGGTCTGGCAACGGCGCAAGTTGATACCGTTACTATCGGCGGCACATTTGATGTTGGCGATCAATATTCGATAACGATCGATGGCAATACCCACACCTACACGGCAACAGCAGGTGACGTTGATTTAGCAGGTATCCGCACGGCCCTGATCGCCGCATTTAATGCCGACGGGACGGTTAACAGCATTGTTACGGCCGCCGCAGGCGCCGCCGCCGGAGAAATTACATTAACTGCCGTAACAGCGGAAAACACCTTCATCTCAAGCACCTCTGCCGCAAACACGGCACCGACCGCGCAAGTCGATACAATAACCATTGGCGGAACACTTGAAATAGGGGACGAATATACAATATCGGTGAACGGAATTGTACCGACGTTCACGTATACTGTCACAGGTGCAGATACAAACATGACGGATGTGCGCAATAATCTTGTTGCAGCGTTTAACCTGGATGCAACCGTTAACGGCATCCTCACCGCGGCCGCCGGCGGCGCTGGCGAAATAACCCTGACCGCTGATACCGCGGGCACGGCGTTCACCGCGGTTCAAGGGGTCGGCGTTACAGGCGTAACCGTAGATAACACCGCAGTAAGCGTGGCGACAACGGCCAACTTTAACGGCACCACCGATCAAACCGCGGCCGTTGCAACAACGACGGCTCGTGTGCTGACGACCGATGATAATACGGTTGCATCAGCCGCCAACACATCCAGTCAAACATCCGAGATTACGACGTTAACGTTTTCGCCCCAGGGAACCCTTCTTAGTACATCGCCGCAAGCCGCAACGCTAACCATGGCATTTTCCGACGGTGGGACGTCTACGCTTGCCTTGGATATCAGCGGCCTAACCCAGTACGCGGGCGATTTTCTACCCCGCCTTTTTGATCACGATGGATTAGCCTCGGCAAATATGGAACGCGTGCAATTCGATTCCGCGGGTCATGTCGTTGGCACGTTCAGTGATGGAACGCAAAGGTCCGTATACAAAATTCCGCTTGCCTCGTTTGCCAACCCTAATGGGCTGGAAATGAAGAACGGCATGGTATTTTCCGAAACGGGAGACTCAGGAACGGTGTCTCTATTCGCCGCAGATGTGACTGACATCGCCAGTTTTAACCCCTACTCTGTTGAACTGTCCAACGTCGATCTTGCAAAAGAATTTAGCCGTATGATCATGGTTCAGAATGCCTACAATTCAAACGCAACGGTGTTCAGAACGATTGATGAGATGACGACAGTTGCCCGCGATTTAAAAGCGTAACCACGCATTAATTTCGCGAAAAACGATGGCGCCTCTTGATAGCGCCATTATTTTTGCCCTCGATCATTAGAGCGGTTCCGGCGATTTTTGGATCGCCGAAAACGCCCTTACCAGTTACAATTATCGGTTTACAATCTATGTAATTCGATAATTGTAACCTGTTGTTATTACACAATTACGTCGTCGTAAATTGGTTCAATTTACTCGGGAATTGCTCAAATGAGTCGGTAAAAAATTCCGGGCCAACATATCTGCCTCGCGGGGCCGGTCTAAATAATGAACAGAACCATATTTTATTGTTATTTTTCAATATGTTAATTTATTCAAGAACTGGCACGATAATCGCATATATCTTATCACAATTCACCGCAGCGAATAACGCGAACGGAAAAATGATGATAAAAACGGGAAAATCAATTTTGAATCAAATCAGCGTATCAATTCTTTTGATGGCTGTTTTGGTTACAATAATGCCGTCACACCCGAGCCATGCGGCCTCGCGGATTAAAGATATCGTTCAGTTTCAAGGCGTTCGCGAAAACTTACTGGTCGGGTATGGTCTGGTTGTTGGCCTGAACAATACCGGCGACACACTTGCGACCGGGCATTTCACCAAACAAAGTTTGCAGTCCATGCTGAACCGTCTTGGTGTTAAACCAACGGACGCTGGACTAGATTCAGACAACGTCGCTGCAGTTATGGTAACCGCTTCGCTTCCCGCCTTCTCGCGCCAGGGCAGCCGGATTGATGTTACGGTAAGTGCACTCGGTGATTCGGAAAGTCTTCTGGGCGGCACGTTGCTGGTCACGCCGCTTCTCGGTGCTGACAGTGAAGTTTACGTTGTCGCGCAGGGGCAACTGGCTGTTGGCGGCTTTTCCGCTGGCGGCAACGCTGAAACCGTTACCAAAGGTGTGCCAACCAACGGCCGTATTGCCAATGGCGGCATTGTCGAACGGGAACTTCAATTCAAACTCGGCAATCTTGACACCGTAAAACTCAACCTACTTAGAGCCTGCTCAGAAACTCTAATTCATTGAATATAAGGGATGAATTGTTGTTTTTGTCTGATATAATGCAAGCAATTG
>WASW01096503.1_pt1 | contig 34476 bp, 27 predicted proteins | sample 5698521 | NCBI WGS metagenome assembly WASW01 (sample SAMN11175560, study PRJNA528189) | sponge metagenome | isolation source: marine sponge | host: Leucetta | place: Antarctica: Western Antarctic Peninsula, King George Island | collected 2013-01
CGGTCTTGCTCGGAAATTTGAGATTGATGCAAAATCACAAAATTCTGAAAGCAGGGTTGCCTGAAGTCGAATCCTTGGCCAACGCTGGAAAAACAGCGATCTACCTTGCGATTGATCACAAGATTGCTGGGATTATTGCCCTCGCGGATGCGATCAAATCAGACAGTCGGGCGGCGATTCAACGGTTACATGAAATGGGGTTGAAAACTGTGATGATCACCGGAGACAATCGCCGGATTGCGGAAACCATTGGAAAACAAGTGGGGATTGATGAAATCTTTGCTGAAGTGCTCCCTGAAGAAAAATCGGAAGCAATCAAAAAACTTCAGGAACAGGGAATCAAAGTCGCCATGGTGGGGGACGGGATCAACGACGCACCGGCTTTAGCTCAAGCAGATGTGGGGATTGCCATCGGATCAGGAACCGATATTGCGCTGGAATCGGCTTCAATGGTTTTGATGAGAAACAGTTTGTGGGGAGTCGTCACGGCGATTGAATTGAGCCAGGCCACTATCCGAAATATCAAACAAAACCTGTTCTGGGCATTTGCTTACAATATTGCCGGAATCCCTATTGCTGCCGGATTGCTGTACCTTTTCGGAGGTCCGACACTCAATCCAATGATCGCCGCCGGAGCGATGGCCCTGAGTTCGATATCCGTTGTCACGAATGCCTTGCGCTTGAAACGCTTCAAGGCAACCGAACCCATCATGGCTAGATCCCCAACTTGAATTTTAGAGAATTCAAAGTATTTCTCATGAGCATCGTGATCGTCATGGGACCGACACCTCCGGGAACTGGGGTGATCGAACCGGCCACTTCTTTTGCGGTTTCAAAATCAACATCGCCTTTTAAGATCGCAATCGTTTTGCCGGTTTTTTCACTGATTTTTTCACCCACCCGATTGACCCCCACATCAATCACACAAGCGCCAGGTTTGATCCACTCTGTCGGCACGAGATTCGGAACGCCGGCAGCCACAATCAAAATATCAGCCCGTTTGCAATGTTCTGCCATATTTTTGGTGCGGGTATGAACCAAAGTCACTGTGGAGTTCGCCCCTTTGGCTTTTTGCAACATGATGTTCGCAATCGGTTTGCCGACAAGGTTAGAACGCCCAACTACGACAACTTCGGCGCCTTCTGTTTCGACGCCTGTGCGGATGATCATTTCATGAATCCCAGCAGGCGTGCAGGAAGGAAATCGGACCGCATCCCCTCCAATCACCAACCTCCCTGTATTGATAGGGTGAAGCCCATCCACATCCTTATCAGGGCTGATGGCATTGATGATCGTTTGTTCATTGATGTTTTTCGGCAGGGGAAGTTGCACGAGAATGCCATTGATGGTCTCATCACGATTGTATTGCGCAATCAACGCCAGCAGTTCATCTTCGCTGATATTTTCTGCTTGATTGTCCTGCACTTCATGGAAACCGACTTGGTGCGCTGTTTTTATTTTCAGAGTCACATAGGAGAGGGAAGCGGGATTGTCTCCCACTAAAATCGTCACTAAACCTGGAACCGCGCCATATTTTGCTTTGATTTCTTGGACCTCTTGAGTGATTTCTTCAAGAATTTCTTCACGCAGTTGAGTGCCCGATATAATTTTTGCGGTCATCGCTTTTCTTTCCATTTAAAGGGTTGATTTTTTATTTGACTGCCATTGCTAACTTTTCCAGAGAGGAGGAAGTTTCTCACAGAAGGGAACCACTGCCGGGAAGATAACCCAATTCAAGCAGAGAATCCAGTTTCTATTCCTAAATTTTCCAGATCAAATCCACAAGCTCAAGAGGCAAAACAGTGAGATGGTATTTACTTTATTGACTTAGCCAACATTATCAGTAATATTCGAGATCAATTTCATGAATACGTGTTTGGCAATAATCATGATGGTTGTTTCCAAAATACAAAGGGCGAGTGAAGGATTCTCCCCTGAAATCTTAAAAAATACTTCAAATCTGAGGAGGTTATATGAAGAAATTACTCATTGTTTTTGCGATTTGCGCCGTGGCGCTGTTGCCATTCAATCATCTGTTTGCCAACAAAGGCGAATTGATTATAACCAATGGTGCCGAGCCTCAAGGGTTGGATCACGCACAAATTTCCGGGGTTCCTGAGCATCGTATCTTTTTTTCCTTGTTTGAGGGGTTGGTTGCGGCAAATCCCAAAGATGCGAGTCCATTGCCAGGAGTTGCAGAAAGTTGGATTGTCAGTAATGGCGGCAAAACATATACGTTTAAACTCCGAAAAACGACTTGGAGTGATGGGGTTCCGATTACAGCAAAAACCTTTGTTGATTCTTGGCTCCGCTTGCTCGCTCCTGAAACAGCGGCACGGTATGCGTGGTTTCCCGCCATGTTCATTGAAGGGGCTGAAGATTACAATTCGAAAAAAGGGATGAAGGATGTCGTTGGAATTAGAGCGATTGATGATTACACTTTCCAAATGGATTTAGTCGGCCCGCTCCCCTATGTGCTGGGAGCGTTGATTCATTATTCCTTCGGAATTGCGCCCTTGCATGTGATTGATAAGCATGGCAAAGACTGGACGAAACCTGAGAATTTTGTCAGCAACGGCCCTTTCGTTTTGGAAAAATGGGAGCCTCAAAAGCAACTCTCAGTGATTCCCAATCCCACCTACTGGGATAAAGAGAATGTTCATCTGGAACGCATCATTCACCTCCCGACCGATGACAACAATACGGCTTACAATATGTTTCTGAACAAAGAATCGGATTGGGGAACTCAGATTCCTCTGGATCAATTGAGTGAGGCACAATTGACGGATGATTACCAATCAGGCCCCTATCTGGGAACTTACTATTATGTGATTCAAAATGAGAAAAAACCGTTTGATGATCCTCGTGTCCGAAAAGCACTTTCCCTCTCCATCAATCGCAAACACATTGTTGAAAGAATCACGCGCAAAGGGGAATCACCCTCCCTTTCGATGGTTCCTCCGATGGCGGGTTATCAGCCCTCACATGGAGAATCGGAAAATATGGAAAAAGCCAAAAAATTATTGGCGGATGCTGGTTTTCCTGGTGGCAAAGGATTTCCTGAATTCAACATTCTCTACAATACCAGTGACGCTCATAAAAAAATTGCTGAATACATCCAACAGGCTTGGAATGAAGACTTGGGCTTGAAAGTAAGTTTGATGAATCAGGAATGGAAAACGTATCTCAATACCCGCAGAAAAGGAGATTTCACTGTCGCGCGTGCTGGCTGGATTGGAGATTATCAAGATCCGAATACCTTCCTCGATATGTTTATCACTGATGCAGGAATGAATGGCGGGAAATACAGCAATCCTGCTTTTGATGCTCTGATTAAAAAAGCCGCAACGATGAAAGCCGGACCCAAAAGAATGGCGACTTTGCAAGAAGCTGAAAAACACTTCATTACAGAAGACCAATCTGTGATTCCTATTTATGGCTACACTTCCCAAAACATGATCAATCTGAACAAATGGGGCGGTTGGCATAACAATACAATGGATTGGCATCCTACCAAAAATATTTTCCTGAAATAATTAGCTTCCTTTAATCCGCTTTGAAGAGGGTCATTTTCGGTTCTCTTCAAAGTTTGAATGTCTGGCTAATTTTGCCACTGCAAAGAATTTTCCCCCAATAAAGTGCAGGAGCTAGTATGGGTAAATATTTCATCAGGCGTTTTTTAGGGCTGTTGCCGACGCTTTTTGTAATCATCACAATCAGTTTTTTCATGATCCGCCTGGCTCCCGGCGGTCCCTTTGACGAAGAAAAAGCCCTCCCTCAAGAAATTCTGATCAACATTGAAAAAAAGTATCACATGGATGAGACGATCATCATGCAGTATGGGCGGTATCTCCTGGATGTTTTGCGTGGCGACCTTGGCCCTTCTTTTCGTTATCCCGATCATGATGTCAACTTCTTCATTATTTCCAGTCTTCCGACCTCGCTCTTTCTGGGGGCAATGGCAATGGGGCTGGCCTTAATCTTAGGCATTGGTTCTGGAATCATTTGTGCGGTCAAGCAAAATACCTGGATCGACTATTTGTCCATGTCGGTTGCCGTGATGGGAATTTCCATCCCTTTGTTTGTGATTGGCCCGGTCTTGATGTATTTTTTTGCATTGAAACTGCACTGGCTTCCCACTTCTGGTTGGATTGACAGTCGCGCTGGCTGGGTCACGATTATCATGCCCGTGGTCACACTCGCCTCTTATTATTTTGCTTATCTGGCCCGACTTTCCAGAGCGAGTATCATTGAAACATTGCGGAGCGATTATGTCCGTACCGCCAGAGCTAAAGGCTTGTCTGGCCCTGTCATTATGGTCAAACATGTTTTAAAAGGAGCGATGCTACCGGTGGTCAGTTACCTTGGTCCTGCTTTTGCGGCAATCATGACAGGTTCTGTTGTCGTAGAGCAAATCTTCCGTGTTCCTGGGTTAGGAAAATTCTTTGTCCAATCGGCCTTCAATCGGGATTACACCCTGATTATGGGAACCGTGATTGTTTACTCAATCATCCTGATTGTCATGAACTTTATCGTCGATATCGTTTATTCTTTCCTCGATCCGCGTATTTCTTATAAATAGGAGATTCCCATGACTGACCCCACTCCCGCAGGCCAGGGAACCCCAAAAATGGAATTCAACAAAGAAGACTGGCGCCCGCTCAAAGAAAATCAAGGATTGGATGAACGCGCGAATGAATTCAATCAAATCATCGCAGGGACCAGTCTCAATAAAGAAGCCTGGCAACGGTTGAAGAAAAACAAAATGGCCATTGGTGGCTTGTATGTGATTATCCTCTATATGCTCATCTGCCTCTCTGCTCCTATTCTTCCGATTCACTCTTACAAAAAAATCATCCTTGATCATCAATACCTTCCTCCTTCTCTGACGAAAACAGCCGGAGAATTGGTTTATGAGAAAAAAGAATATCGCTTGAAAAGGATTGCCAAAAAACGAGGCAGGGATTTTTTAAATGATGCTGAAAAAGGACAGTTGGCTGAATTACAACATGCCATTGAAACAGAAACCAGCGTGATTGCTGGCAAAACCATTAAAACCTATGACCGCAAATATTACCTTGGCACCGATTATCATGGCCGCGATATCCTCTCTCGCATCATCTATGGGGGGCAGGTTTCCATCGCAATCGGTTTGATTGGCACACTCACTTCGGTCTTGATTGGGATTTTTGTTGGCGCCATCGCTGGATATCTGGGAGGAAAAACCGATTATTTTTTGATGCGTTTTGTCGATATTATGTACGGCTTACCCTATATTCTCATTGTGATCATTTTCATGGCTTTATTCGGGCAAAATATCCTGAATCTATTTTTTGCAATCGCGCTGGTCAGTTGGTTGAGTGTTGCTCGTGTGGTACGAGGACAAGTCATTTCTTTAAAAAATTCGGATTTTGTCGAAGCGGCCCGCTCGATTGGTGCCAGCAATTTCCGGATTATTTTCAAACACATGGTGCCGAATACCTTCGGGATTATCATTGTTTTTACCTCTTTGGAGATCCCTCATTTTATCATGATCGAAGCCTTTCTTTCCTTTTTAGGACTCGGCATTTCCGCCCCCTTTGCTTCCTGGGGATCTTTGGTGGGAGATGCTGTCGAAGGGATGGCGCTTTATCCTTGGCGGCTCTTTTTTCCGTCATTGGCAATGGTGATCTTCTTGTTTTCCATGAATTTTCTCGGAGATGGGTTGAGAGACGCGCTGGATCCCAAGAGTAAGAACCGATTATAAAGGAGACCTGTCTTGAAGAACGAAATCATTTTAAGCGTCAAAGGGCTTCAAACCCATTTCAAAACCGATGATGGCATTGTCAAGGCGGTGGAAGATGTCTCTTTCGAACTTTCCTCAAAGGAAACATTGGGAATCGTCGGAGAGTCGGGATCAGGAAAATCGGTCACCAACCTTTCTTTGATAAAACTAATTCCCTCCCCACCTGGTAAAATCGTGGGAGGCGAGGTGCTTTTTGAAGGAGAGGATTTGGTGAAAGTTCCTGAAAAGGAGATGCGGCGCATTCGTGGGAACAAAATTTCGATGATTTTTCAAGATCCGATGACCTGCCTCAACCCCTTTCTTCGGATTTCTACCCAGTTGATTGAAGTCTTTGTTCTTCATCAAAAGATGAACAAAAAACAAGCCTATCAAGAAGCGATTCAGATGCTCAAATTGGTGGGCATCCCCAGTCCGGAAAACCGAGTTGATGATTACCCGCATCAATTTTCAGGAGGAATGCGGCAACGCGTGATGATTGCAATGGCCTTGAGTTGTAAACCAAAAATCCTCATTGCCGATGAGCCTTCCACCGCACTCGATGTGACCATTCAAGCACAAATTCTTGAACTGATGAAAGACCTTTCTACACAATTAAATACGGCGACGATCATGATCACTCATGACTTGGGAGTGGTCGCTGGAATTTGTGACAATGTTTGTGTGATGTATGCGGGCAGTATTGTGGAAAAAGCCCCGACTGCCGAACTTTTTAAAACGCCCAAACATCCTTACACTCAGGGGTTGTTGAAATCCATCCCGAAACTGGGCAGTAAGAAAGAAGATAAACTCTACTCCGTCCAAGGCCAACCTCCGAATCTGATCAATCTTCCGGATTGTTGCCCTTTTTACCCCAGGTGCGAATTTGCGATGGAAATTTGTACGAAGAAAATGCCGGAAACGCTTCCAGTTGATCAGAATAGGGAAGTCAAATGCTGGCTTTATCATGAAAAAAAGGAGGTATTTGATGACAGCCCCGTTACTTGAAGTCAAAGACCTGAAACTGCATTTTCCGATTAACGAAGGAGTGCTCTTTCAAAAGCAAGTGGGCGCGATCCGTGCAGTGGATGGGATCGACTTCCATGTCAACAAAGGAGAAACATTGGGGCTGGTTGGCGAATCGGGTTGCGGAAAATCAACCTCAATCCGCGCGATTTCTATGCTTCACTCTCCCACCAGTGGTCAAGTTTTTTTTGAGGGAAAGGACATCACGAAATTCTCCAAAAAGGAAATCCTGAAAGTACGCAAGGACATGCAAATCGTTTTTCAAGATCCTTACGCTTCGCTCAATCCCCGCATGACGGTCGGCAATATCATTGCTGAACCAATGGAAATTTATACCCAACTGGGGATGCTGAGCATGACAAAAACAGAAATTTCTTCAAGAGTGGAGTCTTTGATGGAGAGGATGGGGCTTTCTCGATTTTACAAAAATCGGTTCCCTCATGAGTTTTCTGGAGGACAGCGGCAACGAATCGGAATTGCCCGCGCTTTAGCTTTACAGCCAAAAATCATTTTAGCTGACGAACCTGTCAGTGCCTTGGATGTCTCGATTCAATCCCAAATTCTCAATTTGATGAAAGAGTTGCAGGAAGATTTTGGCCTGACTTACATTTTTATCTCCCACGACCTTTCTGTGATTGAATATATCAGCGACCGCATTGCTGTGATGTATCTCGGAAAAATTGTGGAGATCGCTGACGCAAACAAGCTCTACAAAAACCCACGCCATCCCTACACCCAAGCCTTACTTTCTGCGGCTCCGATCCCTGATCCTGAAATCGAAAAAAACCGACAACGGATCATCCTCAAAGGCGATGTTCCTTCCCCGGATGTGGAACGAAAAGGTTGCTATTTTTGCGACCGATGCCCCATCAGCATGGATCATTGTTTCAACAATATTCCCCAAATCAAACCGGTAGGATCCGACCACCAGGTGGCCTGCTTCAAGTGCGAAGAACCTGAATGAACCGATTAAAGCTGCCTTCGATCGGATCAGTCGCCTGAGCGTGTCAGCGGTTTTTGAGCTGGTTTCTGAAGGCTGGAGGGTTGGCGCGGAATTTATTGCGTGATCTATATTTTTGGATTTTTTTCAAAATATGTTGCTTTTTTTTCTGCCGTGTCAGAGCAATTCGTGTTGATTTGGAGGATTGTCTGAGTGACTCTGCCAAAGGCCCTGCCTGTTGCAGGGGAAGCAATGGATTGCTTTGTGTTTGAATCTGGCTAAGCTGCCTCCCATAATTGTTATTTTGCTGGGTCTGCCCCTCTATTTTTAAACGTTTGTAATATTCATTTTGTTGTCTCAACCGCTCCCATTCCCGATGCCGTGCTACTTTTTCTGGCGGTTGGGGTTTGCGTGTTTTTTTATAGAAAAGCTTGAGCAATTGACGTTCCTGAGAGATTTGCGCAAAGATTTTCGGAGAACCGACAAGCCCTGTTAAAAAAAGGATTGTGACAACAAAAATGATCGGGATTTGCACGTTGCGACTCTCTCAAAGGAGGTGGATCGGGTTTTCAGGATAGACCTTTTCCCCGTTCCTTGTTCAAAAAAAATGGCGTTTCTCCTCTCTAACTTGAATCGTTCATCTTTGTCAAATATATTTCATGGCTCCGAATACTTCGGAATTTCTCTCGGGAAGAGCGGCATGAATTAATCCTTTTCAAACAGGAGGGAAGAATGGTAGTTTTAGAGAAATTGCGATAACCCTATCTATACGAGCAAATCTCAATGAGGAAGCTAGCATGGAAACGAAACAATTACTGATCAATGGAGAATGGAGGTTTGCGAAGGAAAGGATGACCCTTCCCGTGATCGACCCAAGCACTGGGCAGGAAATGGGGGCAATTCCCCGTGGAAACGATCAAGATATCCATCGTGCGGTGGAAGCGGCACAGGGAGCAATGGAAGGTGAATGGGGGCGGTTGACGGCTCTGGAAAGAGGGCGGTTGATTGCCAAGCTGGGACAATTGATTCTGGAAAATAAAGAGGAATTGACACAAATCGAATCAAGAGATGTCGGCAAACCTTTGAAACAGGCGGCCAACGATGTGATTGCTTGTGCGCGTTATTGTGAATTTTATGCCGGAGCCGTGGATAAAATTCATGGGGCAACGATTCCCTATCTGGCAGGCTATACGGTGCTAACCCTGAGAGAACCGCATGGGGTGACGGGGCACATCATCCCTTGGAATTATCCACTGCAAATTATTGGAAGAAGTGTCATCGGGGCATTGACAATGGGGAATGCCACTGTGATCAAGCCCGGTGAGGACGCGTCTTTGAGTGCGCTCTTTCTTGGGAAATTGTTTGTGGAAGCCGGATTTCCAGCAGGGAGTGTGAACATTGTGACGGGTTATGGAGAAGAAGCCGGAGCCGCGCTTTCCAATCATGCGGGAGTGGATCATATTTCATTCACGGGTTCTCCGCGGGTTGGGACGTTAGTGCAACAGGCGGCCGCGGTCAATACCATTCCGGTGACTCTGGAGCTGGGAGGGAAATCACCTCAGGTCATTTTTGCGGATGCCGATTTAAACAAAGCGTTGCCTTTTGTGATCAATGCCGCTGTGCAAAATGCCGGGCAAACGTGTTCGGCAGGCAGTCGAGTTTTGATTGAGGAAAGTATTTATGAACAGTTTATCGCAATGTTAGTCGCACAGTTCATGAAATTGAAAGTCGGCCCTTCGCAAAAAGATTACGATGTGGGACCCTTGATCAATCAAGCCCAGTTTGAACGAGTCCAGCACTATCTCAAAGAGGCCGAAGACTTGGAGATTTTGGCACAAGGAGAAATCGTTTCTGATGCGCCAGCAGAGGGGTATTATGTCAAACCAATGCTAGTGGGAAAGGTTCCGCCCGCTCACAAATTGGCACAGGAAGAGATCTTCGGGCCAGTGCTCGCAGCGATTTCTTTCAAAGATGAAAAAGAAGCGATTGCCATTGCGAACAACACTGATTTTGGACTGGTTGCCGGAATCTGGACTGCCGATGGTTCTCGACAAATGCGGGTTGCCAAAGCGATCAAATCGGGTCAAATCTTTATCAACAATTATGGTGCTGGCGGCGGTGTGGAATTGCCGTTTGGCGGCATGAAAGGCAGTGGCTTTGGTCGGGAAAAAGGATTTGAAGCACTCTATGGATTTTCTGTTTTAAAAACCATTGCCATCCATCATGGATAGAAAAGGAGAAACTATGCGTTTAAAAGGAACAGTCGCGGTGATCACAGGAGCCGCCTCCGGTTTTGGGGAAGGGATCGCCACCCGTTTTCATCAGGAAGGCGCGCAGGTCGTGATTGCGGATTTGACAGAAGAAGCGGGTCAGCAGGTGGCGGATCGGTTGGACGGGATATTTGTCAAAACCGATGTGAGCGACAATGATGCCATGAAAACTTTAGTGGAGGCGACGCTGAATGAATATGGCACTATCGATATTTTTGTGAACAATGCGGGGTTTACCAGCAGAAACAGCCCGATGTTGGCAGTAGACGAAGCCACCTATGAGCGAATTTTTTCGGTCAATGTCAAATCGATTTACCTTTCCGCACAGCATGTTTTGCCTGAGTTTCGTAGAAAAGGATCCGGTGTCATGTTGAATATCGCCTCCACGGGAGGAGTCCGCCCAAGACCCGGCTTGGTCTGGTACAATGCTTCCAAAGGCGCTGTCATTGCGATGACCCGTTCGATGGCGATTGAGTTGGCTCCTGAGAATATTCGAGTTTGTGCGATCAATCCAGTTGCCGGAAAAACCGGAATGATCCATCTATTCATGGGGGAAGAAACCGAAGAAAAGTATGAGCAATTCCGTGCTTCCGTGCCGTTGGGTCGTCTGAGTACCCCGCAAGACATTGCCAATGCCGCCTTATTTTTGTGTTCGGATGAAGCCTCATTTTTGACAGGCGTTTGTTTGGAAGTCGATGGCGGGCGGTGTATTTAACCTTAATTGAAATGCGGCGTGCCCGTTTTTCGCAATGGCCGAGGGCATTATCTTGCGGCTCCCACGACAATTTCCTTGAATTTTCACGGCTCTCAATTATCATGGGCGTATCTTATTTCACTCAAAATATGACCTTCCGCTGATATGCCGATAGATTTTGAAGTCACTTGTGCGATTCCCCGTTCCGGTCGAACTTTAAATAATTTTCTGAATAAATTGAAACGCTTTGGAGCCGATACTGGTGAGATTGATGCGATTCTGAGAGTGATTGCACAGAGCAAAGAATCGAGCAGCAGAGATCTTCAAACGGTCTTTGCGAGCTTGAAAGAAATGGGGAAAGAAGTTCCTGCCTGTTTTGGTGTTTTTGTGGATCGGAAACGAGAGAACCGCCCTTATCGGGTTGGATTTCTTGGGTACAATTGGACCATTGGGGGAATCCGGGTCCGTGTCGAAGGAGAAGAACCGCATAATGGTTCTTCACTGATCAAACTGGATGAAGTGGATTTCACGGTGGTCGGACTGGACGAATTGCTTTCGATGACTCAGTATTATTTACGAGATCCGACCACCGTGACCAAATGGGGGATGTACAATTATCATCTCGAAAAACCAACAGGGATTCGAGTGGCCGGTTCTGCGCACTTGACCAGTTACAATCCATTGCTGGGATGCGACGTTCAGGATATGGTCGGCTTCTTTCTGATTTCTGAGTCCGGACGAAAACGCGCTATGAATTTGGAAACTTTGTCACGTTCCGGACAGCGTGTTTTTGTGAAAGGGCGTTATACAGGGATTGTGACAGCGGCCTATCCCGGCTTAAAACTCATTTCAGTGGAAGATGTGGAAGACGCGGTTGTGGGCGCAGAAAAAGGGAGTGTCGGCATTGAGATTGTGCAATCAGGCAATACGCTCAAGAGAAAAGGGCTGTTTCTCCACGGGGCACCCCTGTTTCTTTCCGAAAGTTTGTACGTGGTCGATTATGATCGTTTCATTCAAAATAAGGCACTGCAAAAACTGATCAAAACCCTCAAACCGGTGGGGTATTTTGAAGATTCACGGATTAGAGAGTTTGCCTTATGGTATTATGCCTTGGAACAGAATCTTCGTGATGCCTGGCTCGATAAACCGCCGCTTTCTGAATTTTTTTGTGAACCGGCTGACGTGGAAAATGGTCTCCGCCCCTATCGTCTGCAAACACGCCGTTGGAAGCCGGATGATCATTATAAAAAAGAAGATGCGCTGAAATATATTCAGGAAGCCCAACAAAAATTGCAAATGTGTTACCATGAATTCGCCAATCAATATGGGAGGTGATCTTATCTTTGTTCAGGAATGGAAATGATGAAACACGACTTTAAACAATGGAAATTGCTAGGAATCAGTGTCGCATTGGGGGTCAGTTGTGGTTGGACAGCGCCCCTGGAAGCGGCGACGAATACAGAATTGCTTTCCGGGCGGATTGCGCGCTCACTGGGTCAGGAACTCGGCTTGCAATACCAAGGGAGTACCATTGCCATCTCTCAGATTAAAAAACGCAATCCCCCGCCTTTAATTGATGTCAATGAATTGATTGATTATTCCAATGTCGAACTGGTCAGGACTGAAAAATTTCGGGTGGCCGACCGGAGCAAACTCCAGTTAATTCTCAAAGAACAACGGATTCAACTTTCCGAATCAGTGACGCCGAATGAGTATAAAGAATTGGGGAAAATTTTAGGAATCCATCTTTTTATTTATGGAACGCTGTACCGAGATGTCTTGATTTTGAAGGCGATTGACGTACAAACTTCCAGTATTGTGTGGGCAAACATATTCACGATTGAAGAGAACAGTCTCAACCATTCACTGCTCCATGAGTTTCAAACAAAATTGCGGGATGCGCTCCAGACAAAAACGGCTAAGTTGAAACAAGAGAATGTCACCAAAATCAGTTTCTGGAAGTTAGAAGTCCCTCTCAAAAAGTTTAGTTCAGAAAAGGTGATGGACTATCTGACGGTTTCCGTATTTAAAGGAGACCTCTTCACCGTGATTGATCGAGAGAATCTCAAAATGCTGGCCGAGGAGCAACAATTGAATCAATCGGTTTTTATTGATGAATCTCAGGCACGTCAATTGGGGCAACTCTACGGAATTGATGCTTTTTTATATGGGAAAGTGGTCAGCAAAGGAGGGGACAATTACACCGCCTCCATGAAGATGATGAGCATCTTTTCAGGAGAAATCATTTGGGCAAAGTTGATTAAATTCAACCTTCCTCCTCGAAAGACAAGAACAGTCGATATTTTTGCACAAAAGGCCAAAGTGCGGCAAGACAACGCTGAGATGCCCCAAGGGATGGCCTTCATCAAGGGGGGCGGCTTTTTGATGGGAAGTGAGGATCCTTTATACGATTCCTCTCCAGAGCATTCAGTGACCGTGAAATCGTTTTTGCTCGACATGTATGAAGTGACCAATGAAGACTATCAGCAATTTACGCGTGCAGTGAATCATCGCCCTCCGACTCAGTGGCAGAACAATACATTTGAGCTTGCCTTGAAAGACGATCCGGTGGTGGGAGTGAGTTGGGAAGATGCAAAACAGTATTGTAAATTTCGTGAGAAAAGGCTACCTACCGAAGCGGAATGGGAACTAGCGATTCGAGGAACAACCGGGCGAAAGTATCCTTGGGGTGATATCTTTTCCGCAAAATTTACGGTGACGCTCGAATCAAATCAAATGCGTTCCGTGAGTGTCAACACGAAGAATCAAGATGTGACTCCCGAAAATGTGCATCACCTTGCGGGCAATGTTCGGGAGTATGTGGAGGATGTCTACCGCCCCTACCTTGAGAGTGCGGGCGAGATGGATTCTGATGCGGAGCGAGTCGTGCGAGGAAGTTCTTGGGCGCATGGAGAGCGTGAAGCTGCCGGATTCTATCGGGGGCATACTTATTTGAATTTGGCATGGCCTGATATAGGATTCCGTTGTGCTCGTGACAGCAAAGCCAAAATGAACATTTTCAAATAACGCGCGCTCGTTGATTATCAACCCTAGCCTTATCAATTTTATGGGATTATTGATCCTGATTGGCAGTCTGCTCATTTTCGGAAATGCGAGCAATCCTGATATCCAAACCAACACGTTCCAGGGAGAAGTCAGTCGTTATGAATTCAAGGATACCATTCGCATCAAAGAACACAAACGGACGGCGGTTTCTTTGACTCCAACAGGAGTCGAAGGGATCGGATTGACCGCCAAAACGATTCACAGAGATTATAAAAACTGGGTCAGTACCCTCAATTTAAGACATTATCGCAATCCCGATTATCACCTGGTTTTTTATACGGTGGGGTTTGATTATCAAACGCGTCGTCCACGGATTCCGCTTGAATTGTCTGTCGGAGGCGAGATCGGGATTGGAGACTTGGATGTTTACCGCTTTGGGAAATTTGGAAAAATAAAAGAGACGTTTGGCTGGGAAGTCCACACTGGCATTGCCAGTTATTTTATCGGGTATGACCGTTTATGGAATTATTTTGTCCGTCCGACATGGCGGTCGTATCAATTCCATTTTGAGGGAAAAAGCCGGATCCCGGATGAAACCATTGATGGAGAGGGATTTGTCTTGGCAGCCGGGCTGGGCTTGCGCTTTTGAGAATCTCTTTGAAAGTGATGATGATGAAAGAAGTATCTAAACCTCTAGTGAAGCCGCTCAATCAGGAAGATATCGGCAAAATTTGTGAGGCGATTGAGAAAAAGGATCAATGGTATTACCATTTTTTCATGTTTGCCTTGAACACCGGGATGCGGCGGAATGAAATTCTTGCCTTGACCTGGCATGATGTCGATATCTGGAAAAATCGGGAAATCATGGTGCCGAATCCGAAATCTTTACGCATTCGTGATCCCCATGCGCAGCACATTGCCTTGAATGAAACTTTATTAGGCTTGCTTTTGGATTTACGTTCGCCGTCGCGGTGGGTTTTTCAAAAGACAGGCAAGCGGATGTTGGGAGGAACCGTCACTTTGTTTTTCCGTGAATTGAGTCGAACGCTGAATATCCAAGTGAATTCAGAGCGCATTCGTTGGACTTACGCCGTCACTGTTTTTAACCAGATCAACCCGTCTACCCGAGAAGATTGGCGGAAAATTCAAATGATGTTGGGACACAAAGATGCCTCGACCACCAAAAGTTATTTCCAACGCAATATGGAAAATCTTACTCTCAACGGTCGTATTACGAGAGATTTATAAGCCAGACACCGCCATTTCCATCAATTCATTGGGCTCAAGAATCAAGACCACTTGCCCATCGCCCATAATCGTGGAGCCTTTCAGGCCGGGAATGGTGGAAAGATAATCTTCCAACGGTTTGACAACGACTTCTTGTTGCGTGAAAAGCTGATCCACCGCAATTCCTATTTCACGATCATTGACAGCCAAGACGACAATCGAGACAATCGCTGGATCTGCCTCATTCACTCGTTCTGTTGCTGGTTCGAGACGCAACAATTCGGTTAAAGGGGTCACGCCCAAAATTTCGCCACGAAGATCCAAAGCCAGTTTGTCTTTCAAAGAAAGGAGACTCGCTTTTTCGACTTGTACGGTTTCTTTGATCGCATCCAGAGGAATGGCATAGGAAGCCTCCTTGACCCCAACAATCAGCGCATCAATGACCGCCAAGGTCAAGGGAAGTTTGAGGCGTACTTGCGTGCCTTGCCCTAATTTAGAACTGACTTCAACAGAACCTTGAACTTTGCGAATATTACTGATCACGACATCCATGCCGACCCCACGCCCCGAAATATCGGAAATTTCTTCAACCGTGGAAAAACCAGGGGCAAAGATCAAGTTGATCGCTTCACTTTCACTCATTTGATCTGATGCTTCCTGAGCAATCATTCCTTTTTCAACCGCCAATTTTTTTATGATTTGCGGATCAATCCCGCCGCCATCATCAAGAACATCAATCGCAATGAAACTCCCCATGTGCCCGGCTTTCAAGGTAATGGTGCCTTGCTCCGTCTTCCCGGCGGCAACGCGGACCTCCGGAGATTCAATGCCATGATCACAACTATTGCGGATGATATGCACCAAAGGATCGCCTATTTCTTCGACAATACTTTTATCCACTTCTGTGGATTCCCCAATCATTTGCAGGGTGATTTTTTTGCTGGTTTTGCGAGAAATATCCCGAACGATCCGAGGCATCCTTTGAAAGATCAGCCTGACTTGAACCAGCCTCATGTCCATCAGGTTGTCCTGGAGATTGTCGGAAATACGGCTGATATTGTTTTCGATCAATTTGATGTTTTGGATGATTTCAGCGACTGTTTTTTTGTCATCCATCGTTTCTGCTACATGTTTAAAGGCATTTCTTGCAATAATCAATTCACCGATCAAATTCATGAAGCGATCCAAACGGTTAGCATCGACTCGCATTGTTTTCATTTTTGCTGAACCCTTGCTTTCGGTGTCTTCTTCCTCAGCAACTTTATTGGTGATTTGTCTCGCAGCTCGATGTTGTGCTCTGGAGGTTTCAGAGAGATCAGCATCAATCTCGCCAGAATCAATTTCAACCGAGGAACGCTCGACCGCCAGGGCACTTTCAGAGACGATTGGGATATTTTTAGAATCAGATGCCGCTGGTGGAAGCGGTTCTGCCGCCAATTCCATTGCGATAGGTTTTGTTTGCTGAGCAGGAGGTGGTTCGACTTCTTTTGTTTGGCTTGGTTTCCTGTTCTGTAATTTTTCGACTGCTTCGACTATTCTGTGATGAGAAGGCTTGATCGTCTCGTTGATGACTGATTCTGATTGCTCAATTTCTCCTCCTAAAATTTTTAGCAAGATTTCTTCATAGTCGCCAATCGCGGCCTCTAAAGCGGTCAATTCACAATATTTCGCACCGGCATTGAGCGTTTTTAGAGAACGGTGCAGGGTGATCAAATCATGTTCATTCAAAGCCCCTTTTTCCAATTCATTGCGATAACTATTCAAAACTTCCAATGGTTGTTGAGCCTCTGCCAGGAAAGTATTGAGTTTTCCAATATCGACATCCTCCGAAGTTTTTCGGGGTGGCGGCAAGGGAACTGCTGGTTTTTCTCCCGCAACAATGCCTGCTAATTGTCGAAGTTGATCCGTGATATCAATCACATGAGAATAATTTTCCGTTTTGATATAAAAGACCATTGTTCGCAGTCTATCAATGCTTTTGAAAACCACATCACCGATTTCCTTGGTATACTTCAGATCCCCTTTGCGGAGGAGATCAAAAATCGTTTCAACCCGGTGTGAAAGGACTTCAATTTGTTTCAGATTGACATACCCCGCTGTCCCTTTGATGGAATGAATCGCCCGAAAAAATTCATTGATTACCCCTTCCTTGGCCGAATTTTCTTCTAGTGCCAGTAAACTCTCTTCAATGACTTCAAGGTGTTCTTCGGCTTCCACCACAAACTGCTGTAACAATTCAGCAGAGGCTTGATCCGTAGGTGGTGTCGGGGGAGGAGGGACTTCAATTTCAACAGGTCGTGGAGGCGGGTCGGTTCTGGGAGGGGTTTGTCCTGGAAGCGGAATATTCCCTCCATAAGTAGCCTCGATTGCGTCAAAATCAATCTCATCTTCGCCACTCTTGACAGGAGGGGGGGTCGGATTTTTTGGATCCCTTGTTTGTGAGGGAGAAACTCCCGATAAAACTTCATCAGAGCAGGTTTCAATGATCTTTTCCAGGGTGCTCAATTCTTCGGTAATTTCCGGAATTTCATATTCTCCAATCTGCCCAAAAACCATTTCTTTCAGTTTATCAATGGCAGGCAACAGGAAATCGAGCAGTTTCGGGGTCATCTCTAATTTGTGTTCACGAACCAGATCAAAAATCGACTCCATTTTGTGCGAGTAAGATTGAATATCATTCAGATCCATAAATCCGGCGGTTCCCTTCAGGGTGTGCATCACTCGGAAGAGATTGTTGATGATGTCCAGGTCCTCAGGATCTTCTTCCATTGCCATCAAATCTTCTTCCATTGATTCAAAACCTTCACGGCAATCTTCCACAAAGCCTGCTATCATTTTACGTAATTCTTCATCCATCAGCGCTGCCTCCTTTTAGCCATTATCAGAAACACGCAAGAATGTTCCGAACGCTTGCAGAATCATCAACCACTACCCGTTTTGCCATTATTTGCCCTCTTTGATTAAAATCCATTCAAAATAATATCACTTCTGATAAACCCACGCTTTTTTGAGTTTTTTCATTCTAAATTCCGTACTGATACGCCTGACCGATTCAGAATGTCCTAAAAAAATGAAGCCATCTTTATTCAAATTATTATATAAGCCATGAATGACTTGTCTTCTGGCATTATCATCAAAGTAAATTAAAACATTGCGACAAAAGATAAAATCTTTGCCACCATGTTTTCTCAATCCAATTTGATCCATCAAGTTGAGGTGTTCAAAAGTAACCATCGACGAGATTGTAGAATTGAGTTGGTACCGCCCATCTTGCAATAACGTGAAATATTTTTTTAAGATGTCTGGAGGGACATCTTTGATCGTGCGTTTAGGGTAAATTGCGGCTTTGGCTTGGTTGATAATTTTGCGGTCAAGATCAGTCGCTGATAACTTGATTTTCCATTTCTCGAAGTCCGAAATCGTTTCTTTCAATAAAATCGCAATCGTATATATTTCAGGCCCTGATGAGCAAGCCGCACTCCAGATCCCTAGCTCGTAATTGTTTTGTGCGCGTTTTTCAGCGAGAACCAAAGGCAAGGCTTCTTCCGTAAAGGCTTCTATTTGTGAAATCTGTCGATAAAAATAGGTTTCATTGGTCGTAAACGATTCCAACAGAAGCGATAAATCTTCATTGTTTTTTTCAGATTTCAAAGCACGATAATAGTCACGTAACGAAATGGAAGCGGATTCTTTGAAACATTCAATCAGTCGTTTTTCTACAAAATACCGTTTTTTTTCCTCAAAAAATATTCCGGACTTCTCAAGAATAAAATCTCGAAATTGCAAAAACTCTTCATCGGTGAGCATCTTCATAAAAAATAACCTAAACTTATAAAATGTGATCAGGCTCTCTGGCTTTCCAGGAGAGTTAAAACAAATGTTGATGGTGCAATATTTCTATTTTTTTCGGAATTTGTTGGGCGGGCAAGACAAATTCGGCAGCTCCTTTCTCAATCGCTCGTTTTGGCATGCCAAAAACGGTGCATGACTCTTCGGATTCCGCAATGGTATGTCCCCCCATTTTCCTTAAATTCAATAACTCTTGAGAACCATCGCCTCCCATCCCTGTTAAAATAATGCCAAGCCACTGATTGGATAACGACTGCGATAGCGATTGAAATAGGATATCTACCGAAGGACAGTTGATATCTTCAGGCATTCTTTCTTCAATTTTAATAAAACGAATGCAGGGATTCCTCGCTGTCAATTTCATGTGTTTCCCGCCTGGCGCAATATAGATACAGCCACGTTCGACAATCTCTCCATCTTCCGCTTCTTTGACCCGCATCGAACAAAGCCCATCCAACCGTTTTGCCAAAGATGCAGTGAATTTTTCTGGCATATGCTGGACAATTAAAATGCTGATATTCAAGCTATTTTTTATAAATGGGAGCATCTGGATTAACGTGTGGGGGCCTCCCGTTGAAACCCCAATTCCGACAATGCCAGGATTGCTCAATTCCCCCGGCATCACACGGGGAAGCGCTGTTTTAACAGGAAGTGCGAGCGGTGGAATTCGCTTGGCAATCTGTCTGATATGCTTCGGACCCGCATGAGCCGCGGTTTTAATTTTATCAATCAACAACCCGGTTTGGGTCGCAATGTCCAAAGAAATACTTCCAGAGGGTTTATGGACAAAATCAAAAGCCCCTTCTTCCAACGCTTCAATCGTAATCTCAGCGCCTTCCGTGGTGAGAGAACTGACCATGACCACAGCACAGGGCGCTTCTGCCATGACTTGTTTCAAGGCCGCCACCCCGTCCATTTTGGGCATTTCTATATCGAGTGTGATGACATCAGGCTTCAGCTCCTTGGTCTTGCTCAAAACCTCCGTGCCATCCTTTGCAGTTCCGATGATTTGAATGGAAGAATCCGATTCCAGAATTTTTGATATTTCTCTGCGCATGAAGGCAGAATCGTCCACAACTAACACTTTAATCATAAGTTTTTGTTCAGAGATGGGAATTGGTGATCAGGGAAAGTTAATTTTCATATGATGGTGAAAACGCTGTCGTCTCTCCTGAATTTTCTTGTGCCAAGGGTTCATCTTCCGGTCTCCCTTCTTCAGAGCCTGCCAGCAAGAGATTTCCCCATTCGCCATCGTACATTTCAGCATATCTCAAGATTTGGTGGAGATCCATCAGGATAATGATGCCCTCTTTATCAGGTTCACGACCAATGCCTTCGACGAACAAATTATACTGCCCTTGCACCAAACTCGGAGGTTTTTCAAACAAAGAACTCCGCATGTGCTCAATGCCAATAATATGATCCACTTGAAAGCCTAATTTTTGGCCATCGACTTCCACAATCACAATCCGCGTCAATTCGATGACAGATTCAGAGGGATTGCCAAAAACATTCGCCAAATCAATGACTGTGATCACGTCCCCTCTTAAATTGATCACCCCATTCACAAAAGGAGGCGATTTGGGGACTTGCATCATTTTTTGCATCACCGTGATTTCTCTGATTTCTAACACTCGAATCGCAAAAATTTCGCCGCCAACATGGAACTTGAGGATGGAGATCATTTCTGAATCCGTCACTTCCGACATAGAATCTTCTGTCATCTCATTCAAAACTTCATTCAATTCCAAAAGGCGTTCATGTTCTTGCTCATCCAGAATTTTTTCGACATGCAAAACCATCACGACTTCGACATTATCTTTTTGATTTACTTTGACAATCCCTTCTAATTGTTCTGCGCTTCTGCCACTGATATTCGCTGGAGGAGGCATGATTTGATGCTCAAAGGTTTGAAAAATTTCTGTGACCGCATCAACAATGTACCCCATCACCAACCCTCCCTCACTGACAATCAACACAGAGGCCCTTTCAGTTTCTCCAGAAGGCGGCACCCGAAAACGATGTCCGAGATGAAGAATCGGAAGCACTCGCTCTCGTTGATGAAAAATCCCTGCGATGATTGCTTCCATTTCAGGCACCTTCGTAATTTTAGGAACTTCAATAATTTCCTCGATATAATTGATATCCATCGCATAGTTTTCATTCCGCAACTTAAAACCAATCAGAACCCGCTCTTTGGAAATCTGAGTGGCTTGCAAGGCTCCTGAATCACTCGTTTCTGCTGGTTTATGATGATACATAGACAATTCTTTTTCATCAATCAGCTCATCGGTATCCAGCAGAAGCAACACGGATTCATCTTGATTGACCGAACCAAAAATATATTTTGCCGCAGATTCATGGACAATCGCAGGAGGAGGGCGCACCTCTTTTTTGGAAATCGGCAGGACTCGCAACACAGAATCGACAATCATTCCAATTTTCACACTGGAAATCGAAACAATTAAGATGCGAGTTTTTTCGGTCTGTTCACTGGAGGGCATGTCGAGGCGACGTTTCAAATCAATGACGGAAATCACTTCACCACGAAGGTTGATCATGCCTGAAAAATAGTGAGGGACTTTCGGGACAGGAGTTATTTTTTCTGGGAAGGTAATGATTTCTTCAACAGCATGGATCAGCACCCCAAATATTTGATTTTCCAGGGTAAAGGTCACAAATTTCGAAATTTCGGAATGCAGGTCCAGTTTCATCGGAAAAATCCTGTTCAAATAAACGGCTTGACTCAGCGTTCGGCTTCAAATTCAAAAGCGTCGCCCTCCTTATATTCATTCAATTTGTTGCGGAGAGTGCGAATACTGATGCCAAGAATTTTAGCCGCATGAGTGCGATTGCCGTTTGTTTGTTTGAGGGTTTCAAAAATTAAACTCTTTTCCGCTTCTTTCATCGACATACCAACTTCAATCTTCATCGAATCAGAAGAATTGCTGTTTTTTTGAGAAGAAGCAATGGGCACGCTCCTTTCTTCGTTCAGAGCTTGAATCCCGCCAGGAGAGTGCATCAGCAGGTGATGGGATTGCACCGTTTTTTCTCCTGCCAGCAATAAAGCGCGTTCGATCACATTCTCCAATTCTCTCACATTGCCTCGCCAATTGTAATGCATCAACACATCCAACGTTTCCTGGCTGATTTCAGGCTGAATGCGGTCATTCAATTTTGCATGTTTGGCCAGAAAATGATTGACCAGCGTCGTAATATCATCTTTACGGTCTCGCAGAGGTGGCAAACTCAAAGGAATCACATTCAAACGAAAATAGAGATCTTCACGAAATTTTCCACTTTCCACCATTTCAATAATATTGCGATTCGTGGTGGCAATCACCCGCACATCCACTAGAAGTGGTTCTTTGCCTCCCACTTTATCAATCTCACGCTCTTGTAGAACCCGCAAAAGTTTCGCTTGGAGGGGCAAGGCCATTTCACTGATTTCATCCAAAAGGATGGTGCCTCCGTGGGCTTGTTCAAATTTACCACGATGGTCTTGAGTTGCTCCAGTGAAGGATCCTTTTTTGTAACCAAACAATTCACTTTCTAAGAGGGTATCTGGCAAGGCGGCACAATTGATTGCGACAAAAGGGCGGCTTTCACGATCTGAATGTTGGTGGATATAACGGGCTAGCAATTCTTTTCCCGTTCCGCTTTCACTTTGAATCATCACGGTTGCCTTACTTTTGGCGACATTTTTAGCGACCTTCAAAAGATTGAGCATGTTTTCGTTTTGCGTAATAATCTCTCGGCCCACCTCTGAATGATCCAGCTTTTTTACCCCCTCCACTGATTTTTGAGTTTGAGCGGCAGGCGCTTCTTTAAAAGCCAGGGCACGTTCAACAACGAAGGTGAAGGTTTCAAAATTGAAGGGTTTGACGATATAATCAAACGCGCCATGTTTCATCGCTTCGACGGCTGTTTCAATCGTCCCGTAGGCCGTCACCATGATCACCTGCTTGAGCGGGTCACGAATTTTGATGTCTTTCAGCAATTCCAAGCCACTGCGCTTGGGCATCGTCATATCGGTGATAATGAGAGAATAGTCATTATCTTTGAATTTTTTGATCGCATCCAGGGCGTTGTGTGAAAGTTCAACCGGGTAGCCACAGTGTTTGAGTGTCTCAGACATTGCAATGCGCATTTCCACTTCGTCGTCAACAATGAGTATAGGCTGCATACCTTTTCCTTGTTTATCGTTTTGCTTTATGGTTCAGAACGTCCGCTGTTCTGTTTTCTACTTCATCAGAGGCGTTTTCTTCCATGACTGGAAAGAGTAAGGTCATTTGGGTTCCTTGATCGACCTCACTTTCGACATCAATGATCGCTCCATGAGCTTCAATGATATTGTGTACAATGGCCAAACCTAAACCAGTGCCACGTTCTTTAGTCGTGAAAAAAGGATCAAAAATCTTTTTTTTGACATCTGGTAGCATCCCCATTCCCGTATCCTGAATACAAATTTCAATCAAGTACAAGCTCTCTTTTTCTCCTAAAAACCCTTTGAAACGTTTTAAGATTTTTTCATTATTAGTCTGGATATTTTGGGACTTGATGATCACCAGGCCTTCTTCTAGAACCGCTTGAGTGGCATTGGTTAATAAATTTCGAAAAACCTGTTTGAGCAGTTCATTGTCGCCTTTGATCTGAGAAACCGATGCTTGAAAATCCGTTTGGACACGCACATAATTATCATCCACCAAATGCAGGGTTAAACCTAGAATTTCATTGAGCAGCGCATGCACTTCAATCACCTCGCCCCGCATAGTTGGGTGAGGTTTAGTGTATTCTAAAATATTGGAAATGACATGATTCATGCTTTGAATCGCCGATGAAATATGCCCAATCAATTGTTGTTGGGAAGATTCAGGATCCATTTCTTTTTTCAATAATGACGAAAAAAGCTCAATACTGCCGAGGGGATTTCGGATTTCATGGGCGAGGGTCGCCCCCATTTCTCCCATCGCTGTAAAGCGGTTTTTCCTTTCGGCTTGAGCTTCCAATTTTTTTAATTCGGAAATATTCTGGACATTCACGATCAATCCTAAGATATCCCCAAACTCACTGTACATTAAAGAAAGCGAGAGGAGAAGCCGCAACTTTTTTCCTGTCGAATCTTGAAAATCCAACTCCTGTTCTTTGGCATTTTCATAAACTTTGAGATCCGCTAAACTGGGATTCCAAGGAAGAATTTGAGTTTTAAAAACATCATTCAAGCGAGTGCCCTGGAGTTCTTTCAAAGACTCCCCAATCAACTGCAAACTGATCTGGTTGACCGAAGTGATCATCCCATCCAAATCAGTCACAATGAAGCCAATCGCCGAACTTTCAAAAATGTTAGAAAGATAATTTTTAACCCGTTCTCTTTCCTGAAGATTCATTTCGAGTTCTTTATTTTTTTGAGCCAACTCATGATTGAGTTCATCGACTTTTTCTTCTAAACCATGGTAGTAGGCTTGCAGTTTGAGGGTGGCCTGCTTAAACGCCTCAAATCCTTGCTGGAGCAAACGCACATTGACAGATTCCTCACTGTGCCCTTCAAGTGCGGTTCGTATTTCGAGAGGTTCTTCTCTGGTCATAACACATCCATTCTGGTTGAACAGTTTTTTGAATGAAGCAACGTTATTCCTCATAATGTACAAAGGCGTACATTATGAGGTATTCCAGATGATATGCATAAAATATGCAGTAAAATTTTTAAGCCCGATTTTCTACTATATCACTTTCTCAAATTCTAACAAGCCACACGATTTTCTCACCCTCGCAGCTTATCCAACTCCTGACTTTTCCAGATTCCGACCACTCCTGCCAATTTTTTTCCTCGAATTTTTCCTCCTCGAAAATACTAAAATATTGCGTATATTCCACAGGAGAAAAATGGTCGAGATTATTGAGAACAATCTCATCAGCATAGAGCGGAAACCCATTCTTGTTCGTTTGTAACCGCAAATATTGCAGGTGCTGAGTGAAGTATTTTTTTCTGCTTCTTTCTGATTTGAAACAAGTGGGAAAAGGAAGAATTCTTGGATGGAAATTTTAAACTCCAGAGCTATCATGTGGATTGAGATTTTTGTTCAATGCCAATCTATCAAAATTTGTACAAATGATAGATTTTTTAGACGACGTATTCCATCTAGATCATCTTCAATTTTTTGAGCCGATTCTGGTAGGAAAGGATCGCACTTTCCCTGAGCGCATAGCCTTCATTTTTAGCGATTCTTTTAAGGGCACGGGAACTCATATCTTTGTTTTCAGTAATGATTTCATAAAGATAACCGAGGGTTTCAGAATCCAATTGTTTGTATTCTTCCCCTTGCAATTGCTCAATCGCCGTCGCAGTCAGATTGTAAGCACGAGCGATTTCTTCAACCGATTCATTGGCCGCCAATAAGGCTTTAATTTCGACACGCTCTTTGGTCTTCAAATGATGAAGAGAACGAGGAATGGCCACTTTTTCTCGTTTGCACAATTGTTGAACGGCTTTGACCGAAATACTAAAATCGAGCGCAATCGCATCAAGCTCTTCCCCGTCGCTCACTCGCTCTATTATTTTTTCATGATCTTCCTGAAACAATCGGGCTTTTTTTCGTGGCGATTTCTTTTTTTGAGGAGTGATCAAGCCAGCTTTGATTGCCAGTTTACGAAGATATTGTAAAGAAACGCCGAATTGCTCCGACACTGCTGCCAAACTCCGTCCCTTGTCCAACTCAATCACCATTTCAATCTGCTGAAACTCCTCAATCTGAACCATTTTTTAAGGCTCCTTTTATCCGTTTGATGCGGATTTCTCCTGACTTTCAAGATCCAAAGAGGCCGAATTCAGGCAGAACCGTTGCTGAGTCGGTGCGGGTCCATCTTCAAAAACATGCCCTAAATGGGAATCGCATTTTGCGCACATCACCTCTATTCTTTTCATAAACAAACTCCGGTCCTCTTCTAGAATGACTTTCTCTGGAGTCAACGGTTCCCAAAAACTCGGCCAGCCCGTGCCAGAATCAAATTTGGTCTCAGAGGAAAACAATTCATTTCCGCAACCGGCACAATGGTAAATCCCCGCATCTTTACAATCATTGTATTTCCCACTGAAAGGCCGCTCCGTGCCTTTTTCTCGACAAACATGATAGGCTTCTGAAGAGAGTTTCGCTCTCCATTCTTCATCCGTTTTGATTATTTTATCACTCATTTTCGACTCCTTGAAAGAGGTTCAATTATTATGATGATTTAAAATTCCTGCCGTTTTCGTTAGTTCAAAAATCGGAGTTTGAGGATTTCTTCAAATTTGGAAACTTTTAGCGTGTTGAAATCGTCTTCAGTGACATAGAAATAATCGTTGACCTGAGTGCCGGTCGTGGTGACAAGAGCTTGCTGAATGGAAACCCCCACGCGATCAAAGGCTTCTGTGATTTTGTAATAAAGTAACGGCGCATCTTTGGTAGTGATGCGCACCACTCGAAAATCGCGATTGTGTCGGACGAAGCGGTTATTTTTCTGAACAATCTCGTATCCTTTGTTGTCATTGTCCATGAATTCTAAACGCAATTTCGATTTAAAGAGGACACTGGTGAGGGGTTCCGGTGTCAAAACAGGGAGCGTTCCTTCTAAAATCGTTTCTTCCAGGGTGCGGGCAAACATCATGTTGTTGGTCAATCCCGATGCTTCAAAATAATAGCAATAAGCCAGGCGGCCATCTTCAAAAATGACTTTATTCATTTTCGCTAATTTGATGTTAATATTTTGAGTGCTCATCCCAAAAGCGACGCGATTGAGGATTTTAGGCTGATCATGAACATAAATCAGAGTGCCAATCACTTTGCCGCGAGGCGTGGCAATGGTGCTAAAAATCGAATGGTCTGCAAAGTCTGTGAATTCGATTAGTTTTTGCCGTAACATATCTGGAGATTGCCCCAGTAAATAGCGATTGGGAAAGGTCGTGAAAAACCAATTGAATGTTTTTTCCGTGTCCGCTGTCAATTCCAGCAAAGTTTCATCGCTGACATATTGATTGATCCCTTGAATCAATTTATCCGTGTATTGATCCGTTCCTTTTTTATCCAAACTGCCCATTTTAAGAAACTTCCAATATTGCTCTAGTTCCTCTTTGACCTGCCACAACCGCGTGTATTCCTGAGGATTGATTTGGGACAAAGGCTCATAAATCGCTGTGAGCATGCCTTCATTGAGACTGTGATGGATCAACAAATTGATCCGTGTCGCGGATTCCAATTCTTTCTTTTGGTTGTCTAAATAAATGTTGATCAATTCAATCGGATTTTCAATATCAGTTGACATCCGTATCTCAACATAAGCCCGATAAGTATTCTCAAAAAAATTACGTAATTTTTTGGTGTCTTTGGCCGTGGTTTCACTCACAGCAGAGTAGTCTGAAATATTGATCAAAAAGAGGAGGATCATGCGAATCAAATCGCGATCCGCCACTTCAAAAAAACGTTGCAGGGCTTGATCTAAATAGGTGGAGGTGCGACTCAATTCGACAATAGTCATGTGGTGAAAAATCAAGAGGCTGACGAGATTGAACAATTCTTCGTCTTCATATCCAATCCGCTCCAACGCAGTGACGGCAATGCCGGTGCCAGATTCTGAATGGTTGGTTTTCGGATCGATTTTCCCAATATCATGAAAGAGCATTCCCCAGCGCAGTGCCAAGATATGTTTCGGCTGAAGATAGTGAAACAATTCCGTATAATGTTTTTTCAGATACTCCAATTCCTCATGAGTTTTTTGGAGTGCTCTCAAAGTATGATCGCAGACCGTGTATTGGTGATAGCTCAAATTTCGCAATAAAAACCGGATTTGATTGCATTCTGGAATAAATCGCCCAATCAGGGTGTCAGCCTCTTTTCCGGAACTGGAAGGGTCATCGATTTCAAACATCGTCCGGAGCGCATTAGCGGCATGTGGGGAAAGCATGATTTCGGTGAAATGTTCCCGAATCTCGGAACGCCTTGCTTCGATCACCTCTGGGGTTAAAGATTGGAGCACATTGGCCATCTCATCCTTGAGTCCATTAGAAAGATTATAGCCGGAATGACCAATATAGATGAAAAGGTCTAAAAGCCTGACGGGGTTGTTAAAGATCAGGGAGAGCGGGATTTGAGGAAGCCCTTCAATCGCTCGAATTTCAATAATGCTTTGTTTGCGAAGATTGACCGTGGCCTGAAAATTAGAAAAGGTGCGCACAATATTACGATCCAAGAGACGATTGAGAATCAATTCCGACAACTCTTGAACACTAGCGACCATCCGTAAGCGAAAGCGATCAAATTCATCGAAGCCCTTGAAGCGTTTTTTCTTGAGCAAATACAACTTTTCCATATTATCGGTGATCACATTGGCCTGCCAATCGTCGAGATGGCACCCTTCGCTTTTGGCTTCCTCATCAAAATAAAAATCTTTGGCCGCTCCCACAAAATTGCGCAAATCATAAAAGAGTTCGAGAGCTTGAGACAGTTGCAGGGTTTGGCGGGGAGAAAGGATATTTTTTTGAATGAGCAATGCTAACAATTCTGCCGTTTGACTGGGAAAAACCCCCAAAGTCGCCGCCGCCACCCAAAGTGGGATTTGCAAGGAACGTAATCCGCCAAATTCCTCCTTGAGATCCATTCTATTCAATTCGGGTTGCTTGGCAGAATGGTAGTATTCTAGTTTGCTCAGGACATAAGATTCGTAAGGCAGGATTTCAAAAAACTGCTGTTTCAAGCGTTCCATTAAACTTTCGCTCCCCAATAATCGGCGGCTTTCTAAGATTGAGGGAATCGTGTGCAGCGTTTCAGGTTGGGTAAACCGGGAAAGGTCTTCATCGATTTCAAAATATTGGTGCGAGGTTTCAATCCCCGTTCGATTGAGCAAATGTTCGATGCGGATAATCACTTGTTTCAACAGTTCCAATTCCGCCGCATTGAGGCGTTGAGAATTCAGGCAATAGCCGACATCCAAATCGGAAGCAAAGCTGAGTTCTCCGCGGCCATAACCGCCTCGTGCAAAAATGACCAGGCATTCTAAAATGCGCTCTTGATCCAGCTGCCAGTCGTTGAATAACAGCAATTTTTCTTGCAAATAAGTGATTTTCGCATGGTATTCCTCAATTTCTTCCTGGAGGTTTTTGTGAATGCCCTGATAATAATTTTGCATCTGGCGGGCATCGTCCTCTGGCTGATCTTCCAAATCTTTAATATGCTGTGCCAAGATGCCGAGTTTCTCTTCTTTTTCCGGCAAAACCCGTTGTTTGAAATCAAGTTCTTTTTGAGCTTCCTCAATCTGAGTATTTTTTAGAATGGGCAAATCTTCCAGAATGAAATCAAACGCGATCTGAATAATACTGTCAACCAAATGCGTGTTCATTGTCAGAATTTCAAAGGAATTTTCTGATTCTAAATTGGCCGTGGCAATTTTCTTGGTTTCTTCTTGAAAATAGGCATAAATGATCCCATGAAAGAGGGTTTCTTTTGCGCTCGTGTGAGCTTGTAATTGTTGCTCGTCAGAGCTGAGTTGTTGCGCTTCTTGCTGGGTTCTCAGCAGTTCTTTCAATGCGAAAGTGTGGTGCTCTCTTTTCTCAGTTTGATTTAGTAGCGACAATTGTTGTAAGAATGGATATCTCTCTACCGGAGAATACAAATTTTTCACTAAGAAGCTCCTTCACGAGGACAGCAGGATCGAGAAAAAAATAAAGTTTGAAATAAATGGACTGATTTTAGCATATAATGGTTTCAAAAGGGATGGAATCTCGGTGATTTTTCATGAATTTACCCTACACACATGCACGAAGAGTTAAAAGTTAAGAATCATCAAATGAATAGAATTCAAGAGACAATTCTTCACATTTAAGCAAAATTGTTTTCAGGAGTGAACCGTGGTTGCAGAAGATTTTGATTTTGACGAAGGTGTGAACGATGATGATTTCGATCTGGATGATTTCGATCTGGGCGAGTTGGACGATATCGCCGGTGACGACTTTAGTTTTGATGATGACAGTGATAACGCAGAAGAGGCTAGTTCGGACGGTTTAGATGCAGGGAGTGACGAGACTGAAGGCGAGTTGGATCTCGGCGATCTTGAGACGGGAGATGACGAACTTGACCTCGGAGGTTTGGAGGAGGGAGATGCGGAGGATGGCCTCGATCTCGGAGAGTTGGATACTGGAGGCGAAGAAGATTCTGAGGAGGCGTTTGATCTCGGAGAGTTGGATATTGGTGAACTCGACCTAGGAGAAATCGCTCCTGATGACGAGGAAACTGAAGCGGTTATGGAAATGGACGATGAGCTAGATTTAGGGGAAACGGAAGCTCTTGGGGAAACCGGCGATAATGACATGCTGGAGGATCTCGGTCTCGATGATCAGGATGCCCTTGAACTGAACAGTGATCTGGAAGAATTATCGTTGGGAGGCGAGGAAGCGGGTGATGAGGAACTCTCGTTTGATGAATCTGAAGATGACATGTTGATGGGAGAATCGAGTGACGAGAGTATTCAGTTTGATGTTGACGGGAACGTTGATGAATTGGATGAAGGGCTTGGACTCGAAACAGAAATAGTCGCAGAAGAGGCAGAAGAATCAGAAGTTTTAGAAGAAATCTCAACGTTAGAGGAAGAAGAGAGCGTTTTTGAAGAATCGGACGAGTTGATGCTTGAGGAACTTGAGGGAGAACTTGAGGAGTTGATGCTTGAGGAAGAAAGTATTGATTTGTCAGAAGACGAGATTGATTCTGATTTGGAAATGGAGGAAGAAAGTATTGATTTGTCAGAAGACGAGATTGATTCTGATTTGGAAATGGAGGAAGAAAGTATTGATTTGTTTTTAGAGGAAACCATAGAAGACATAGAAGAGGACAACGAGGATTTGATGATGGCGGAGGAATTGGAAGTGTTGCCTGAGACTTATCCAGAAATTCCTGCGGTTTCGGCGAGTGTCGGATTGGATGCTTTAGATTTGGAACAGGCTGAAATGGAGGCCGTTGGAATTGACAATGACCTGGCTTTGGATACGTCTCCGGCAGAAACGACGGGTGCGATGGAAACGGCTGTTTCGGCGGTCGGATTGGGAAAAGATTTGTTATTGAATATCAATCATAACCTCTCTGTTGAAGTTGGCAGGACGCAGATGCCAGGGAGTGATATCACTGAATTGACCTATGGCAGTGTGATTGAATTGGATAAAATCGCTGGCGATCCGGTGGATTTGGTCTTGAATGGGAAAGTGGTCGCACATGGAGAAGTGGTGTTGATCAATCATGAAAAAATAGGCATTCGTGTGATTGGAATCAATCAAGATTAAAACGGTGGTGACAGATTATGGCAATTGAAGAAAACGATTCTATTGAATTATACAATCTGGTGAGTTCCGAAATCGAAACCGGACCATTTCCCTGGCTGGATATCATCCTCAGGCGCTGGGCACATTTACTGGAAACGACTCTGTTTGAAAAACTAGGCGTGATGCTTGAAACCGAAGCCTTGCCAGCAGAAGGGATGCCGTTTGATCAATTTTGCGCAAATATTACCGGGCCTCAGCCCTTGTATATCTTTGAAACCCAAGCTCACGAAGGGGTGTTGGCCGTCAGCAATAAATTTGCTCATGCCTGCCTCAATCAAACGGCACAAGCCCGCCTTCAGGATCAATCCGCCGAGTTGCCGGAGCTGGATTCCAAAAACCACCAAAAGCTCTATTTGATGTTGCAACACATTTTGAAGGACTTTGAAAAAAGCTGGTCTGGGGTTGCAAAACTCAAGGTGGCTTTAAAGAAAGTCACCTCGCATCGATTTCGCGCTAAAATTATGGCCTCTTATGAAAAATGTATTGTGGCCAAAATTGTCTTCCAGGGTCATGGTTTTTCTTCTGACCTGACGCTCTGTTTTTCTTATTTGAGTTTGGATGCCATTTTTCAAAAACAAGGGCAGAAAAAGATCTTGCCTCCCGAACCTTTGGATCATTATTACCCCGATCTCAAAGAACACTTGCGGGCCGTCTTGCAGAAGCGCGAATACGAAATTGTGGCAGAATTGGGAACCGTCGCAATCAATGCCCAAACTTCTCTCCGCGTGGGAGGGATTTTGCCCTTAGCTTCGACAGTCGGAAAAGAGATGACCCTCAAAATCAATGGCATTCCTGTTTTAACCGGAGAAATGGGACAAGCCGATGGAAATTACGCGGTGCGGGTTTTGGGGAACTTTGAAGAGAAACAAGAAAAACACCGCAAACGACCCCGTACCTTCAATAAAATACAATGGCTACACGCTTGAAATTCTTATTTTTTCATCTTTTCCAGCAAGCTCCCCCGCGGCACTTCCCCTTCCCAGTATTCCAGCAAATTTGTAATGATTTCTGACAAACGCACCCCGTTTTGTTCTGTTGTCACAAAAAAAGAGAGCGGTTCTAAGTAGGCAATTGTCGAAAGTGCGGCATAATGATCATCAATCCATTTTCCGACTGAGGTTTCTTTCAGTGTGTGGTAGATTCTTTTCAGATCGTCACGAGTCAAATGATGCTCCTGCATGAAAGGGGCGATGTGTTCATCGCTTTCACAAAGATCTAAAAACTCTTCAAATGCTCGCTCGCTCTCCTCTAGCGCAATGGCTTCCAGGGGAACAATTATCCGTTGGAGCTTTCTCAATTTGCTCCATCGTCTGGCAGATTTGAAGAAGCGGAACATGGTCTTGAATTTATTCTCTCGACGGAAAATCATGGGGACTCGCGTTTGAATGGCAAAAAAATATTTGATAAGTATCACAAAATCAGCGACCATTTAAAAATCATATTCACAAAAAATTGACAATTTAGAGCAAACTTGAGGTACCAATGGATTTAAATAGCGATGCTCATTCGACTGTTATGACCACAGACGGAATGCTGTTTCTGGCGATCTTTCTTGCAGGAGTTGTCTGGTATTTGTTGCGGAGATCTGCGCGTAAGAAACAAGAAAGTATCAAAAAAGTCAATGCCGAATTAAATCGGGTTTTGTCCAAAGAACGAGAGGAAAATCATAATTAAAAAGCAACCGCTCTTGCTACATGACACTGCCAAGCCAGATCATAAGATGTTCTCAGGAAAATGGCCGTAATTTTTTTCTATTGATTCTTTCCAAAGGTTCCGCTAAAAACCTAAAGTTCGTGTCTTTTATCATCGTCTTGAAGACGCTTCTCTTTTCTATTTTTTCTGCAAAGGAATCGGAAAAATGGTCGCAAAAGTATTTCAAGCACAGCATATCAGTTGCTAATATTTAGGAGGATTTGTGTTTTCCCCAGAGGGACAAAAAAAAGCTGACCACCTACTGAGTCGCTACCCGATCAAAGTCAATGCTTTATTGCCAATGCTTCACCTGGCTCAAAGAGAAAACAAGGGATATTTGACCTTAGAGTGGTTGCGACATGTTGCCGACGTTTGTGAAGTTCCCGCAACCCATGTGCAAGGCGTGGCAACTTTTTATACGATGTTCAAATTTCAACCTCTCGGAAAGTACCATCTTCAGATTTGTACGAATATTTCCTGCGGACTTTGTGGAGGCGAAGAGCTTTTGGAGCATGTTGAAAAACGTTTAGAGATCCATGCCGGGCATACCGGGGAGGATGGACAATTCAGTATTGAAGAAGTCGAATGTTTGGGTGCCTGTGGTTATGGCCCCGTGATGATTGTCAATGAAGATTTTCATGAACGGTTGACTCTCGAAGACGCCGATCAACTCATTGATCACTTAGCAAAAAATACAGAAGAATTGCCTGAAAAAACACTCCCTATCGACAGACCATTGCCTGCGTGATTCCATAAATTTACTGATATTTAATAACAGCTTGCCATGTTAGAAGAAACACTTGTTTTATTCAAAAATGTTAGACAACCAGGGTATTCGGGCGATTTAGCTAGCTACAAAGATTCTGGGGGTTACACGGCTTTAAAAAAAGCCCTCAAAATGAAGCCGGAAGAAATCGTCAATCTTGTGAAAGAATCCAACCTTCGCGGACGAGGCGGGGCTGGCTTTCCCACCGGCCTCAAGTGGAGTTTCATGGCCAAAGGCACTGGAAAACCGAGTTATCTCGTGATCAATGCCGATGAAGGAGAACCAGGGACTTTTAAAGATCGTGAAATCATGCTCAGAGAGCCACACATGTTCTTGGAAGGCTACATGATCGGGTGTTATGCCATCGGCTGTACTCACGGTTATATTTATGTGAGAGGCGAATTTATTCCGGCAATGCGGCGTTTGCAGGAAGCGATTGATGAATGTCATGCAGATGGGCTTCTCGGTGCCAAAATGCTCGGAAATGATTTCCAGATGGAGATGACGCTACATCCGGGAGCAGGTGCTTACATTTGCGGAGAAGAAACCGCCCTGCTCGATTCATTGGAAGGCAAACGTGGACAACCCCGCACCAAACCGCCTTTTCCAGCGGTGGCTGGTTTCAATGGCTGCCCAACCAGTGTGAACAATGTCGAAACCCTGATGTGCCTTCCCACCATCATCAATGAAGGCCCAGAAGCGTTTAAAGAATTGGGGCCTCCTAATAATGCAGGAACGCATCTCGTCAGTTTGAGCGGACATGTTCAGAACCCAGGGGTTTATGAATTGAAAATGGGAGTGGGGCTCAAAGAAATTATTTATGAAATCGGGGGGGGCATTCCAAATGGAAAAAAACTCAAAGGGGTGATTCCCGGCGGCTCTTCGGTTCCTGTCCTGCTTCCAGAAGAAAT
>WASW01065353.1_pt1 | contig 34459 bp, 30 predicted proteins | sample 5698521 | NCBI WGS metagenome assembly WASW01 (sample SAMN11175560, study PRJNA528189) | sponge metagenome | isolation source: marine sponge | host: Leucetta | place: Antarctica: Western Antarctic Peninsula, King George Island | collected 2013-01
AGTCCTCAATTTCTCCAGGACCTATACGATAACCAGACGAGGTGATGACGTCATCATCACGGCCAACGAACCAAAAGTACCCGTCTTCATCGATTTGGCCCTGGTCGCCTGTTAAAAGCCATTCACCGATATATTTATCTGTCGTTGCCTGAGGGTTATTCCAATATTCCAGCATCATCACTGGATCTGGTGCGCGCACAGCAATTTGCCCAACAGTGTCTGGTGGGACTTCGTATCCGTTCTCGTCAATGACGGCGACATCATGTCCGGGAATAGGGCGACCCATGGACCCGGGCTTGATAGGCATGATCTTCTGGCAGTTCGCAACAACCAGGTTGCATTCTGTTTGGCCATAAAACTCGTTGAGCGTGACGCCAAACGATTTATGCCCCCAATCGAGAAGCTCTGCGCCCATCGGTTCGCCAGCACAGGCAATCGTGCGTAGGTTGACACCATATGATGGAATATCAGGAATCGCGCGCATCAACTTAAGTGCTGTAGGTGGCATAAACGTATTTCGGACTTTGTACTTCGCCATCAGTTCTAGCGCACTTTTCGGATCATACTTAGGTGCACGATAGGCCAACACAGGTACGCCATGGAACCAAGCACCCATCAGACAATTCATGAGGCCTCCAATCCACGCCCAGTCAGCCGGTGTCCACATCAGGTCATCTGCCTGGGGCAGGAAATCATGAAAGAATTCAATAGCTGGCATGTGGCCCAATAATGAGCGGTGACCTTGTAGTGCGCCTTTCGGGTTTCCGGTCGTGCCCGACGTGTAGACAATGTACGCCGGGTCTGTAGCGGCAGTATCCAGGATTTCGAATTGATCAGATGATTGTTCAAGACCTTCCCAAAGGTCGACAGTTCCATCGCTGCCTTTGCCATCAATCACAATGATCAGTTTTAATTCTGGAAGTTGATTTCGGATGGCTTCAATCTTGGCGAGATGAATGCTTTCAGTGACTATAACTTTGGCACCGCTGTCATTGAGTCTGAATGATAATGCTTCTTCGCCAAACAGCGAGAATAGTGGGATTGATACGGCGCCCATTTTCCAGGCCGCGACGTGGCTTATTGCGGCTTCAACGCATTGGGACAACAGAATACCGATACGCTCTCCACGGTTAACGCCATGTGATTGCAGAAAATTCGCCATCTTGTTTGAAAGAACAGCAAGCTCAGCCCAATCATAATCGCGCTGTGTGCCATCCTGGTTCGCAACGATTAGACCAATCTTATCGGGTGTTGCCTCAGCGTGGCGATCACATACTTGATACGCCATATTGACGCGTTCAGGAATTTCCCACCGGTAAGCGTCCCTTACGGCTTGATAGTTATCAAATTCTTTAAGAACACGCATACGCAAACCTCCGACTAGTCATCGACAGCATATCATATAGATAACGAGAGAGTAGGTTACTTGGCCGCGTTACCAAGGGGCGCGAACTCTTTATTGATCTCAATATTGCCTTCGTAGACGAGGTAATTCCGCATACCTTCAAGTAGAACGCCATCGTATCCTTGCGCAATCAGTCCAAACAAAAATGACTGTGGGTTTCCAAAGATGACGTTTTGCCATGCAGGATTCCAATATTCGACAAAATAACGATCTGGGTCACCAGGATAGGGGGCGGCAATCCAATCAGGGTTACCCTCACGCCAGCTTGGTTGCCAATAATACCGATAACTTGCAGCAGTTGCGATATCCATCCGTGCCATGACCATTCTGCGGGCACCAAGTTTCTTATATTTGAGTGTCTCAACTGCAGATCTACTTAATGGTGCACGCCCAGAAAATGGATCGACGATGACCATATCAAAATTGTTATCGTGAATTTTTAAAGCGAATTGATCTTGGCGACCGAACGCAGCTGGATCGCTCAGATAAATGAAATTCTTCACATCTTTCAATGCAAGAATGTTGTTAGGGTTTTCTGCATTTGGTCGCTTTGGATAAGGCGGAATTTCTGTGAGATCAGGCGTCGAACGATGCGCGACGGATGAAACGATACCTTTATCCATCGCGAATTTATAGACGTTGTCGATCATCTGTGTTGCAGTCGCAAACTCCATCGAAAGAACATTCAGTCCAGATTGCTTAGCGCGCCCAATTCGTTCCAAGATTGAAGCTTGTGTCTCAGCAGGGGGGGGCTTTGCCAATCATTTGGTATCCGGCGAATACGCCATCAAACATCACGCCATCTATGGAGCGAATAAACGTACGAGCTGGTGAAATGATTTTCTCGTCTTGCACGTCGCGTTTAATAATCAACTCGCCAGCACCTCGAGCGACAACCGCAAATCCGCGTTTTTGCGCGCGTGCATAGTCTGCGATTCCTTGAATAAAGTTCCGCATTTCTTCTCGGTGATCAATGAGGGCTTTCCCCACATTAATGGGAGCTTCTAGTGTCGGTTGTTGTGCATTCAAGCGTTGAGGTAACACCAAAATGACGCTCAAGGTCAAAACGCTAATAGCGACCTGAAAGGTACAGCGTGTCAGTAATTTTGATCTATACATTGACGGTATAATCTTTCCGATCTTTTGCCGTCAGATGATATCAGACAGGCAACAATTGGGTGACGTCCTCAGCAATTGCCAGAGATGACGTCAGGCCCGGTGATTCTATGCCGTATAGGTTAACCAGACCTTTAATCCCATGCTCATCCGGGCCTTGAATCATAAAATCCGTTGCGTGAGAGCCTTTCGGATGGATCTTGGGGCGCACGCCGGCGTAGCCAGGCTGTAGAGCGCCATCTGGCAGTGCAGGCCAGTACTTGCGAATAGATTCGTAGAACCGCTCTCCGCGAGCCGGATCAACCGTATAATCTATGCTATCAATCCATTCGACGTCGGGACCGAATTTGACCTGCCCACCAAGATCAATCGTCACATGGACACCCAATCCGCCAAGTGGATCTGGCATCGGATAGATCAAGCGTGTGAACGGAGGTTTACCACCGCCCAATGTAAAATAGACGCCGCGAGCAAAGAATTGGCCTGGAATTGAATCTGCCGGAATGCCAGTGATGGTTCGCGAGATAGGCTGAGCATATAGACCAGCGGAATTCACAAGATGATCGCAAATAATTTCCATCGGGGCATCACCGCCAACACGAAGGATGATACCGTCTTTTGTCACTTCACCGCTCTCGACAGGTGCGTTGAAGGCAACCATAGCACCATGTTCTTCTGCATCACCTTGATAGGCGAGCATAAGGCCGTGGCTATCAACAAGACCTGTTGACGGCGACAGCAATGCACCAGTGCAAGTAACGTTCGGCTCCATCTCAAGTACTTCTTCGGCGCTTACAAAAGTAAGGTCGTTCACATGATTAATTTCGGCTTGTTGGCGAATACCATCCAACTGCTCGAGTTGCGCTGAATCAGTGGCAACAATCAGTTTGCCACAGCGCTTATGGTTGACCCCGTGGCTCTCACAAAAGTCGTACATCATGTCCCGACCCTTTAAGCAGAGTCGGGCCTTGTTGCTGTCCTTCATGTAGTAAATTCCAGCATGAATAACTTCAGAGTTTCTGGAACTTGTTTCTGTGCCAATAATGTCGGCACGTTCCAGAACAATGACATCGTGCCCAGCGATCGCGAGTGCACGTGCACATGCCAAACCAACAACCCCAGCGCCAATGACGACGCAACCAACTCGATCAACCATGGAGACCTCAATAAAGAAATAGACAAAGAAGTTTGGTGCCCCAATCGACTTCGGTCAAGTCGGACGAGAGTCTTCGATTGCTAGTTCGTGGACGTGGATGACTTTGCCCATGACGTTATCTATAGCTTCCGCCAATTCGATCTGATCTATGGGTTTCGGTACGACAGCATCGAAACCAAGATTAAGGTATTTTTGGACGTGCTCAGTTGTGACATCGGCCGTCAAAGCGATGCAGGGTGTGTTAGCAACTTCGGTCGCAAGTTCCTTAATGTTACGCAGTGCATCCATGCCGTCCATCACGGGCATTCGTATATCCAGGACAATCAAATCAAATTTATGCTCACTAACGGCTTCCACGGCTTCAGCACCATTTTCAGTTATAAAAGCTGTATGCCCAAGTGATGAGAAAATTCGTTCGATAATCATTTGATTGATATCATTGTCTTCAGCGACAAGAACACGGAGTGGTTCAGCACTTCTCGCAATAACTTTTTCTGTTTTAGGTGCCGTATCGACACTTTGCTGTGCTTCTGTGTCGGGTAATTGGAACCAAAAACATGTGCCTTTCTCTTTTCGGCTTTTGATACCCATTTCACCGTGCATCAATTCAACTAAATTTTTTGAGATCGATAGCCCGAGGCCTGTGCCGCCATAAGTCCTCGAGGTCGACGAATCTTGTTGGCGGAAACGTTCAAACAATGACGCCTGGAGCTCAGGTGATATACCAATACCCGTATCCTCAACTTCGTATCTCAGAAAACCTTTGCGGCCCCGGTTGATGCGAAGAGTTATGCCACCATCAATTGTGAATTTAATGGCATTGCCGACAAGATTTATCAAAATTTGACGAAGACGGTTTGGGTCGCCATGGAGTGACGTGGGAACGTCGTCAGCCACTTCAACACTGAACCATAAATCCTTTTCACGTGCCCTTGTCATTAATGTTGAGTGAGTTTGCTCCAGAACGACGTTAAGATCGTAATCAATGTTGTCGATTTCTAGCTTACCTGCCTCAATCTTCGATTGATCAAGCACGTCATTGAGAATGCCCAAAAGGGCCAAGCTAGAATCACGAGCCGTATTGACGATTTTAATTTGATCTATTTTTAGGTCAGTCTCGACAAGGGCATCAAGCATGCCTAATACGCCGGTCATTGGCGTGCGAATTTCATGGCTCATGTTGGCTAGGAATTCTGATTTACTTTCGCTCGCGGCTTCAGCACGTTCCTGCGCTTCTTTTAGTTCTGTGATATCAAACCGGAATCCAACGATCCCACCGTCGCGCGTGCGTCGCTCAGATATTTTCAGCCATCTACCCGTTGATAGTTTTTGTTCGATATTGGCATCACCACTTCGGTGCAGTTCCATGCGCTCGTGTATCCACTCTTCTTCACGTCCTTTTGCATGTTCGAACTCACCTGCAGTGACGCCCTCGCGAAGCAATTCCTCGAAGGTCGCACCTTCTCTAAAACTTCTTCCCGATATTGGGTATCGCTCGCGATATTGATCGTTACAAATTATGAGTTTGTCTTGATAATCGTAATAGACAAATCCGCCATCAATTGCATCAATAGCGCTGAGAAGTCGGTCCTTCGCTGCATCTGCATCATCCCGTGCAGTGCCCAAAGCGATAGCGATCTCCTTAAAATGTGTTATCTCGGTCGCGACAATAGCTGTTTTGCCATCAGAAAGTTTTTGTTCTGCAATGGTAAAAATTCGCCCATCTGTTCGTGTGACCTCGAAAGGTTCACCTGGGTTGTGATGGATTTCCATGCGATGTGTTATCCAGGCTTCTTCGTCGCCAATCGCCTCTGGAAATAATCCATTTGCAACACCTTCACGAATGTAAGTTTCAAACAGGGCACCTGATTTTAAAAGTTTTTCAACACCGACATTGAGCGCATGAAATGCGGTATTGCCGACAATAAAGCGATCATCCGCATCCCAGAGGCCAATAGCCTCTTTAAGTTGATCAAATATTGCCTTGAAACTGTCAGTTGTCGTAGATAGTTCAATTTCCCGAGATATATCGCGCGCCACGCCCCTGTAGCCTGCGAAGTTACCGTCCTCATCAAAGAAAGGCTCACCACTTGTTGATACCCAGTGATCGCCATTTGGCCCAGAGCGTCTATAGATGAAATCATGAAAGGGTTCATGGTTATCCAGTTTTTTGAGATGACGTTCCCAGACCGCTTCTTCAATATATTCTGATTTAAGATCACGGCGATTCTTTCCGTAATGCCACTTTGCCTTTACGCCTGTGATTGCTTCAATGCTCTCGCTCAAGTAAACGAAGTTATGCTGAGAATTGGTTTCCCAAAACCAGCCGTTGATCATTGTTGCAAAATGCTCAAATTGTTCATTCATATCAATACAGTGTCCATTGAGTAAGCATTTTGGTCAAGTTAAGCACCGCGTATTGTTCACTCAAACGTGACATATCGCGATTTGCACCACATGATCGATCAATCTATTCAAATATGATGAAACATTTTCTTTCTGTGCTTTTGCTGATGGGTGCACTGTTTAGTGGGGTTCAACCCTTGTGGGCAGACACCCCGCATCCGTCTTGGTCGCGTGAATTTCCCAAAACTGATTTTTCGAATACCAGCATTGATTTTGCTGAAATTTTGTCTGGGGGGCCACCACGTGACGGTATTCCTGCGATCAACGAACCAAAGTTTGTAAATATCGCTGATATCCAGGATTTAACAGATACTGACCCAGTCATTGGTATCGTTTTGAATGGTGTCGCAAAGGCGTACCCGCTGCGCATATTGATCTGGCATGAGATTGTTAATGATACGATTGGCGACGTGCCAGTTGCGGTGACGTATTGTCCGCTCTGTAATTCGGCAATCGTGTTCGACCGACGGGTTGCGGGTCGCATTCTGAATTTCGGTACGACTGGACGGCTTCGAAAATCTGACTTGGTTATGTACGACCGAGAAACCGAGACTTGGTGGCAACAATTCCTGGGAGAGGGGATTATTGGAGATTTGACGGGAACACGTCTCAAAGCGCTTCCAGCACGATTAGAATCCTATGCGAACTTCAAAAAACGCGCACCAGATGGTCAGGTTCTTGTCCCAAATGGTCGTTTCCAAAGAAACTACGGCCAAAACCCGTATGTGCAATATGATATGCAAAATGCTCCATATTCCCTGTTCGAGGGAGATTTACCGGATTATATCAATCCAATGGCACGGGTTGTTGTCGTTGAAGACAAGGCATGGAGTCTGGAATTAATTCGAGATAAAGGCGCGTTGACGGACGGCCCTGTGACTCTGAACTGGTCTGCTGGTCAAAACTCGGCACTCCACACGTCCGAGATATCTGAGGGTCGCGATGTCGGCAATGTCACAGTAACCAAGGGCGGTAAAGATGTTGTCTATGATGTGACGTTTGCATTTGTCTACAATGCATTTCGCCCAGATAAGCGTATTAGGACTGAATGATCCTTCATTATTGTCAGTGACTTGCGGGTCTAGAAAGGCCGGAGTACATTTCCCCGATGGCACCTTTAGATCAAAAAAGTACATGGCTGCGTTCTGCATGTCCTCATGACTGTCCTTCAACCTGCGCACTCGAGGTTGAGGCTTTATCAAATGACCGTATCGGCAAGGTTCGCGGAAACGCGCTAAATGATTACACTGATGGTGTGATCTGCGCCAAAGTCGCAGCATATCGCGAGCGCGTTCATCACCCTGACCGATTGACGACACCGTTACGCCGTGTTGGTCCGAAGGGGGAAGGTCGTTTTGAGCCCATAAACTGGGATGAGGCACTCGACATCGTCGCTGACGAGTTCAAGAAAGCAGAACAAAAACATGGGCCAGAAACCGTATGGCCATACCATTTTGCCGGTACTATGGGACTGGTTCAGCGAGATATTATTCATGGTTTTCGGCATGCCTTTGGCTATTCCCGAGAAGACGAGACAATTTGTGTAGCCACAGCCTCTGCTGGCTGGCTGGCTGGGCACGGTAAGATTTGGGGCACAGATCCTCGTGAAATGGCTGCCTCCGATATGATTGTCATATGGGGCGGCAATCCTGTTTCAACCCAAGTCAATGTTATGGCTCATGCCGCAAAAGCCAGAAAGCAACGTGGCACCAAGATTTATGTTATTGATCCATATAGAACTCCAAGCGCGCAACAAGCCGATGTGCATTTATGTATACGTCCTGGCACTGACGGTGCGCTCGCTTGTGCAGTGATGCATGCGATGTTCCGTGATGGGTATGCCAACCGTGAGTACATGGAAAAGTACACAGATGTCCCCGCGGAACTCGAAGCGCATCTTAAATCAAAAACCCCAGTATGGGCGGCTGAGATCACGGGCATAAGTGTTGATGAAATTGAAGCCTTCGCGCGTGCTTACGGTGAGGCAGAGCGCGCTTTTATTCGAGTTGGATACGGTTTTACCCGTTCGCGTAATGGGGCGGTCAACATGCATGCGGTCACGTGCTTGCCAGCCGTTGGTGGAAAATGGCTCGTCGAAGGTGGCGGTGCTATGCACTCAAACCGAAACCTATTTGGGGTCGATCAATCATTGGTTCGAGCGCTCGATACACTAGACACATCAAAGCGCACCCTGGATATGTCGCGGATTGGTCGAATTCTAACGGGTGAAGAAGAAAGTTTGCTTGGCGGGCCGCCTGTTACCGCGATGATTATGCAGAACATCAACCCAGCCGAAGTCGCACCGGAGACAAACTTGGTTCTAGATGGGCTTGCGCGCGACGATTTGTTCCTTTGTGTGCACGAACAATTCATGACGGCGACGGCGGAGTACGCTGATATTGTGTTACCGGCGACAACCTTCCTTGAGCATGATGATCTGTATCAAGGTGGTGGCCATTTATACCTTCAAGTCGCGAAGCATATTATTGAACCTGTTGGCGAAGCACGCTCAAACGTTGATGTATTGTCGGCATTAGCACAACGACTTGGCTCCGATCATGAAGTATTTAAGCTAAGTGCATGGGAACTGATTGATAGGTCATTGCGTGATACTGGGTATCCCGGTGCCGAGGATATTCATAGCAAAGGTTGGCACGATTGTTCTCAACCTTTTGACGAAGCACATTTCATTAATGGGTTTGCGACGCCAACTGGAAAGTTCATGTTCAAGCCAGATTGGGCATCAATAGGTCGTGCTTTTGAAACAATACCTGAACTACCAGATCATATGAATGTTATCGATGTGGCGACCGATGATAGGCCTTACCGGTTAGTTGCAGCCCCAGCCCGTCGGTTCCTCAATACATCATTTACCGAAACCCCATCTTCGCAAAAGAAAGAGGGGCGACCAACAGCGCTTATTCATCCTAAGATAATGACGTTATTGGGATTGAACGATGATGATGAGGTCGTGCTTGGCAATTATTTGGGTGAAGTAACGGTTCATGCAAAAACGTTCGATGGCCTGTTACCTGAAACCGTTGTTGTTGAGGGTATCTGGCCAAATAAACATTTCAAGAATGGACGTGGCATTAACGTATTAATAAGTGCTGATAGGGCATACCCAAATGGTGGCGCAGTATTCCACGATACGGCAGTTTGGATGCGCGCCGCTTAACATTTGGTGCAGACTTAAATTTTGAGGTTATCCGTGAGTGCATCAAGTGCGCACATCATTGTTATAGGCAACGAAAAAGGTGGCAGCGGAAAATCGACAACGTCGATGCACGTCGCCGTTACTCTCATGATGAGAGGCTATCGTGTTGCCACGATTGATGTTGATGGGCGCCAAGGAACGCTCAGTCGCTACATTGCCAATCGCGAAATCTTCAATAAGAAAATGGGACGTGATTATCCCGTTCCTGAGCATTTTCGAATTATGGGTCATGCGGCGGACGGTATCACAGATGCTGAACTTGCCGAGGAATCTGATCGTCTTCGATTAGTTATAGAGGGTACAGGGTTTTCACATGATATCGTTGTGATCGATACCCCTGGTGCTGCTAATAAGCTCTCGTTTTTAGCGCATACATACGCGGATACACTGGTCACCCCCATGAACGACAGCTTTGTTGATCTTGATGGTTTGGCACATATGGATGGGCATGGTTTGAACATAAAGGGGCCAAGCCATTATTCAGAGGCAATTTGGGAAGCTAAGAAAGTAAAAGCTGCGCGCGACAGCGGCACCATCGATTGGATTGTGATGCGTAACCGATTGTCGAACCTGGATGCGCACAACAAGCGCGAAGTGGAACAAGCTATTCGTGAACTCTCAAAGAGGCTTGGTTTCCGGGCACTTCCAGGATTTTCAGAACGTGTTATTTTTCGTGAGTTATTCCTTGTTGGATTAACAATTCTGGACCTGAAACAGGCAGCAGGCGGTGGCGCATTAAGTCGGTCTCATATGGCAGCAAGAGATGAAGTGTTTGCTATTGTTGACGGGCTTAAGCTGCCTCCATTGCCTGCGGCTGTATAAAGTGTGTCTGCCTCTTAGCTAGGCATGGCAATATGCGGAAAGATGCTTATCTCATAGTATATATCTGAGAAGAGGAACGTACGTGGCAGACGATTTACCCGATAAAAGGTTACGTCCGAAAGACGTTGATGCATTCTTATCAAAGGTTGCTGCAACGCCTAAACGTGTGCGGACCAATGATCAACGTGGGCGCCTGATGTTTGCAATGGATGCGACGGCCAGTCGCCAACCTTCATGGGATACTGCAGCATCGATACAGGGGCAAATGTTTCAGGAAACAGCTGCATTGGGTGGATTGGATATCCAACTAACGTTTTATCGTGGATTTGGCGAGTTCAAAGTTGGGCCATGGACGACTAATGAACGTGATCTTTTGCGTCTGATGACGTCTGTGTTCTGCCTTGCGGGTGAGACACAAATCTCAAAGGTTTTACAGCATGCGGTAAATGAGGCCAAACGTGATCGATTGAATGCGATGGTGTTCGTTGGTGACTGCGTTGAAGAAGATGTTGATCATCTGGGCAAGATCGCAGGCGAGCTTGGATTGTTGGGTGTGCCAGCATTTATCTTTCATGAAGGACATGATCCACTGGCGAAATTCGCATTTCAGCAAATTGCGACCTTATCAGGCGGTGCATGTATGAGCTTCGATCATTCAAGTGCGTCTGTATTGCGGGAGTTGCTGGCAGCTGTTGCCGTATATGCAGCTGGTGGCCGGGCTGCACTGGAAGACAAAGCTAAACGTGAAGGCGGGACCGTGTTGAAGTTGACCAATCAGATGAACGATAACGGCTCATGATCTATCTAGTCCTCGGGGTTGCGTTGCTGGCAGGACTTCTTTTGGTCGGGCAGTGGTTCATTAATGCAGAGCCAAATAAGATTATCCATTCACTGAAATGGATCGTGTACGTTGTCGGCGGCATCGTCGTTCTATTCTTCATCATGAGCGGTCGGTTTATGATGTTATTCTGGCTGTTACCGGTATTGCTGCCTTGGCTGATGCGCGCCAGAGCAGCCGCTCGCATGGCGAAAAATTATTCTCGCATGGCATCTGGTGGCACCAATGGGATGGGCAGCGAAGTCTCGAGTGAATTTCTTGAAATGTATCTAGATCATGACACGGGTAATATGGATGGGGTGGTTCGCAAAGGGCTTCACAATGGCAAGAACTTAAGAACATTGTCGTTCGAAGAACTTGTCGATTTATATGAAACCTATGCCGTTCAAGATATCGAATCGGCGCGGCTATTAGCGGCATATCTAGATAGAACACACTCTGATTGGCGAGATAACGCAGATAATTCATCTTATCAAAATGAGGAACCCCAGAATCGTTCTAGCGGGTCTATGGACAAAGCCGAGGCTTACAAAGTATTAGGCTTGGACGATGATGCAGACGGAGCGGCGGTTAAAGCCGCGCATCACAGGCTCATAGCAGGTTTACACCCGGATCGGGGTGGATCTGCTTACCTGGCGTCAAAAATCAACGAAGCGCGTGACGTCTTATTAAAATCCTAACGTCGCTAAATTAACGTCATTTTTGCGCTGCTTGCTCGAACGTCTTGAGTATGGCAGAAAACCGGTGATTTTAAGCGTCTTAAGGGGATAATTTTATGCGCGTCGCAATGATCGGGACAGGCTACGTCGGCCTTGTTTCTGGAGCATGTTTCTCGGAATTCGGACATAACGTGATTTGTGTCGATAAAGACGACGCTAAGATTGCTGGTTTACATAAGGGAAAAATGCCCATTTATGAGCCAGGCCTTGAATATCTTGTTGCAAACAATGTGAAGGCTGATCGTCTCACGTTTACAACTGACCTAGCCACTGCATTAAAAGGCGTGAGTGCTGTTTTTATCGCCGTGGGTACGCCGAGCCGGCGCGGCGACGGACATGCTGATCTAAGTTATGTATATGCCGCAGCCGAAGAAATTGCACATGCAATGGACGGTTATACAGTTATCGTAACCAAATCGACTGTTCCTGTTGGTACTGGTCGCGAAGTCGAGCGGATTATTCGTGAAGTACGCCCTGATGCCGAGTTTGATGTCGTCTCGAACCCAGAGTTTTTGCGTGAAGGATCTGCCATTAGTGATTTCATGCGCCCGGACCGAGTTGTCATTGGGACGGCGTCTGAGCGTGCGCGTGATGTTATGCGCGATCTTTATCGACCACTTTATCTCATTGAGACACCCATTGTGTTTACATCGCGCCAGTCCTCCGAATTGATAAAATATGCTGCGAATACATTTTTGGCGGCGAAAATCAGCTTCATTAACGAGATCGCTGACCTTTGTGAGAAAGTTGATGCTGATGTCCATGATGTTGCAAAGGGCATTGGCCTTGATGGACGTATCGGCAAGAAGTTCCTTCATGCAGGTCCTGGCTATGGTGGTTCATGCTTTCCAAAAGATACGCGTGCGCTTGTCTCGACAGCCCGTGATGCCGGAAGCCCTTTAACCATCATAGAAACTGTTGTTGCTGTGAACGAGGCTCGTAAAAAGAAAATGGCAGTGCGGGTTGCCAATGCCATTGGCGGCGATTTGAATGGTAAGAAGATCGCCGTTCTTGGCCTCACATTCAAACCTAATACAGACGATATGCGCGAAAGCCCAAGCCTAGATATCGTGCCAGCTATTCAAAAATTAGGTGCGGACATTTTTGCTTACGACCCAGAAGGGATGAAAGAAGCTAAGCATATTCTCGCGGATGTTAACTGGTGCGAAAATGCATACGAGACAATGACCGATGCGGATGCTCTGGTCATTATTACCGAATGGAATGAGTTCCGTGCACTTGATCTTGAACGCGTAAAATCTTTGATGCGTAATCCTGTCTTGGTTGACCTTAGAAATATTTACGAGCCAAGTGAAATGGCTGAAAACGGATTCCAATATCATAGTATTGGTCGCCCACAACGTGTATCGAGTTCTTCGTAAACATGCGACAGGTCACACGCCCACTGAACCCCTCAATTCTTAGAGCATACGATATTCGCGGTGTGGTCCCTGATGAGCTTAGCGAAGACGATCTGTTTGCAATTGGTCGAGCGTTCGCAGCGGAAATGCATGCTGTGGGCGGGAAACGTGCTGCAGTAGGGTATGATGGGCGTTTATCTTCACCCGGGCTCGAGCAAGCGCTTGTTGACGGTCTTGTCGCTTCTGGCATTGAAGTGTTCCGTTCAGGTCTTGGGCCGTCTCCGATGCTGTATTTCGCTACACATATCCTTGAGGCCGATGCAGGTTTGATGATAACAGGCTCGCATAACCCACCAGATTTTAATGGCTTGAAAATGACTTTGGGCGGGCACGCCTTTTTTGATCAGGACATTGTTCGTCTTGGGGCTCGTGTTGATGCTCAGGACTTTATCGATGGCCAAGGACGTTCGGAGCATGTTGATGTTTTTGACCGTTATGTTGAACGTTTATTCAAAGATATGTCAGGTACAAAAACACTCAAAGTAGCCTGGGATCCAGGTAATGGCGCAGCTGGTGCCGCAACTGACGCATTGGTCGCAAAACTACCCGGTGAGCATTTTGTTATTAATTCGACAATTGATGGTACTTTTCCAGCTCATCACCCTGACCCCACAGTTGAAGCAAACCTTGATCAACTGAAAGAACTCGTTGCGCGAGAGAAATGTGATCTAGGCATCGGTTTTGATGGAGACGGCGACCGCATTGGTATTATTGATCAACATGGACGCGTAATGTGGGGTGACCAGTTACTCGCATTGTTGGCGCGTGAAGTGTTGGCTGATGAGCCAGGCGCGGCAATACTGTGTGATGTAAAGGCAAGTCGTGTGTTCTTTGACGAGATCCGCCGCTTAGGGGGCGAACCCGTCATGTGGAAAGCCGGGCACTCTCATATCAAATCAAAGATGGTCGAGTTGAACTCTCCGCTCGCTGGTGAAATGAGTGCACACATATTCTTTAAGCATCGCTATTATGGATATGATGATGCGCTTTATTCTGCGGTACGGTTATTGTCTGTCCTGGCTTCGGGTGATGAGTCCTTAGCGGATATATTGGATGCGATGCCAAGCATGCATAACACCCCTGAAATTCGATTTGATTGCCCTGATGACCGAAAATTCGGTGCTGTTGACGAGATTACAATTCGCGCACGTGCGATGAAGGATGTAACGATTTTCGATATGGATGGTGTGCGCGCTGAAACAGCCGACGGTTGGTGGTTGCTCCGTGCATCCAATACTCAGCCAATGCTGGTCGTGAGATGCGAATCTGACACCGCGGTGGGACTAGAGCGATTATTGGATGAAGTACGCTCTCAGCTGCGCGCCAGCGATATCGATGCTTCTGCGATCTGAGCTGCAGCGTCAGCACTTGTGGATTTGAAACCGGTTTCGTAATCTGTGGTATGTGGAATTATTTCTTTATAGGCACCTTAATGGATGCGGATATTGCGGATCAGATACTTGGCCGCCCATTAGTAAGCTTTACACCTGAACCTGCAACACTGACTGGATACAAACGTGTCTATGTCGCAGATGCAACATACCCAGGCATTGTCCAAGACCCCGATAGCACAGTTGACGGTATTCTAGCCAGAGATGTCAGCGCTGAAGAAGTGGAGCGCTTAAATACTTTTGAAGGACCGGATTACGATACGCACAATGTGTCCGTAAGAGTGGCAAGTGGGGAACAGATAGAAGCAAGGGTGTTCGTCCCCGTACCATCACTGGCTCTCACGAATACTTTTTGGTCCCTCGAAGATTGGCAGGCAGCGGAAAAGGCAACGTTTCTGGATGGAATGACTCGCGGCGAACTGGTTTAATTTAGTCGGGATGCCAGCTCTGGTGACGATGCAGTACGTAATTCCATGCAATCTTTAAGCAAACGGCAAGTTCGGTAGGCATCACGTTTTGAAATGCCAACGATACGGGCGCGATGAAGTATCTTACCACTGCGTTTATTCAACTTCACAATTCGTATATTACCATCGTTGAGATAACGTGAAGCCTTACCAATCGCCTTTTCAGCTGCATTTCGTGCCTGTGATACCTTTGAGAAGGCGCCGACTTGAACGCCCCATGTATCACGGGCTTTGGATGTTCTACTTGCAGTTTTAACGACGTTGGTTTTTTTTGATGACTTTGGTGTCGCCTTCGCAATCAAAGGAGCACCAGTTTGCTTAAATATACGTGCAAAGCCTTTATCCAGAAGCGTCACCATATGACGATTACGCTGCTTGGATGACCTTCCGCCAAAAACAACACCAATAATCCGGCGTCCTTTGCGTTTAGCGGAGGCTACAAGATTAAATCCTGAAGCGCGGATATAACCGGTCTTAAAGCCATCAGCGCCTGGATACGTCTTTAGCAGTTTATTGTGTGTCCTATGTGTGATGCCGCCATAGCGAAATGATCTGGTCGAAAAGTAATGATAATAATCTGGGAAGTCGCGGAGTAGGGCGCGCGCAAGAATTGACATATCCTTTGCCGTCGACATCTGAGCGCGATGTGGCAATCCTGATGCATTACGGAACGTCGTCTTGGACATGCCAAGAGAGCGAGCCTTCGCTGTCATCTTTAACGCAAAGTTGCGTTCGCGACCGCTGATGTTTTCGGCTACCGTTGTGGCGACATCGTTTGCAGACTTAGTTGCGAGTGCAAGAATAGCTTGTTTTACGGTAATTGTTGAGCCTGCGCGAAGGCCCAGCTTTGAAGCGGGTTGGCGCGCGGCACGTCGCGAGACTTTGAGCTTTGTGGCTAAAGACCAACGTTTTCTCTCAAGACGGTCAAAAATCATATATAACGTCATCATTTTTGTGAGTGACGCAGGATAATTTCGGGTTTCTTCATTCGTTGCGTGGAGAATCTCTCCAGAATCAGCATCTACCACGAGGCTGGCATACTTTGCCTGAGCCGGGGTGCTGAGTACGCCAACTGCCATGCACATAAAAAAAGTACAAAGAATGAGTTTTTTCAATATGTTATTGGCTGGTAACTTCGTCTGCCCCCAGGCCGCACGCGGTATCATCCTCATCTCCCCAAAAATTCTTTGCCGTTTCCGACGTGCAGTATTGATTTTAAAGCCAATATTGCGTCGCCGTCGACGATATTCTTTCGTCAAATCAAACCCTTGGTACGCTATGGAGAGATAACAAGCGGTTAAGATGCCTATGTTTATCGATGATTTGATGGTATTTTCAACAGTTCACTGTTTTATATTGCAATTGCGAAATTAGGTAGTTTTTATATTTTATAATAATATAAGTTATTGATTATAAATATTATTATTTTTTGTGCAGTGCACAATAAATAATTGACATTAGAAATAAATCGGCTATATTCTTATATGATGTTGCATTGCAGCAAAATCATATTTTGTAATTTTCCGTTTAGAAGGGACATGACGTCGAATCAACGGAAACCCAACGATAGGAATTATTATCATGGCGACGACTAAAAAAGTGACTGCAACACCTGCAGCTAAAGCAGCACCTGCAGCTAAAGTAGCACCTGTAACAAAAGCAGCCCCTGCTCCAAAGGCCACTAAATCTGCACTCAAAACAACACCTGCTCAGGTTGCTCCAGTTAAAACTGTTGTAAAAGTGAACCAGGAAGCTGTTGAGACGATCGTAAAGATCAACACCGACGTTGCGAAAAAAGGTGCTGAGAAGGTCGTTGCAATGGGTGAAGAGCAATTCGCAGCCGCTACAAAAGCAAGCGCCGATGCTTACAAAGGCTACGAAGACGTTATCGCGTTTTCAAAAAGCAATATTGAAGCATTTGTTAAGTCTAATGAAATTTTCTCTAACGGTTTTAAAGAAATTAATTCATCAATCATGCAACTGGCTCAAGCAAACCTAGAAGAGACTGTTGCTGTCGCACAGAAGCTCATGGGCTGCAAATCAGTGAATGAGATCGTTGAAATCCAAAGCACAGTTGCAAAAATTCAGTACGAGAAGGTTGTTGCTGAAAGCCGTAAGATTTCTCAGCAAACTGTAAAGCTTGCTGAGAGCGCGTCAAAGCCAATCGCAGAGCGCGTTACAGTTGCAGTAGAAACATTATCTAAGCCACTCGCTGCCTAATTTTCCCATCCCCCTTTTAGTTGGGATTTGGCAGTAGTACGAGCGCCCGATGGAATCCTCCCTCCGTCGGGCGCTCTATTTTTTGGTGATATAACTATATCAATATCGTAACGGTCTGCCCCTAAAATGCAGGCTGTATTGCGTTGCATAAAAAAACTTTTCGTTAGACCATTTGGGATGCCAGTATTGTGACCTATATAAGGGTGTAAGACGTACACAGTTGTGTAAGACTAAACACTTGGGAAACTGATATTTGAGCAAGATGGCTGATAAAAATACACCACCTGATATTGGCAACGACCACGAAACCGGGGTTGTTGTAAAACCGCGTGAAAAAACCAAGCGGCCAGCGATGTATAAGGTGCTTATGCTGAATGACGACTACACGCCTATGGAGTTTGTGATTCAGGTTCTTGAGCAATTCTTTAGTAAATCAGCGCAAGATGCCACACAGATAATGTTGCATGTACATCAACGCGGTGTCGGTATCTGCGGTGTTTATACTTACGAAGTTGCTGAGACCAAAGTTTCACAAACAATGGACTTAGCGCGTCAACATCAACATCCCCTTCAATGCACGATTGAGAAAGACGGCGACGGGGACGATACATAAAAAGCGATTAATCTCGCCACTGGCCAACTCATGGCCCAAAAAGGCCCGACCTGAAAGGACGTCACGCATGTTATCACGCAATTTGGAACAGACATTGCACCAGGCTTTGGCTCTCGCTGCTGAGCGAAACCACGAATATGCAACTTTGGAACATCTGCTTTTGTCTCTGACAGAAGACCAGGATTCGATTGCAGTTCTGCGCGCATGTGGTGTTGATCTTGAGCAACTCATCATGGACGTCACAAACTTCATTGATGGTGAATTGGACGATATTCGCAACGAGCGCGTCTCAGAACCTAAGCCAACAGCCGGATTCCAGCGTGTTGTTCAGCGTGCCGTCATTCATGTGCAATCTTCTGGGCGCGAAGAGGTAACGGGTGCGAACGTCTTGGTTTCCTTATTCTCTGAACGCGAATCTCATGCTGTGTTCTTTTTGCAAATGCACGAGATGTCACGCCTTGATGCTGTGAATTATATCTCTCATGGCATTGCAAAAGTACCTGGTTTCTCGGAAGACAGAACCGTTGAAGGTATGGATGAAGAAGCCGATGGAGAGAATGTCGTGCGTAAGGGGTCCGAAGCCCTTGATGCGTATTGTGTGAACCTCAATGAAAAGGCTGCGGACGGGCGTATCGACCCGTTGATTGGCCGCGAAAAAGAAGTCGACCGCACAATTCAGATTTTATGTCGTCGTAGCAAAAACAATCCTCTGTATGTTGGCGACCCCGGTGTTGGAAAAACAGCGATTGCAGAAGGTTTAGCGAAGCGAATTGTCGAAAGAGATGTCCCTGAAGTTTTGTTTGATACGACAATCTATTCACTGGATATGGGGTCTCTGTTGGCAGGGACTCGCTATCGTGGTGACTTTGAAGAGCGTCTCAAGAACGTCATGGATGAGTTGGAGAGCGCCGACAAGGCGGTGCTGTTTATTGATGAAATACACACCGTGATTGGTGCAGGTGCCACATCGGGCGGCTCCATGGATGCGTCTAACATTCTAAAACCTGCGCTTCAAAATGGTGCGCTTCGATGCATGGGATCTACCACCTATAAAGAATACCGTGGGTATTTTGAAAAGGACCGTGCACTGGTTCGACGGTTCCAGAAAATTGACGTCCATGAGCCGTCGATTGATGATACCATTAAAATTCTTAAGGGTCTCAAGCCGTACTTTGAAGAACACCATAATGTGAAATACACCGCCGAAGCGATCAAGACGGCTGTCGAGTTATCTGCACGCTATATCAATGACCGCAAGTTGCCCGATAAGGCGATTGATGTGATTGACGAAGTTGGCGCATCACGGATGTTGTTACCTGAGAACAAGCGAAAGAAAACGGTTTCGGCAAAAGATGTCGAGGGTGTCGTTGCCATGATTGCACGGATTCCGCCAAAGAGTGTGTCGACGGATGACCGAGCGACGTTGAAGACTCTTGAACGCGACCTGAAGACCGTTGTGTTTGGGCAAGACGATGCTATTGGCCAACTGTCCAGTGCGATCAAGCTCTCACGCGCAGGTTTGCGTGAACCGCAAAAGCCAATCGGATCATACTTGTTCTCGGGACCGACGGGTGTTGGTAAAACTGAAGTTGCTCGCCAACTGGCAATTACTTTGGGTGTCGAGTTGGTGCGTTTCGATATGTCTGAGTATATGGAACGACATTCGGTTTCTCGCTTGATTGGCGCACCGCCAGGTTATGTCGGTTTTGATCAGGGTGGTTTATTGACCGATGCCGTTGATCAAAACCCACACGTCGTGTTGTTGCTCGACGAGATCGAAAAAGCGCATCCGGATCTGTTCAATATCCTGCTCCAGGTTATGGATCATGGTAAACTGACGGATAACAACGGCAAGAGTGTTGATTTCCGAAATGTAATTTTGATCATGACAACGAACGCCGGTGCCGCAGATATGGCGAAGGCGGCGATTGGATTTGAACGTGACGGACGTGTTGGCGAAGACAAAGAAGCTATCAAAAAGATGTTCACGCCAGAATTCCGGAACCGTCTGGACTCGATCATCGGATTTGAATCTCTCGGACCTGAAGTTGTCGCCAAAGTTGTTGATAAATTCATCATGGAACTTGAAGCGCAGTTGGATGATCGTAACGTGATGATCGAGCTGACAGACGCTGCCCGTTCCTGGTTGGCGATCAAAGGCTACGATAAATTATATGGCGCACGCCCTTTGAGCCGGGTTATTCAAGAGCACATCAAAAAAGCTCTGGCCGAAGAATTGCTATTTGGCAAACTAGCTAAGGGTGGTCTGGTGATGGTTGATATTGAAGACGGCAAACCTGTTTTCACATACCCTGAATCAGGAAACGATGACCCAAAAGACGGCGGCGGCAAGAAAAAGAAACCCGCCCTCGTCTAATGGAATACTGCGAGCCTGAGGCAGTGCCTCAGGTCTCGGCGGTATAAGGTGGTGCTGGGAAGTACTCGATCCCTTTTTGTACGAAACGCGCAAAGTCGCTACCGTAAATTTCTCCAACCAGCCATAATGTCATATCGATACCTGCTGAAACTCCGGCCGATGTAACAAGGTTGCCGTCTCGCACATATCGCACACCCTCCAATACGTCGACACCACCCGCATCGCGCAATACATCGATTGAACCCCAATGCGTTGTTGCGCGCTTACCTTCTAAAAGGCCAGCACGTTGAAACAGGAGTGCGCCAGTGCAAACACTTGTCACCCACGTACAACCGGGTGCAACTTTCTTGATCCAGTCAATTTCAGGGCCGCCGTCTTTAAAGATCGGCCGCGTACCTAGTCCACCTGGCACAAGAATAACATCCAAGGGTGGGTGATCATCAATTGTGAAATCGGTCGTTATTTTAAGGCCCTTGGCGCATGTGATGTCCTTACCCGATGACCCGATCGTAAAGACTTCCATATCTGACTGTTCCTGCTTTGCCGCCCAAGACAACACTTCCCACGGGCCGATTGCATCGAGTTCTTCCAGGTTGTTAAAGGCGAGAATTCCAAATGTTATTGTCATGAGAGTTTCCTTTTCCGTGAGTGAATTTAATCGTTGAGAGAAGACGCAAACCGGCGTCGATAATCATCTGGGCTTATGCCAAAATCTTTTTGAAAAGCACGGCGCATTCGTTCGATGTCACCAAAGCCACATTGTGATGCAATGGCTTTTATTTGAATGGAGCTTCCTTCAATCAATCGTCGCGCAGCATCTAGCCTCGATTGGTTGATAAAGCGGGCGGGGGTTAAGCCTGTCGATTTTTTAAATTTGCGATAGAACGTCCGAGGGCTCATTGACGATTTTTCGGCAAGTGCATCAACATCTATGTCTTTACTCAAATTATCTAAAAGCCAAAGCTGTAAATCACGAATGTTTCCTGGAGGTGCCATTTGTGCTGCGAGGTGTGTTGAAAATTGTGCCTGCGAACCTGGCCGCTTAAAGAACATGACCATATCTCTTGCGACCTCAAGCGCGATGTCTCGTCCAATATCTTCCTCGACTAAGGCAAGAGCCAGGTCCATTCCAGCCGTTACGCCGGCTGATGTATAGACGTTTCCGTCTTGGATAAAGATTGGGTCTGCATCAACATTTATTGAAGGGTAATCTTTAGCCAGTTGGTCGCAGTACGCCCAATGAGTTACAGCTCGGCGGCCATCAAGAATACCTGCTTTAGCCAAAATAAACGCACCAGTACAGACAGAGACAACTCGACGTGAACGGTTTGCATTTCGCTTAATTAATTTAGTAACTTTAATATCGGTGATGAGCGAATGCGTACCTTTGCCGCCAGGACAGATCAACGTGTCTGCAGGCGGGATGCGCTCACCGAGAGTATAATCCGCATACAACGATACGCCAGCTGATGTTTTAATCTGGTTCGTTTCGGGTGCGATGAATTTAATATCATAAGGAGGCTTTGTGTAACCGGCTTTCTTGGCAGCTTCATTCGCGGATCCAAAGACACCTGCAGCTCCGGTCGCATCAACAATCTGACAATGATCAAAAATCAAAATATGAACGCGTTTAGTGGCGGTTGAATTTTCCATATACCGACTATTACGATTTTTTCTGTATGGCACAATGACAATGACTCCTCGTTTTATGCCAATAAAAAGATCACCTTGATGTCACAAGTCTTGCCGCCGAAACTAGGGAGGTATTGAATTTGGAGTCATTCATGGCCTTAACATTTCTCAACGGTATTCGCATTCTCGATCTCAGCCAGTTTCTGCCAGGACCATTTGCAACGCAGATGTTGAGCGATATGGGCGCTGACGTCGTGAAGGTAGAACCGCCAAAGGGTGACCCAATGCGTGGTCTTGATCCGATCACCAATGACCGCGGTTCCAGTCCGTATCATGCACTCGTGAATGCAGGTAAGCGGATCATTACCCTGGATTTAAAATCTGAAGGGGGTATTCAAGGATTTACGAACCTTGTGAAGTCCGCTGACGTATTGATGGAAAGTTATCGACCTGGTGTGATGGACAGATTGGGTTTTGGACACGATGTATTGCGAGAAATAAATCCACGGCTTGTCCATTGTGCGCTATCTGGTTTTGGTCAGAACGGACCGATGCGATTGGTTGGTGGGCATGATATCAACTATGTCGCTGCATCTGGTCAGCTAGGCATGTCGGGCGCTTCTGGAAAACCCCATATGTCGTATCCTATGGTCGCTGATTATGCCGGCGCCATGCAATCTGTGTGTGCGATCCTTGGTGCGCTTGTTGGACGTGGCCAGAGCGGGCAGGGGGCGTATCTCGATGTTGCGATGAGCGACAGTGTCTTGGCATGGCAAAGCCAGGCTCTCACTGCAATGGCGCGTGGTGAAAAATTAGGACGAGAGCAGAATCTGCTAACAGGCGGTGCTGCGTGCTACGGTGTTTACGAAACAGCGGATGGACAGTTTGTCTCACTTGGTGCATTGGAAGAAGTGTTTTGGAAGAATTTCTGTGATGCTATATCTCGCCCAGACTTGATAGAACGTCAATCAGAGCCTTTGCCGCAAACCGATTTGATTTCTGATGTTGCTAAAATATTCAAAACGAAGACACGAGATGAATGGGATGACGTTTTTCATGATATCGATTGTTGTTATCATCCTGTCCTAGAAATGGATGAAGTAACAACTCACCCGCAGAACGCTGCACGTAGTCTTATTCAGCCACAGCTTGGTTTGGAGCCAGAGCATGGGATGTCTGTATTATTGCCGTTCTGGACTAATGGGAAACCACCTGCCACGCGTACACACGTTGCGATGAGCACTGTTGAAAACGTTCTTGCCGATTGGCAATCCACGTAGCGCCTGAATTATTTTCCAGGGCAGAGGATTTCAGCTAACAACCCAACGTTAGAATATCCCCGCGATGCGACAGGTACACGCCCACGTCCGGCGAGAACAACATAGTCTCTTGCACGCTTCCCATTGCTTGCAACAGTTCGCTCAATGGCGACTGCTCGACATTCACCGCACGTGTTCACCAATGTAACACCATTATCTGCGGAACGTTCCATGTTCACACATTTTGGCTCTGTGTTTGGTTGATTGAAACTCTCAATTAAGTCTTTCTGCCCGCCGCGTTCCCCTTTGCACGGTCGCTCGGACGTAATACGTGAACGACCTGGGCCTCGAAAGGGGCCAGGAAACGTAGATCGTGCCTGAACATTTATTTGGCGTCCCGTAGGGACCTGATTGCCGGGTCTTGATCGGGTAATTGTCGCGACCTGACACACGTTGCAGGAATTGATAAACGTCTCAATATTACCTTGTCGTTGGATACGCACGCATTGATTGGCCGCGTCCGCAGTCTCAATTGAAACGGCACTGAGAATTAAAAACAAGAGAAAAATCGCGCCAAGTCGCAACATGGTAAACACTCCATCCTTGAAGCCTTAGAAACTAAGGGCAAAAGGTTAACGGAGCATGAGTCGTTCGTTTATTTTTGTTCGTTATTTTTGCGATATGGAGAGTAAGCTAGCTCAATATCAATGATATCCTGTTCGACCTGAGCACGCTCTTGCGTCACAAAGTTCTCAACAGCATTTTCGAAACCAGGGTCTCGAATATAATGCAGGCTATAAGTTGGCACGGGCAAATAGCCTCGTTGAATTTTATGCGGTCCCTGTGCGCCTGCTTCAACGCGCGCCAAGCCGTGTTCAATTGCGTAATCAATGGCCTTGTAATAGCAGCATTCGAAATGCAGAAATTTATGAGACTCCAAAGAGCCCCAATTTCGACCATACAAACAATCTGATCCTTTGAGATTGAGTGCCCCACCAACCGGTTTATCGCCATCAAAGGCCATGATCATAACAATGGATTCGGGAATTCTCTTTCCGAGTAGCGAGAAGAAATCACGTTGTAAGTAATTCTGCCCCCACTTCTTGTCGGTTGTGGACAGATAAAACTGATAGAATGCATCCCAATAAGCCCCGGTCATTTCATTGCCTGAGATCGCGCGAATATCCAGTCCAAGTTCAGCGACCTGACGGCGTTCCTTTTTGATCGCCTTTCGCTTTCTGGACATGAGTGTGCTGAGAAAATCTTCGAACGTTTCATACCCTTGATTATGCCAATGGAACTGTTGCCCAATGCGTTGCAGATACCCAAGCTCTCCACCCAGCTGCCACTCTTGTTCGTCGCAGAACGTGATATGTGCTGATGACACTTTTAATTGATCGGCAACGCGGGTGATGCCGCTCAGTAAAATACGTCTGAGTTCATCCTGTGATGCCATATCCAAACTGCGATCAATGAGGAGACGTGGGCCCGGTACAGGTGAGAAGGGGGCAGAGCATTGCAGCTTGGGATAATACTGTCCGCCCGCACGTTCATAGGCATCGGCCCAGCCCCAATCAAAAACGTATTCGCCGTAGGAATGGGTTTTCAAATAGATCGGGGCGCACGCTTCAACGCGACCATCAGGGGTTTCGACGATGATATGACGAGGAATCCAGCCCATCTCTTCATTGGCTGAGCCTGAATCTTCCAACGCCGACAGGAAGGCATGACTAACGAATGGGTTATCCGTCCCGGCACAGGCATCCCATTTTTCAGGCGCCATATCCGAGATTGACGAGATAACACTTAAGACGCGGCTTTCAGCACCATCTGGCATTTAAGGGAAACTCCGGGTCGTCGTCAGTCATCTTGTTCGTTGTAGTGTATACGCCTGCAAAGAGATTGCAGGTTATATTTGTACGGATTTTACCCACCAAAGGAATTCAATTTATTTATGGCTTAACCTTATAAATTATCTGTGATAGTATAATTTTAAAAATGCAATTATAGGGGGGGGTGTGAAATGTTTAATAAAATACTAATATCATCATGCTTGGCGGCGTCACTGCTGAGCGGATGCGCATACATAAATCCAAGCATTTTGAAGGACACAGCGCCGGACCCGAGTTGGCAGTCATCTGACCTTACTGATGCATTGGCATATGCTAAGAGGACAAAAACACAATTCGAAAAACAAAGTGCACGATTTAGAGACTACAACTCAGTCTCTGCCACATTGATAAAAGGTGGGGCATATGGGGGAAGCGGCGTCGCAATATTTGACGGTCCGGCTGATGCATTGAAGGGGATTGCATTTGGTGCAGCAGGTATCATTAGCGGAGAAGACACTGTTCGCTCGAAACAACGGTATGAGTCATTCAATAAAGGTATTCTCGCAATTGAATGTGGTGTGACGTTGGCGAATGACCTCGCAAAGAGTAATAGTGATGTGTCTCAGGCATTCCGCGGTTCTAGTGTTCGGGCTCGTCTGAATCAAATGAATTTGGATGTGGAAAACTCCTTACAGTTTGATATCAACAATAAACAAAATGATCTATTCAGTTTCGTAGAGTCCCAGGACGTCAATGCGATAGTAAATAGTAGAATTGCTGTTCAAAAATCATTAAAGCAACAAGCTGTATCAATGGCAGCAATGAATCGTTTACAAGTCTCATTCACAAAAGCTGTTGATGCATCAAAAGCACTCCCTAGTCCTACATTGTGGGGCATAGTATCCGATGTGCGTGCAGCAATCGAAAAACAGATTGTCGCAGATGTTGTAGACCTTTCAAAGGTCACCAATGATATGGCAGAACGCCTCAGAAAAATCCGAGAAGAAATTATTGCAAAATACAAAGCTGCAGCTGAAGAAGGTGACAATACTGGTGATAACAATGCAAGTTTAGTCGCAGCACTAGCTGCAAACGAAGCAAAATCGCTGGAAGAAAGTGTTAAGAACTGTGAAAACTTAGTTTCAAGTAATTAAACTAAGTTATCACAGTTTATAAATAGGTAGAAAATTTAGGTTGGTCGACGTAGTTAGATCAGCTCGAAGATGCCGTCGACTTCAACTGAGACATTGCGTGGCAGCGCGCCAGCGGATACAGCGAAGCGAGCGTGTTTGCCGCGGTCACCAAAGACTTCGACCATCAGGTCAGACGCGCCGTTGATGACTTCTGGTTGATCTGTGAATGTAGGAACAGAGTTCACAAAGCCGCCCAATTTCACAACCCGTGAAACATTATCCAAGTCACCGCCAGCTGCAGCTTTGAGCTGTGCCAACAGGTTAAGACCGCAAAGGCGTGCAGCTTGATATCCATCATCAACTGTCAAATCGTCACCGATACGTCCTTGATGAACAATCTTTCCATCCAGAAGGGTGATCTGGCCCGAGATGAAAACCATCTTACCGGTAACAACAAAAGGAATGTAGTTCGCAGCAGGGCTCGCAGCCTCTGGAAGTTCAATACCAAGTTCTTTGAGACGTGCTTCAATTTGACCAGCCATATGATGAACCCTTTGTGTTGTGATCTAGATGATGAAGATGAGTATTATAGTTGAGAAATACGGCACGCCTAGAGGCGAATTCTATCGCCTTCCTTAGGTGCAGTGCAGACGACATTGCTACCCAAAGCCTTAAGGGCTTTGTGTGCATCGGACAATTTACCATCGATGTGATCGTCATCCTGATCAGGATCGTGATGGAATAGATAGAGATTCTTTACGTCGCCCTTGTGTGCGAGTTCACAGACTTTGGAGACACATGAATGTCCCCAATTTACTTTGGTTTTATACTCTTCGTCTGTATACGTGGTGTCAGTGATTAGCACGTCTGAGCCGCGGATAAAGTCCGCCATTGTTTTTTCATAATAGGGATCGAAGAACTCACTGTCATCGAGGTAGAGTTCCTGGTCCGTGACATAGCATATTGACCGACCGTTATAATTCACGCGGTAGCCAAGGGCGCGCCCTGGATGTGCTAAAAGCTTTGTCTGCACTTCGATTCCAGACACATCGTGTGTGCCTTCTTCGAGGTTGCGAAAATACGTTCTGGCCGAAAACTCAGTCAATGTGATTGGGAAATACACCCCATCCATCTGCGCAGATATCAATTCCCGCATCGTAATGTCGCCTTGCTTGGCGCCAAGAATCTCGAACTCATTACCTTGCATATAGAGAGGGGCAAAGAACGGGATAGCGTTGATATGATCCCAATGCGGATGTGAAATGAAAAGCTTGGCATTGATACGTTTGCGTTTTTGCGCAACCAGGTGCGCACCTAATTCCTTGATACCTGAACCGCCATCAAAAATGAACATTTGCTGATTTGGAAATTCGAGTGTCACGCAGGACGTGTTGCCACCATACCGAAGCGAACCTTTGCCCGTTTTTGGCAAGGTGCCGCGGACACCCCAAAATGTCATATCGATTTGGTCGTCAATGATCTGGCGTAAACGGTCGGCAAAAGTATTTGGATCGATGGGTTTCCGTATATAACCATCTGCGCCAATCTCAAGCGCGCGTGTCTCATCCGATGAATAAGCCTTCGCGCTGACGACAATAAAGCGCGTATCTTTGAGATTAGGGCTTTCGCGAACCCCTTTACACAGTGCAAACCCATCAACTTCGGGCATCATCAAATCAGAGATCACAACATCTGGGCGTGCGTCCTCTATGGCTTGCAGCGCGTTCTGGCTATCTGATGTGGTTTGGACATCGAACCCTGCTTTAACAAGCACGGCTTCAAATAGCTTGAGGATGACTTCATCGTCGTCGACGATGAAAACACGGGTCTTGTTCGTAGTGGCATCCATGTAGCGCTATCCCAGTAATTACTTTCGCGACATTAAAGGGCGCGTCTGCTTGTGTCGATAACTGATTCGCATTTAATATCAATTGGTTAAATTGAAACCCATATTAAAAATGGGGCCTTGAGGCCCCATTTTCGTATTCACTCCCTTAAAAAATTGGGCACGCACCGGATCAAATCGCCGGTACGCGCCCCAAGTTTCCCAGGGAGGATCTCTGAACGATCTCAAGAGATCATCCTCATGATTGGGTGCTCATCATGAGCAACCTGTTGTGCCACCACATGTGTTGCACTTGAGACATGTGCCATTGCGAACCAGCGTAAAGTTGCCGCATTCGCCGCATGGATCACCCTCATAGCCCTTCATTCGGGCCTGGCGCACTTGTGTTAACTTGGTATCTGTCTTTTCCATAATCTCAGCAGAAACAGATACTGACGTTGTGGATTGTTCAGTTGTCACAACTTGAGCCTGACCGCCACCACCGTTGGTACCGGTGGCCTGAGCTGGCATTGCCTGAGCAGGTGCTTGCGTTGCTGTTGCCACTTGCTTTGCCTTGGCACCGTTAATGACCAAGAACTTTGTCCGCAAGAAGCCTGTGCTGGCGCCTGCCGGAAGGTCTGATTCAGGCAGATCACCTTCATTGTTACCGCCACCAATCGTGTCAGGGGCAAGATCGCCTGGCTCAACATGTGCCAAGTCGTTACGACCCATATAACTGACAGCCAATTCACGGAAGATGTAATCAAGGATAGACGTCGCCATCTTGATCGTTTCGTTACCACGGACCATACCCGATGGCTCAAAGCGCGTGAATGTGAACGCTTCGATGTACTCGTCTAATGGCACGCCGTACTGGAGGCCAATAGATACAGCAATCGCGAAGTTGTTCATGAGTGAGCGGAACGCTGCACCTTCTTTGTGCATATCGATGAAGATCTCACCAATGCGGCCACTCTCGTATTCACCTGTCCGCAGGTAGACCTTGTGGCCACCAACAGTCGCTTTTTGAGTATAACCCTTACGACGATCTGGGAGGCGTTGACGCTCAGTGATATAACGCTCAATGATCCGCTCAGTAATCGCTTCGGCACGTGCAATCATAGGTGCTTCAGTCAAATCTGATGTAACTTCATCAGCATCCTCGACATCATCATCGATCAACGAAGCAGAAAGCGGTTGAGACAGTTTTGACCCATCACGATACAGCGCATTTGCCTTCAGGCAGAGACGCCATGACAGCAGATAAGATTCTTTGCAATCCTCAACCGTTGCCAGGTTTGGCATGTTGATGGTTTTAGAAATAGCACCCGAGATGAACGGTTGAGCCGCTGCCATCATGTGAATGTGGCTATCAACTGATAGCGCACGTTTGCCGATACGACCGCAAGGGCTTGCGCAATCAAATACTGGTAGATGCTCAGCTTTGAGATGCGGTGCACCTTCTACAGTCATCGCACCACAAACATATGTGTTTGCGGCTTCAACTTCGGCTTTCGTGAAGCCGATGGCTGTCAGCATGTTGAAGTTCAAATTATCAAGTGATGCTTTTTCGAGCTTCAACACGTCTGTGCAGAATGCTTCGCCGAGTGTCCATTTGTTGAAAGCGAATTTGATTTCAAACGCTTCGCCCAGGTTTTTCTCAATCTTGGCAAGCGCATCATCAGTGAAGCCTTTAGCCTTCAACATTTCATGGTTGATGCCTGGCGCATCTTTGAGTGTGCCATGGCCAACAGCATAATCGACGACTTCTTTGATCTGCGTTTTGTCGTAACCAAGCGTTGTCATCGCACTTGGAACCATCGAGTTGATGATTTTGAAGTATCCACCGCCAGCGAGTTTTTTAAATTTCACCAATGCGAAGTCAGGTTCAATACCTGTGGTATCGCAATCCATAACCAGACCAATGGTTCCGGTTGGTGCAATCACAGTGACTTGCGCGTTGCGGTAACCATGCTTTTCACCAGCAGCCAGGGCACGATCCCATGCTTCTGCGGCAGCTTCAGAAAGCTTAGTATCTTTGCATTCGCTTGCTTTGAAAGGCACAGGATTAATTGACAACCCTTCGTAGCCATCGCTGAGGCCGTGTGCAGCACGACGATGGTTGCGAATAACACGAAGCATATGCTCTGCATTTGGCTCATAACCAGGGAATGAACCCAGGCTCTCTGCCATAGCAGCAGATGTCGCGTAAGACTGACCACACATCAATGATGTGATAGCTGCACAAATCGCACGGCCTTCATCACTATCGTAAGGAATGCCAGAAGCCATCAGGAAACCACCGATGTTTGCAAAGCCAAGACCAAGTGTACGGTAACGGTAGCTGAGCTTGGCGATCTCTTTTGATGGGAACTGCGCCATCAAAACTGAGATTTCTAATGTGATGGTCCACAACGTCACGGCATGTGTGAAGCCAGCTACATCGAACGTACCGTCTTCAAAACGGAAGTTCATAAGATTGAGCGACGCCAGGTTACATGCAGTGTCGTCCAGGAACATGTATTCTGAGCAAGGGTTAGATGCATTGATCCGACCCGAAGCAGGGCAGGTATGCCATTCGTTGATTGTGCTATCGAATTGGATACCAGGATCAGCACAAGCCCAAGCTGAATAACCAATGTCGTCCCAAAGCTTAGCAGCATGAATACGCTTATCAACTTTGCCGTCTTTACGACGGATCAGGTCCCACTCGCCGTTAGCCAAGACTGTTTCCAGGAACTTGTTGGTTACACGAACAGAGTTGTTTGAGTTCTGACCAGCTACTGTAGCATAGGCGTCTGAATCCCAGTCCGTGTTGTACTCTTTGAACTCAAGAGACGTGTAGCCTTGCTTGGCGAACTGAATAACGCGCTGCACATAATTTTCCGGCAGCATCGACTTCCGCGCGTTTTTGATAGCTGTTTTCAGGCCATCATTTTGCTTTGGGTCGTACTTGGCGTCGCCTTCAATAGACTCGTCGCAGCAAGCCTCCATCACTTCATTAAGGTGCTTGTTGGCAAGTTTGGAACCAGCAACCAATGCCGCAACCTTTTGCTCTTCGACAACTTTCCAGTTCACGAAGTTCTCAACATCAGGGTGATCAACATCGACAACAACCATTTTGGCTGCTCGACGTGTCGTACCACCCGATTTGATTGCGCCAGCTGCGCGGTCACCGATCTTGAGGAAGCTCATCAAACCAGAGGATTTGCCGCCACCCGAGAGAGGCTCACCGTTACCACGAATGGCTGAGAAGTTCGACCCCGTACCGGAGCCATATTTAAACAGCCGCGCTTCACGAACCCAGAGATCCATGATGCCACCTTCGTTCACGAGATCATCACTGACAGACTGAATGAAGCATGCGTGCGGCTGTGGGTGTTCGTAGGCAGATTGAGATGTGACAAGCTTGCCAGTCTCGAAATCAACATATGAGTGACCTTGTGCAGGGCCATCAACGCCATATGCCCAGTGCAGGCCGGTGTTAAACCACTGCGGTGAGTTTGGTGCGCCGGACTGATTTGCCAGCATAAAACGCATCTCATCGAAATAGACACGTGCGTCTTCTTCGCTATCGAAGTAGCCACCTTTCCAACCCCAGTAAGTCCATGTCCCTGCTAGGCGGTTAAAAACCTGCTTTGCACTCGTCTCACCGACCATGCGCTCTTCTTCAGGGAGTTTCGCAAGCGCCTTCTCATCAGGTACCTTGCGCCACAACCATGATGGAATGGAGCTTTCTTCGTACGATTTCAAGATTGCGGGAATACCAGCTTTACGGAAGTATTTTTGTGCAAGAACATCACTTGCGACCTGAGTGAAGCGCGATGGCACTTCCATGTTCTCAAGCCGGAACACAATAGATCCATCAGGATTTCTGATCTCACTTGTTGTCGACCGAAAATCTAAAGCGTCATAAGGCGATTGGCCTTCCGTTGTATAGTGTCGTGAGATACGCATCTTTCCCCCAAAAAAACAGATGACAAGGGTAGCCAAGTCAAAAAATTAAAAATGGACCTTTGACGGCCCCCCCATATTGCCCTACGGAAGCGAGATTTCGCTACGCGACGCTAATTTGTGCTAAAACACAAGATATCGTGTCTGCCCAGGTGCAATAAGCGACATCTAGCCATAAGTAGTATTTTCGTTCAACTATATTTCGTGTTAAATCATAAAAAAAACACAATATTTAGAGTTGACAGAAAATGGTCCGCAGATTTCTGGGGCTGACATTAGGAGGCGGTAACTACATAAAATATAGTATCTCCAGGCAAGATATTACGCCTAAAAAATTAACGATGTGACCGTTTAATCGGTTGAAACCCGCAGGGATCAAGGGGCAACATCGTAAACGGCTCAAATTGGGTTTTTGATACGTCAAAATGCCGTACACAGATTTCAGTTACGATTCGTTTGCAAATCCCAACGAGAACCGGTTTAGACAATTTTGTATATGGCGGTGACCAACAAGCGATGGTGCGCTCTTGCCGCCGTTCAAGGTAAATGCGATATTATACGTATGCAGTATTTATACCGCATAGTGGCAGAGCGATACGGCATTTAGGATTTACGGCGACATGACCATTGGCACTCTATTATATACGTGGATGAACGGACGTCAGGTTGGTATCGACGAGTTTGGTAATCGATATTACGAATCTCGGAACGGTGCCAAACTTCATGGTCGGCCACGCCGTTGGACTTTGTTCAAAGGCGATGCTGAAGCATCTAAAGTGCCACCAGAATGGCATGCATGGCTTCATCATATGACACCTGAGCCACTGACAGATGATGCTGCGAAGGCAAAGCCGTGGCAAAAAACACATATTCCCAATATGACCGGTACGATTAATGCGTATCGACCTAAAGGACATGATTTCAAGGGTGGTCAACGAGCGCGGGCCACAGGAGATTATGAGGCTTGGTCTCCGGAATGAGGACTGAAACAAAGGAAATTGCCGTTGGTGCAATTGTCTTTTCAGTTTTCCTTGGCATCATGATTTTCATGTATAGTGGCCGCGAAGATATTTCGGACGCCAGTGAAGGCACTCGCGTCTCAGCCAGTTTTAACCGTATTGATGGTCTTGGTGAAGGCGACCCTGTTTATCTTTCAGGCGTCCGCATCGGATCTGTCGAAAAAATGTGGTTAAACAAAGACTTCCGTGCAATTGTTTCGTTCTGGCTTAAAGAAGGTGTTGAGCTTCCCAGTGACAGCTCAGCAGCCATTCATACTGATGGTTTGTTTGGCTCTAAGTTCATTGTCCTTGAGCCTGGCGCCGAAGAATCTTTGTTGAAGAATGGAAGCTTAATCACGTTTACTCAAGACGCCGTTGTGGTCAGCGAGCTACTTGATTTAATTATTTCTGAAGGTAAGGCCAATCGCGCGAGCAGGCAGTCGCAATAACTGCTGACTTGCTGTTACGACGAGGAGAAAATTGATGAGAAAAAATGCTGTAGAAACGATCCTGGGCGGTGTTGTTCTTATCGTTGCTGTGATTTTCCTGACATTTGCGTTGAACACAGCGCAGGTCAAAGCTGTGGTTGGCTACAACGTCTCAGCGGCATTCTTAAAGGTGGGTGGACTGACAAACGGCAGTGATGTGCGGGTCAATGGCATCAAGGTCGGTACCGTCAATGATTTACAGCTCGACCCCGAGACCTTCGATGCAGTTGTTTCCATGTCAATTCGTGAAGATGTTGCTATTCCAACCGACAGTGTAGCCGGAATCGGGAGTTCAGGCATTATTGGCGGGAAGTTCGTGAGTATTCAACCTGGTGGCGCTAAAGAAGTCCTGCCGGATGGTGGTAAAATCACAAGAACAAAAGATTTTAAGTCACTCGAAGATCAAGTTGGCGAAATCATCTTCCTGGCAACTGGTGGATCTTGAGTTGAGTTTGGCTAGGCTGAAGTTGGCATTCTCGTGATCAAATCAAGTTTCGTAGCGTTAAGTGTCATTATGTTCGCTGCAATGTTCGCGGCACCTTCATTAGCAGCCCCACACGGCACAGCTGTTTTGCAAACTCTGGATAAAGTCACCGCACGTGTCTCAACAATTGAAGTAGGGGTTGGGCGTACGGCCCGCTTTGGGACATTGTTGATCAAAGTCCAAAAATGCAACAAGAATCCGCCGGAAGAAACGCCAGAGAGTACAGTATTTCTGGAAATATCCGAACAACGACCAGGCGAAAGCCCCGTTCTGACTTTTGCGGGGTGGATGTTTGCCTCGAGCCCAGCACTCAATGCACTGGAGCATCCTGTCTATGACGTTTGGGTCATCGATTGCAAAAACATAATAAAAACCCCGAACTGATATCCATAAGAAAATTATGGGCGAAAACTCTTTGTTTTGATCCCATAATTAACAAATCTGCGATTATTAGAAGCATACAATGGATACGGATAACGAATCTAACTGGATAGATGTGCTCAGTGCTAATGAGCTTATGTCTTCTAAACGTAAAGTCATTAGGCATGGCGATAAACAGATCGCCATTTTCCTGAGCGGTGACTGTGTATACGCCTGCAATAACCGCTGCGCACTCTCCCGCAACAACAAGACCCCGGCATCGGAGGTCATCTCCCCGCCATCGAACGACACCAAAACCTGCCGTT
>WASW01087183.1_pt1 | contig 34364 bp, 49 predicted proteins | sample 5698521 | NCBI WGS metagenome assembly WASW01 (sample SAMN11175560, study PRJNA528189) | sponge metagenome | isolation source: marine sponge | host: Leucetta | place: Antarctica: Western Antarctic Peninsula, King George Island | collected 2013-01
GTAATGATACTTGATGGTTCATGGATCTGAATGGCTAGTTTAATGAATCATCAGGTAAAATATTGATGATTTCTAGGTAGCCCAACTAATGCCGTTACTGGAATTGCAATAATCCAAAATTTTTGAAAGTTAGAATAACCCATATGAAAATATTTTAAATTCAATAACAAATGACCTAGAATTAACGGGTATAATGCGAAAAAGAAAAGATCAGCTATTGATGGATATGCCTCAATTCCAAGCACTAAATCAAATGTGTAATATGGCAATTCAGCTACTACATAGGAAGTGAATCCCAATCCCAATAAAAAATAAGATTTTGCCAAAATTCCTGTTTCACTTTGTTTCGACACAACAAAAGCAAATATAGCAACACCAGTTGCAATTATAACAGAAGTACTGAATGCGATAATACCAGCATCATCTTCAGATACAAGATTCAATACAACAAAAAGACAGAGGCCTACCAGTAAAATTCCAACCAGGACATAATTATTTACAGGATTTGAAAGATGTTCTGGAACAATTTCAGGTTCTTTCATGTATCAATTATTATTTTATGCTTATTCAATTGTTCGTTGATCTTATAATTTGAAATTTTTAAGATAAATAGACTGAAAAGAGCAGGAAATTATTAAAAAAACACAAAAAAATCTAAGAATTTAGCAAAGTAATTACATAACAAAAAGAAATTTAATCAAATTTCCATATTTGGGAATAGTAGAAATGCAAAGAAGATATGATTACCACAGTACGCAAATTTAATAAGCAATAATCAAGTTAGATTTTCATGGTTGGTTTTGATCATTTACTTGCAAAGGCACTAAATGAAAATATCCATAAAAATCTTGGAGCAAAAACTACAGCAAAAATTGAAGACAGATTATTTGAAAAATTTGGACTTTCTTTAACTCAATCAATAGAAGAGTTTGAAAAATTTGATCTTGTGTTAAGAGAATTTTTTGGAAGAGGTGCAGATGGTCTTGAGCAAAAAATGTTAAAAGACATTATTCAAATTAAATCAAAAAAAGCCAAAGGAAATTGGCAAACAATTACAAATCCAAACATCACCAGCATGATATTAGAAGCAGTTGGAGACCAGGAAAAGAAGAAAATTTTAGAAACAACTGCAGACAGTCCAAAAATAGTTGCAGATATTGTGAAGGATGTGTCAATTCCACAAACATCAGGATATAGAAAAATTAACAGTCTAATCAACGGAGGATTATTAGTTCAATCAGGTCACATAATGAAAGATACTAAAAAAATTAGCAAATATGTTTGCATTTTTAATAATCTAAAAATTAACATTGAAAAAAACAAAGTTGTAATTGACATACAATTAACACAACATGAACAACAAAATAGTTCAATTCTAGAAATCATTCAAGCATAAGATTTCCACAAAAACAAATCTGCAAACAAACACTTAGTTCAAATTAAAAAGACATGAGGCATTTCCATATCAGGGACAACCCATCAATTTTTAAATAGATGGTTTCCAAATATGGAAACAGTGGAAAACAATAAAACAGCTATCGTGATTGATGATGATTCAGGAATTACAGAGTTATTTTCAGAAATGCTACAACTTCAAGGAATTGATATTTTGGGAGTAGGGAATAATGGGATTGATGCAATACATTTGTTTAAAGAATTTTCACCAGATCTTGTTTTTATGGATATCAACATGCCAAAATTAAATGGCATAGATGCATTAATTGAAATTAAAAAAACATCAATTCAATCAAAAGTAATTATTGTCACTAGTGACACGTCAACAGAATTAAAAGAAAAATTAGAAAAAATTGGAGCCAGTGGAATTGTCTACAAACCATTTGACATGAATAAAATCATGCAAGTAACAAAAAATATTGAAAGATCACATAAAATGTTGGTCCAATAAACAATACACGCTTGAAACAAGGAAAAACATCAAGTTATAGATCACCAGTGCTTTAGTTTTAAATATCAAATATAATGATGGATGTTAAGTTGGAAACTGAATCATTATCATCATTATTAGTAGAGTTTAGATTTGATGGAAACATAAAATCTGAAATTGCAGAACTCACATATGAGCAATATTCCAACATCAAAGAATTACCAATAACTGTAGAATGCAAAATAGTAAAAAATCAGACACCTACAATATCAAAGCAAGATATGGACAAAATAAACAAAAAATTATCACTGGTATTTAAAAAATCAAAATCACATACAGAAGTATTATCAGAATAAATGATTTAAAAATAATATGAACGTGGAATAGATTCTAAATTAATTTAAAAATTACCAGCTATTTGCATATTTTACTTGCTCAGGAGTAAGCTTATCAATTTTAACATCCATTGCATTTAATGCATCAAATGCAATTTGAATATCAATTTCTTTAGGAACATCGATAATTTTATTTTCCATTGTTTTATGGTTTTTAAGAATATACATTACAGACAAAAGTTGATTTGAAAAGGATTGAGCCATAACCTCTGGCGGATGTCCTTCTGCAGAAACTAAATTAGCAAGACGGCCTTCTCCAATTAAGTAAACTTTTTTGCCATTTTGTAAAACACATTCATCAAGTGTAGGTCTAACTTCTTTAACAGATTTTGATTTCTTTAGTAAAAATTCAGCGTCAATCTCAAGATCAAAGTGACCAACATTACCCATAATGGCGCCATCTTTCATTTTTAAAATATGCTCTTTTCTAATTACACTAGTCATTCCAGTACAGGTAACAAACATGTCACCAAGTTTTGCTGCTTGTGCCATTGGCATTACCTCAAATCCATCCATGTGAGCTTCAAGGGCTTTTACTGGATCAACCTCAGTTACAATTACTTTGGAACCCATTCCATTGAATCTTGATGCAACACCACGTCCTACCCAACCATATCCAACAACTACAACACGTTTTGATGCCATAAGGAGATTCATTGCACGGAGGAATCCATCAATAGTACTTTGTCCAGTACCATATCGATTATCAAACATGTGTTTAGTATATGCCTCGTTAACCAAAATTACAGGATATCTCAATTTGCCTTGATTTTCTACAGCTCTAATTCTAGTTACACCTGCAGTAGTTTCTTCAGTTGCACCAAGGACTTCCATATCTTTGAATCGCTTATCAAAATGTGCTTTGATATTCATATCTGCACCATCATCAGTGAGAATAGTTGGTTTATGTTTGAGCACTTGATCAATGGACCAATCATAGTCTTTAACAGATTGACCATGCCATGCATAAACATGGATTCCTTCAGATGCCAAAAATGCTGCAATATTGTCTTGAGTGGTTAAAGGATTGCCACCACAAACTGCAACTGTTGCACCTAATTCTTTAGCACCAATAAGTAAAACAGATGTCTCTTTTGTAACGTGTAAACAAAAACCAATAGTGATTCCCTTGAGAGGTTTTGATTTTTTTAATCGATTAATGGTGTTATCTAAAATTTGCATATGAGATCTTGCCCATTCATAGGATAGTTTGCCCTCTTTGATCAATTTTGGACTAGATTTTACTTTACTCAATAGTAACATCAGTGAATTCCAGTATAAAATCCTATCATGCGAATGTAAATAAATGACAAGAACATCACAAAAATATTGGCTTGGAAGAAAATTGCAGATAAAGGGGCAGTAGCAGAAGGAAAAGGTAAAGCTTTCAAAGTTGATGGTAAGCAAATAGCAATTTTTAATCAAGGTGGATATCATGCAATTGATGATCTTTGCGTTCATCAAGATGGATCAATTGCACCAGGTAAATTAGAAGGAGATATTGTAGAATGTCCATTACATTTTTGGCATTATAACATCAAGACAGGTGAATTAACTGATTATCTCAAAGACGTAAAACTTGAAACATATCCAGTACAAGCCAGAGAAGATGGCATCTATATCGATATTTAATTTTAAAAATACTGTATAAATTCAAAAAATAGTCAAATTAAATTCCTGATTCTCACCTAGCATACACCGTACAGCAGGCATAAGTTTTATTCTCATACATTCTGAAATCTAATTGTTGAATCAAGATATCATTAATGAAATTACAAATCAAGATTATACTTCAATCACTGAAACAATTGAAAAATTTCTATCAAATCAAATAGAAAAAAGTCATGCCAATGGAGTGATATTGGGATTAAGTGGAGGTATTGATTCTGCAGTTTTAGCATACATTTGTAAAAGAAAATTAAAAGACAAAACACTTGCATTAATAATGCCAGATACTGCCATTACACCAAATTCTGAAACGGACGATGCAATGAAGATGATTGCATTAACAGGAATAGAATACAAGCTAATTGACATTAAACCGATAATTAATGAATATGCAATGTATCTCGAACCAAATGAAAAATCTAGAGGTAATCTTCGTGCAAGAGTTAGAACAAATATTTTGTATTATTATGCAAATGCTAAAAATTATCTCGTATTAGGATCAAGTGATAAAAGTGAACACATGGTCGGATACTTTACAAAATTTGGAGATGGTGCATCAGATATTACACCAATCATCTCACTATACAAGATTCAAGTAAGAGAAATTGCAAAATATTTAGGAGTTCCAGAAAACATTATCTCAAAAAAAAGTAGCCCACATTTATGGAAAGAGCACGAGGCAGAAAAAGAATTAGGAGTACCATATGAAGAAATCGACTCTATCCTTTATTGTTTATTTGAAAAAAAATTAACAATTCAAGAAACAGAAAAAATTACTCAAATTGACAGAGGAATTATAGAAAAAATTTACCAATTAAATGTAAACAGCGAACATAAAAGATTACCATCACAAAAACCAGACAGTGGACAATCATGAAAATACAAGACACGTTATCCAATACAGAACAAGCAGTAGATATTTCAAAAAATGTAAAAATTTACCTTTGTGGAGTAACTGTTTATGATGAATCCCACATAGGACATGCCAGAACCATCATAGTTTTTGATGTTCTTAGAAAATATCTTGAAAACAAAGGTATAGGGATAGAATTAATTCAAAATTTTACAGATGTAGATGATAAAATTATCAATAGAGCCCAAACAGAAAATTCAACTGCAGAAGAAATTAGTGCCAAATACATTGAAAATTATTTCAAAGATTTTGATGGATTAAATGTAAAGCGAGCAACAAACTATCCAAAAGCAACAGAGCACATAGAGGACATTATCAAATTTATAGAAAAACTGATTGAAAAAGGAATATCATACACTTCAAAAAATGGCGTTTATTTTTCAGTATCAAAATTTCCAAGTTACGGTAAGTTATCAAAAAAGAAAATAGATGAACTTCAATCAGGTTCAAGAATAGCAGTTGATGAGCAAAAGAAAGATCCGCTAGATTTTGCAGTATGGAAATTCTCAGATATAGAGCCAACCTGGGATAGTCCATGGGGTAAAGGAAGACCAGGCTGGCACATTGAATGCTCAGCAATGAGTGTAAAGTATCTCGGAGAGAATTTTGACATTCATGGGGGAGGGAGAGATCTAATTTTTCCTCATCATGAAAACGAAATTGCACAATCAGAATCATGTACAGGTAGTCAGTTTGCAAAAATTTGGATGCATGTTGGAATGGTAACAATCCACGGTGAAAAAATGTCAAAATCAATAGGGAATGTGAAATCAATCAAACATGTTTTAGAGAATTGGGGACCCAACATTGTCAGACTATTTTGTTTGTCAGGGCATTATTCAAAACCAATTGATTATTCTGAAGAACTCTTAAAAGAGAATTTAACCAAATGGCGACAAGCTGAAACCTGTCATTACGAATTAGTTCATGCCAACAATGAAAATAGTGAAGAGATTACACAAATAATAAAGAAATTAGGTATAGATTTTGATAATTCTTTAGATAATGACTTTAACACACATCTAGCATTATCTGCATTTTTTCAACTAGTAAAAGAGACCAACAAGTTAGCTGCGGATGAAAAACTAGGGAAAAACAATGCAGATGAAATAAAAAAAGAATTAAAGAGAATGCAAGGAATCTTAGGATTAGTAATTCCAGAAATCACAGAGAATGAAAAAGAAGAAATTGATGAATTAATTAAAAACAGAGAAGAATATAGAAAAGAAAAACAGTTTGAAAAAGCAGATAAAATTCGTGATAAATTAAATGAAATGAACATAGAATTAATTGATCATAAAAATAGAACAATATGGATGAAGAAAGAAAAAATTAAATCTCAATGATTCCATGCAATCAAAAGCATAACATTTCATTCATAGATTATTCAATTTTCCTTCAATAGGGAATCTTTTCTAATCATAGATAGTCATCAAAAAATATTGCCAACTTTTTAAAAAACATGTATACTATTTACTATTCATATTATCTGCATATAGAACCAGACTCCAAATGCACATCCTATTACGGTGGGAACAATCATAATAGAATACATTATCTCTGAGGCTCCAAATCTCATACATTGTGAATATCAATTATTATTAAAAAAGATATTGTTTTTTTTATCCTCTTTTCTTTTAGGGATTCTAGTGAGTCTATTTTTGTTAGATCACAAATATTACAGATTATTTGGTAAAATGGTTAGATGAAAAAGATAATCTTTGAATACTATGTAAATTTAGAAAACTTAGCTACCAATGAATAAAATTATACTAATTGCAATCGGTGCTTTACTCTTAGTTAGTTCTAGTTTTACGTTAAGTATTTTTGCTGAAGAAATTATCTCTTCAGAAAATACTGATCATGGTATGAAATTAAGTCATGAAATAGAAATATGGATTGGTGTTGCTCACTGGTTAACGGGGGTGGGTACTGTAGTATTGGCAGTTGCCCTCATTAGGACATTTAAGCACATGGAGATTGTTACAAGAATGACTTCCATAGAAACAGAATACCGTTTAAGACCTTGGATTGGCCCTATGGGCCCTATTAAAAAAATGGAGAAATCCATCAGTGATGAGTGTCAGTTTGATGTTACCATAAAAAATTTCGGTGAATTACCTGCAGTTGGCGTTATTGCAAAATTTGTAAGAAGTGACAAACCACTTACACGTGAAGCATTAGAATCAAACGATGTCAGTTCATATAATTTAGGTCCCATCATGCCAACCATGGAAAAACATTATTGGTTTTTCATTAATTCAGAAATATGGGAAAAAGCTGATTCAGGTTCAGAATCACTCCATACGGGATTATATTTTGAATATACCAATTCAGGGAAAAAATGTGGATATGGAATGTTAAGTGAATATAGCCCCACTGCAAAGAATTTCATTCACAAAGATATGTGGATAGATTAGTTTGAACTAATTATTTTTATTCCCAAAATAATTAGTCTGGTCTAATTAGGGGAATCTAATTTTAGCTGTGTTTAATAGAATTAAAAAATAATGCATCACATGAATGCATGGAATAAATTTTGGAATTGGTATGAAAATAAAATCTTAGGTAGTGTGGTATTAATTGCAATAATACAATTCATTCAAATTCCACACATGGTATGGAATGCAGATATTATGTTAGAAGCAGGAATAGTATCAAGAGTTCATCCTGTGATTGATTGGTTCTTGTATGGTGTTGATCTGATTGAAATTATTTCAATCATTAATGTCGGAATGATAATGTTTAGTTTGATCAAAAAGAAAAGAGCACAAAAAAAAATCAAAAATTAGTGTAACTACTTTTCTGCATCCCAAATAACACGTTGTGGGAATGGGATTTCAATTCCAGATTTGTCCAGAGCACGTTTTATTGTAGTTAATAAAATTGGTTGTGCCTGACTCCAGTCATCCTTAGGATGCCAAATCAAAACTTGGATATTTACACTGGAATCCCCAAGTTTTTCTACTCTGAATTCAGGTTCAGGGGTTCGAAGTACATATGGCATGGTAAGTCTAATTTCATTTTTAATAACAGAAATAGCATTTTCAATATCCTCTTTGTATGCAATTCCCACCATTGTCTCAGCTCTTCTTACAGTGGAAACAGTTAGAGAGCGAATATTAGATGTAAAGAATTTTTCATTAGGAATTCGAATTACAGTTCCATCAAATTTTCTAATTCTACTGGAGAAAGTAGCAATATCTAACAAAGTTCCAGAAATTCCCATATCAGGAAGTTGTATGGTGTCACCAAGTTTTGCAGGTTTTTCAATCATCAAGAAAATGCCTGAAATTAAATTAGAAACTACTGACTGGGTTGCAAACCCAATGACCACTGCAAAAATTCCACCAGCTACAAGTAAACCTGAAAAATCAAAACCTTGGCTAGACGTAAATACAAAAAACGAAATTGCAATAATTCCAAAATAAATAATTTTTCCAAAATTCTTTGCCGTATCATGTGGAAGTGTTGGTGCATAATATTTGAAAAAAAGAATCTTGGCAATTTTTGCAGAAATAATTCCTACAGATATAATTATTCCACCAATTAACAAAGAAAGGACAGTTAGTCCACCAACTATTTCCATTTGAGATAATCCTTGTAAAAATTCTATAGCGGTCATTCCAATCCCATCTCCATAGAAGTGTTAGTTGTACTATCCTCCCAAGTTGGGGATTGTGTCCAATCAGTACTAACTTTACTAGTTTGAACATCAGCAATATTTACAACTGCACGTTTTTTCAAAGTAACTTTAATCCCATCAAGAATAGATTTAGAATTTTCATAATAAAGAGAGTTATCAGTAATAGGGAATATCACTTTACTAACAGTCTGACCAGAGCTTAAATCATTTTCAATAATAATTTTCATTACACCCTCAACATAAGGAATAGAATCAGAAAAATCAGTAGCTAAAGTTACTTCAGCATATTTACACAAAGTGCCAGAATCAGGAGAACCATACAGACCAAATCTAGAATTTAATGGGTTACAAGTAATCCAATCTAAAGATTCTCTTTTAGAATCATGTATTAGAAAAACACCCACTTCAATAGGGCAGTGAACAAAAATACTAGCAGCAGAATTTTGACTAAGGTAGATTTCTTTATCAAATTTTAAGAAAACATATCCAGTACGCCTTGCAGGATGATTTAGAGGTCTAATAGGGGCAAGTTCAATCTTAAGTTCATTGGATTTTGAAGGAATCATTTTTTCAACAATTTGACCCTCTGAATTTTGTCTAAAATATGAAAAAGCATGTTCACCAATTCTTTCAATTTTTACAGTGGTGTTAGGAAGAATTAATTCAAGGTTATCATTTATCGTATACTCACCATATTTGGAATACTCAGATTCCACACTATCATCACTCATCATTTCATTTTTTTATTTTAATCTAGAATTTATGCTCTCTTATTGGAGTAGATCATAAAAATAATCAGAAAAAATCTGAAATAGTTTTTTGTCTCATCAATTCAATAATATTTCCATGTGAAAGCCATTCAGATTTACTAATACTCATTTTGTTTGATGCCAAAAGTAATGCATGATTAAAATCATCAGCGATTATTGGTTTTTGATTCATAGCTTCACGTACCCCTTCTCGTACTTGCCATACCCCCACAGGAATAGCATATTCAGGTCTAATTTCACGTAAAATCACAACACCTGCTTGAATTTTCATTTTATTCAAATATTCTAAAACACCTAATTTTGCTGCAAAATACGCACCTGCAATTGCAGGAGGATGATCAATTCCACGAGCATCTTCATAGTCAGAACCAAAACCAATAACTCCATTAGAATACCAAGCTTCAATCATTTCATAGACCCACCTGTGAGGAAATAAAACAATCGTGAAAATATTTCCCAAATGTTCATATGAAAAAATTCTATGAGAATCAATAAAACCGTAATTGAGAACATCTTCAGTAATGGACTTACATATAATATCATCAGTAGCAGTAATACTCCATTTAGTAGGAACCAATTTTCTTTTTTGGCCAAGCATTCCGATACTAAAACATTTTTGAATTTTTGAAATTTCAATTCCAGAATTATATAAATTCAATACTGCATCTTGTGCTTTCAAATCTTTGTCATAGTATATTTTTTCAATAGATTTGACAGAAGAAGTACTGGAAAATTTTGCAGATTTAATTTCTCCTATTGGACCAAAAGGTGCACTTTCCCCATCCAAAGTAACATTAGGAGAAGTTGCTTTTTGAAAAACCAGATCCGAATCAATAGGTTTTGATGACATTGCAACTTCTTGAAGATTTTCTATGTAACGACCATCAGTTTGTTCAATGGGGATTTTTTGGATTCCTCTAACCAAGTTTAATCTAAAATTAACAATATCTTCTAAGGATTTTCCTTTCCACTTTTCTGGGCTATCAAGTAAACTTGTATCACCATGAATCGGCGGAACCATAGGACCTACAAAGACCTTAGGATAATCATAAGATCCGACAAATACTGAAGGAGGACTGGACCCACTCACAGAATCAGATGAAAATAAGTTTCCATGTTTTGAAAGAGACTCATGCCATTTAGATAAAATTGCACGGCGAATGTTTTGAGAGTCTGAAGACATGTAATTTGTGCCTAAAATTAGACTATTAACCTGTCTATAGTCTACATTATCTTCATTACAATATGCTTAAGTTCAAAATTATTATTAATAATTCATGAATGAAGAGGAAGAATATCGTAAAATAATGATTAAGCAGAAAGAAGAATTTAATGAATTTAAAAAGAAAGAAGGGGATTCAGACATGATCTTTAACAAAAAAGATAACGAAGAAGGAAAAATAGAATTTGTATTATCAAAAACTAGAGATATAGCAGAAGAAGAATCATAAAATATGGATTTTAAAAAATGGTAGAGAAGAAATCAAAGAAGAAAGATGGTAGAAAACAGAAAGGCGAGAAAATATCTGAATTAAATCAACGAGTTAAAAAATACAAGAGTGAACAACAAAAAAAGAAAAAATTCAAAAAAAAACACACGATAAATTAGAAAAAGAGAGGAAAATATACTCAAATCATCCACTAGATCGAAGAATGATTTTATAGAAATACTTAAGTTTCAAAAGTGTACAATAAGCATAAGAACAAAGTTCACCTCTACCCCCTGAGTATAATGCTCTAAAGGACTCCAACCGGGATTTTGTATGGGCTTGTTCTTTTTTAATATATTTATTATAATTTTTCAATAACGCTTAAGTTCAAAATCATTGTAAACAATTTGTAAATGGTAAGACTTGTGATGAATACATGTAAAAATTGTCAAGAAGTATTTGAATTAGAAGTACCTTATAATGGCAAATATAGTGTTGGTAGCCGAATTTACCAATGTCCAAAATGTGGTTTCAAAAAAATCCAAGAATCAGTAGGAAGTAATAGAAAAATAAAAAAAACCGACTTTGAAAAATTACCAAATAAAAAATTAGCAATTCTACAAGAAAGATATGGTAGGGGTGAAATTAGTAAAAAAGAATTTTACAAGATGAAAGCGGATTTGAATGATTAAATTCTGAACTGATTTTGTGCCTAATTTGACTGTCAGTAAGCAGGGTTTTCTTGAGTAACTTGCCTGATTACAAAAAAGGAGAGTTTGTTAACGAATAGTGTTTAAGGGATTATTTGTAAAACCAAAACATGGTAATATCCAGAATTGTTTCATTTTTGCCTAGTGCAACAGAACTACTATATGAATTTGGAGTGCAAGATAATCTGTATGGAGTCACTCATGAATGTAAATACCCAACAGATGCAACTCTAAAGCCACATGTGATTAATTCAGTAATAAATTCAGACAAACTAACCAGTAAAGAAATTGATACGAGAACTTGTCAGTTACTAAAGGACGGAAAAGATATTTTTGTTTTAAATGAAAATAATTTAAAAAAAGCAAATCCAGATTTAATCATATCTCAAGAAACATGTGAAGTATGCGCAGCTTACACTAATCAAGTTAACAAGGCCGTAAAAATTCTTGAAAAAAAACCAATTCTTTATTCAATGGATCCTCACAACATGAAAGAAATAATTGAATCGGTTTTAAAATTAGGAGAAATATTAGAATGTAAAGAAAAAGCTAAAGAGATTGCAGATTCACTAGAGAAAAGAATTGAAAACATTAGAAAAACAAAATCAAATAAAATTCCAAAAGTTCTTGCAATTGAATGGATTGAACCATTTTTTACTGCAGGACATTGGGTTCCAGAAATGATAGAAATTGCAGGTGGAATAAACATGATAAGTAAAACAGGGGAACATTCAAGAAGATTAGATATTAATGAAATAGTGAAATCTAATCCAGAAATAATTATCTTGATGCCATGTGGTTTTGACACTCAACGAACAGTTACAGAATATAAAAAATTTCTAAAAAATAAAGAAAAATGGAAAGAATTAGAGGCTGTAAAAAATAACCAAATTTTTGCAGTAGATGCAAATTCATTTTTTAGTAAACCAAGCATACGAACCGTTGAAGGAATTGAAATTTTAGCAAAAATCATTCAGCCTGAAAAATTCAAAGATTTGAGAATTTCAGACACATCGTTTGAACAAATTGGAAACAGCATCATCTAGGATTAAATTATTTTTTGTTAGCACTAACTAGAGATACAACATCTCTATCCCTGAGTTGATAATCAGTTGGCAATCTCAAATTATATCTCAAATCTTTACCATAAAGCAATCCTTTTGTCAAATCAGAGTGAATTTCTTTTGCAAGATCATTTATGGTGGCACCATCCTTTAACAAAATTAAATCAGGTAATATTCTACCCTTTTTGTCTGAAAGATTCTTTTCATCAGCAACTGGATAAATTGAATTCATTTTGAGTAGTTTGAAAACAGCCACATTAATTGCAAACTGAACCCCTGTTCTCATATATTCCCCCATAATGCCTTGTTTGATGAAATTTAATGCATTATTTTGTTTTTCATTGAGTTCATCAGATTTTATAATTTCAAATGTTTCAGACCCAGGAGAGTATTTTATGAGACCCTTTTGTTCAGCACGTCTAAGAACAAATTCACTATCACCGCTGACTGGAATTACAATAGAATCATTATACCGTTCTCTTAATCGTGCAAAATTTTTGTCAGCACCTTCAACGTCTACTTTGTTGGCAACAATTAACGTAGGTTTTGAAATTTTTCTAAGATAAGATGCAAATTTTTTAGTGTCAACCATATTGAAATCATCAAAATCTTTTTCTTCCAGACTAGTTGCGTGGAATGTTTCTTTAACATGAATTTTAGTTACGCCAATTCCACGATAAAGATCAGTAAGAGCATCTGAAATGTCCGTACCACTTTTAATTAATTTTGAAATTTTGTCTCTGTTACCTTCTAAAATTTTATGATACCACATGATTAGTTCCTCTTCAATATCTGCAAAGTCAGATATTGGGTCTCCAGTTCCAACTTCAGTTATTTTTCCAGTTGAATCAATCCCTCCTGACGCATCAACAACATGCAGTAGTGCATCAGATTGTGCAGCAATAGACAAAAATTGATTCCCTAATCCCTTGCCTTTCCAAGCATCCTTTATGAGCCCAGGTAAATCAATTAATTCAATTGGAATGTATCGCCATCCATCAAGACATTTAGAATTGTTTGGATTATCTTGAATTTTAAATTCAGGATGTACACATAGTGTAATTGCATGTGCTACTCCAGAGACAGGAGATTTAGTAGTAAACGGATATGATGAAATCTCTTCAGAAGACAATGTGGCAGAATTAAAAAAAGTAGTCTTCCCGGTGTTGGTTTTACCAATTAATCCAATTTTTATTGGCATGCAATAAGGATCATTTCAGAATATTTATCTCTGCCTAAGAATTTGAAGATATTTTATTTTTTATTTTTTTCATTGTTTCATTAAGTTCTTTGATAGCCCATTCAATATCAGAAAGATCTTCTTCTGAGAGAGATTGTTTCCATTTTTCTAAAACACTATTTGTAATTTCAGAGCAATTGTAAATCAAATTCCAGTATGGGTGATGTTCGGCAGTTGTGTATGCAAGCTCAGTCACATCCTGTAGACCATTTTGAGCTCTAGATAAAGAGGTAATTTTTTCTCCAAAAATTTTAACAATATCATTATCAAGATCTTTTTCTATCTTTAGAGGAATATTTTGATTTTCATATTTTTTAGCAAAATCTAACAAGTCATGATAAAAATTTTCAAAATCAGCCATTATGATAATCTCTGATGTTCTGCCAACATACATCTATTGAAAATGACAGTAATTCCGGCTTGTCTAGCTAATTCTTCAGATTCAAAATCATGAATGCCCTCTTGTAGCCATATGACTTTAGGCTTTTTTGCAATACAATCACGAATAATTGAAGAAATTTGATCTGACGGTCGAAATACATCAATAATATCAACATGGCCCTCAATTTCAGAAATTGAATCATAGCATTGTTTTTCTAAAATTATATCAGCATTTGGATTTACAGGTGTGACATCATATCCATGATCAACAAGATATTTTGGAACATAATGAGCGGCTTTTGAGGAATTCTTAGACATTCCAATTACAGCAATAGTTTTCATAGATAGGATATCCATTATTTTTTCATCAGAATGTGAATCTTGATTCATGGTATTATTTCAATAATGACGCATATAATTTTTAAATTAACTCATGGTACTAGTAAAATACATAAAAATGGAATAAATGTTAAAAAAACTGAAAACAGTATTGGCAAAATCAATTTTGATGATAGGTTGTATCAGAATTAAAATCAAAAAAATAGATATAAATAAAATCATAGGGTATTTTACTTGTAAAAATATCAAACAGTCATGGAGACAGAGCCAAAAGACGTTATTGTATTAGGATCAATTAGAAGAGGTAAAAATAAATTTTCAAATATACAAAGTGAAACAAAAATCACAGCAGAAGAACTAAATTTAATTTTAGAACAATTAGAAAAGAAAAAATTTATCATAGTTGAGGAAAAAAAAGGTTGGTTAGGTAAAAAAATTGAATTAAAAATCACCGAAGAGGGTTCAATTGAATTAGATAGAAAAATTATACAAATACAAGATAAATGGAAAGAAATGCAATCAATTTACCAAAGTGGAGACAAACAAAAACTCCAACAAAAAATGGAAGAAAATAAGTCATTATTGCCAACAATGATGTTTTTTGGAATGATGGATATGATGATGTTTTCAATGATGTTTAGTATGATGGGAGTGGGAATGTCAGATTACATATCACAAGAAAATATACCTGAGGGAGGCATGGATGAGGGAGGCATGGATGAGGGAGGCATGGATGAGGGAGGATTTGATTTTGATATCGGATTCTAGAGCATATTTTATACTTGAATTAGAAATAACAGATAATTGATTTACAACTCATTTGATAGTCCAGGATTACTCAAAGTACTGAAATTTTTACAAACTCACAATACAGAATATCTGTCAGGTCAGGATTTGAGTGACGTATTAAGAATTAGTAGAGTTGCAGTCTGGAAGCATATTAAAAAAATTCAAGAATTAGGGTATACAGTAGAGTCAAAACAGAAACTAGGATACAAGTTGATATCAAATTCAGAACTATTACTCCCTTGGGAAATAACTTCAAATTTAAAAACAAAAATCATCGGAAGACAGGCATATTATTTTGATTCAATTGATTCTACACAAAATCAGGCATTAAAAATGGCAGAAGATGTTGCAAATAATGGGACCATAATAGTTGCAGCAAAACAAACCGGTGGCCATGGAAGATCTGGAAGGAAATGGGTTTCACCCAAAGGAGGAATATGGATTTCCATCATATTGCATCCAACATTTGATATTTCTATAACAACATTATTTCCCATCGCATCAGCACTTGCATTATCAATTGCAATAGAAAAAACATTTTCAATTCAACCTGAATTAAAATGGCCAAATGATTTAACAATTAAAGGCAAAAAAGTGGCAGGAATGTTAGTAGACGCATCACTAGAATCAAATAAAATTGAAAATTTAGTTTTAGGAGTAGGCATAAATTTTGATGTAAATGCAAAACAAATTGAGAAATCACTCAAAGGAACTTCAAATTTTTATGGAGTAGCATCACTTAGCGACCAAAAACAAAATATCAAACCAATTCAACTAGTGCAAACTTTTTTAATAGAATTAGAAAAAATATACAAATCACTCAATGCAAAACAAACAAAGAAAATAATTTTAGAGTGGACAGTGAGATCTTCAACAATAGGTAAAAATGTTGAATTGAATACATCAGATAGTAAAATCAAAGGAAAAGCAATTAAAATTGATGATGATGGAGCATTGATAGTATCAGAAAATAATAAAAATCATAGAATTATTGCAGGAGACATAATTCATTTATCAAAATAAAATTATTTTTTCTTAGGTTTTCGTTTTGATTGTTTTTTTGAAGAATTTGAAATTAAGGAAGATTGCTCTTTTAGAATTTCTTTAAGATCTTTTTGAATATCAAAAACGGTTAAAAGTAATTCCTCAAGGGCTTTAGAATATTGGCCATAAGTAACTAGTAATTTTGTTTTCTGATCATTTGTCTTTGAAAGGTACTCATTTGAGCGCAACAAATTTGCAGATACAATCATCTCAGGCATATCAATAGGGGCATCACCTAATTGCTCCAGATTAGTCTGAATTTCTTGAATTTTTTTACGTAAATCATAAATGATTTCGCCAGCACCGATATTTGTCAATATAAAATCACATAATCATTAGTGAATTAAAGATTTTCTAAATGATGTGAATTATTCAATCATAGTGTGTGAAAATGAGCCTAAAAATAATATGAATTAGAAATAACTATAAACAAAATAAAAATATAAAAAAAATAAGATGAAAGTATTTTATTTTTTATTAGTAATTTTATTTAGTTCAGGTATATCATCTGAAACAATATTTGCTCAAACCTCTGAAGATCCAGAACAAATGTTCACAATAGCTATGGAATATTTTGTAAAAGGAGAATACAAACAAGCCGTAGTAATTTATGATGAGATCTTAGAGATTGTACCAAATAATATTTCAACTCTAAAAATGAAAGGTATTGCTCAAAGTAATTTAGATGATCATAGTAAATCATTAAAACAATTTTTTAAAATTTTACAATCAAAACCAAATGATGTTATTTCATTAGCAGGCATGGGTGTGGGGTTTGGGAATTTGGGAGAATATTAAGAGTCGATGACATATTTTGAAAAAGCAATCAAAGAAAAACCAAATAGCACTGTAATCAAAAATTACAAAGAATTTATAGAAAAAGTGATTTCAAAATACCCATACACCCCAACAAACAAACCAGATGGGCTTGAAAATATACAAATCACATCAATTCCACAATGGGTAAAGCCAATAGCAAAATGGTGGTCTGAAGGAAGTGTAGAGGATATAGAATTTACTTCTGCATTACTATATTTAATTAATAATAAAATTATTCAAATTCCACAAGTTGAAACACAAGGTGTTTCTGAGGAAAAAATTCCAGAATGGATAAAAGAGAATGCAGGACAGTGGGCTAATAGTGAAATTGATGATAGTACATTTGTTTCAGGCATTCAACATATGATAGAAACAGGAGTGATTACGGTAAACATTGATGTAACTCAAAAATCACAAGTACAATTAGATAATGAATTTTATTTATTTGAAAAATATCTCAGAGACATCTCAAAGAATATTTCAAAAGAAAAGAGATACATCGAATATCCAAATCCTAGTCAAGATGTAATAAAAAAATTCCTCAGAGACTACATTAAATGGAATTTTGAAAGTGAGGTATCAAAAGCATCAAAGAATTTTCCTGATCCAACTTATGAGATAATTGATGGAACATACAACATTCACTACAAAGTGTACATTAATGAACAGCCAACAGGATTACCGTTAGATCATGTTAGTACATTAAAAAATTCTTTTGAATTTTGGGAAAAACAAGAATTAAACAGTAATAATCAAAAAGCTAAAATGAAATTTGAAATTACAAATAAAAAATATGAAGCTAATGTCTGGATAACATGGGTAGTTCGTGACATTGGAGAAGGCGTATTAGGACATGCACATCTAGGCAAAGGCGTCGTAGAAGTTACATTAGGTGATTACAATTGTGATGGAAGTTTTCAGTTGTATGATGTAAAAAGTGTTGAAACCGTGATGACACATGAGTTAGGGCATTCTATTGGATTGCAACATGTAGAAGAACAAAACAATATCATGTATCCATCATATTCTCCATCATATGCATATTGCCTCCTAAGTTAAATTTCAAGAAAACACGATGTTAAAAAAAAATTAGCTCAACCTACACACAATTAACCTTCAAAGAGATTGTAGAATCAATATTAATGAAAATAAATTATTACAGATATTATGATTAAAAGTACACAAGTAACTGTACCAAAATGCCCTTCATGTTTAAACAAAAAAATAGTTACAGATGAAAACACAGGTGAATTATGTTGCGGAAAATGTGGATTAGTATTAAATGATAAAATTATAGATACTGGTGCAGAATGGCGTTCATTTTCAAATGATGAGGGTAACAAAGCTAGAACAGGAGCTGGAACATCACTTACAATGCACGATATGGGTTTGTCAACAGTAATTGGTGCAGCTAACAAAGATGCAACAGGGAAACCACTATCGGCAAGCATGAAGAGTTCTATTGAACGGTTAAGAACTTGGGATAGTAGAAGTCAAGCTCATTCATCTGCAGATAGAAATTTGAGGCAAGCACTTAATGAAATGGACAAATTAAAAGACAAACTTGCATTAACTGATGCAGTAATTGAAAAAGCTGCGTATATTTACAGAAAAGCAATGGAGAGAAAACTAGTTCGTGGTCGTTCAATTCAAGGATTAGTAGCTGCTTGTCTGTATGCATCATGCCGAAATACTGAAACACCCAGAACATTGGATGACATTGCAAAAGGAATCAACATCAGAAGAAAAGATGTTGCAAGATGCTACAGATTAATCTTCAGAGAACTTGAATTGAAAATGCCAGTAGTTGATCCTGTAAAAGGAGTATCTAGAATTGCAAGTATTGCAGGACTAAGCGAGAAGAGTAAACGTAAAGCAATTATGATTTTAAATCGAGCTAAAGAGATAGGCATAGTAGCAGGAAAAGATCCGATGGGAATTGCAGCAGCAGCACTTTATCTTGCATGTATCAGTACAGGGGAAGTCAAATCTCAAAAAGAGATCTCAATTGCATCTGGAGTTACCGAAGTAACTATAAGAAATAGATGTGCAGGGTTAAGACAAATGATGAAAGATGACGAATAAATAAATTATTTCTTAGACATTTCAAATTCTATTTTATCCCAAGGAAATACAACATAAGCATCATTATCAGTTTCTTTTCCATAGATTAATTGTAGAGGGAATTTTTTTCCACGCCTTGCAAACAAAGTAACATAAAGTAATTTTGAGGAATCCTCAGATTTTGAAATGATTTTATCAAAAGTTTTACCAGAATCAAAAATATCATCTACAAATATGGAATCAGAAGAAATTATTTTTTCATCCACAAATATTTTTTCTATGCCTAAATGATCTGCCAACAAACGAGATGGAATCAACCCACCTCGACTAATGGTTGAAATGCTAGAGAATTCTGTCTTAGATTTTAAAATGGAATTAGAAAGTATTTCAATCAAAGAATCAATTTCAGACCAACTAACACATTGCTCTGAATCCATGATTATCAATTTGAAAGGATGAATTAAGTTGTTATGATCAGAATGTTTTCATCGGAGATTTTTTCAAAGATTCAATAAGTTTTAAAACTTCGAAAGGTAGTTTGCCAAAATCAATATCTTTTTCACAAGATAATAACAATACATCATCACCATTCAGAGGGAAACTCATGACGATGACTTTATCTCGATAAGACATTGAAAAATGTACTTTACCAAATTCTCCATCAAACTCATGTCTCATTCTTACACGTAATGCAAGTTCCATGAACATCATTTCGTCTTGTTTTTGAGATTCAAGGGACAGCATACCATCTTTCATTCCACCAGCTGTAAGATGGCCTCTACTATTGATGAGCCTAGCTGAACGCATTTTTGGGTCTAAAGCAATAATTTTCTGACATAATTTTTCAAGATCATCAATATTATCCATGAGTCTAATTTAGTAATCGAACTATTTATTGCGATCTGTAACAATAGATATCCATGCAAGAAGATTCTTCAAAAAATATTACAGATTACTACAAACATTTGTCGTTATTTTGGACAGACATTATGCATTTGATGTCCAGTAAACCACAGGCATTAACATCAACCGGACCTATGAGGGCATTTGCTACCAATTCAAAGAAGGTAACTACAGAATTAATTGAAATTAACGAAGATTTGATGGGGTTCAATGAGTATCTTACAGAATATTATAAACAATTAGCAAGTGCTTGGGAAGTTGCTCAAAAGAAAGTCAATCTAAAAGCTCCAGAAGTGCCACAAGATGTAGAACAGATTGATGCTTTCAAAAGAATATGGATAGATATTTTTGATAATGATTTTACTGAATTATTTGATTCAAAAGAATTTGGAGAAAATTATGGGAAACTTGTTTCAAAAGAGCTTGAATTAACTAAACATTGGAACAACATTACAAATGTAATTTTACAATCAGCAAATCTTCCCAGTAAAGAAGAGATTGATGAAGTGTACAAAGAAATGCACTCCCTTAAGAAAAGAGTAGGCAAACTAGAATTAGAATTAAAGAAAAAAGAGATGTCAAAAAAATGAACACTGAATCAAGAATAGATCCAAAAATCATAGAAGAGATGTTAAAATTTACTAAAAATGTAATGGATGCCCCAAAATTAGTATCAGCCCCAGATGAAATTAGTTTAGAAGTTACACCGCACGACATAGTTCATGAACTAGATAAAACTAGATTATTACACTATAGACCACTTACAGAAAAACAACATAAAACCCCCTTGCTAATTTCTTATGCATTAATCAATAGATATCACATATTAGATATTCAACCAGAAAAAAGTTGGGTAAGGAATCTACTATTACAAGGATTTGATGTATACATGTTAGACTGGGGAACGCCAACTAGTATGGATAAGTATCTAGATTTTGATGATTACGTAAATGGATATTTAGATTCTGCTGTAGAACATATCAAAAATGAATCATCAAATGAAAAAATTTCAATTCAAGGATATTGTACTGGAGGAACAATTGCAACTGCATATGCAGCATTACATCCAGAAAGTGTAAAAAACTACATTGCCACAGCCCCAGTAATTGATGGGTGGCGAGATACCACGGTAATCAGTAATCTTGCCAAACACATGGATGTAGACAAAATGGTAGATACCATAGGCAATATGCCTCCAGAATTCATGTACTATTGCTTCTCAGTTCTAAAACCATTTGAACAAGGAATTGAAAAATATGTAAAATTTTTCAAAAATATAGACAATAAGAAATACGTAGATAATTTTCTCAGAGTAGAAAAGTGGTTAGGAGATACACCGCCAATACCAGGAGAATTATTCAAGCAGTGGATCAAAGATATCTATCAAGATAATTTGTTAATTCAGAACAAAATGTATGTTGGAGGAGAGCACATAGATTTGAAAAAAATAGACATGCCTACATTCACACAGATTGCAGTAGGAGATCATTTAGTTTCACCAGAGTGTAGTATGCCTCTCCATTATGCCATCGGAAGTGAAGATAAAACATTGAGAATGTATCCAACGGGACATGTAGGCATGATAGCTAGTTCCATATCTCAGAAAAAAGTATTACCTGAGCTAGGGAAATGGTTAGCTGAAAGATCATAAAAAAAGAAAAAAATTAAAAAAATAGGTTATCCACTAGTTTGTTTTTGTAGTGAACACAGAAATCCAAGATTGTAGAATGTTTCTATTTAGATCAGCAAATGATTTTACATTATCGTTGAATGTTTTAATATTCTGTTGTGCTGAATCAATAGTTGCAAGTGTTACTTGGTTTTGTATTGATGCTGCCTTTACAAATTCTTCAGTAGTATCATGAATTACCTTTAATGTTGCTTCAGGAATGTTTGCTGCAATGCCTGCTTTTTGTGCATATTCTTTTTGTAGTGAAATAGTTGAATCCACTATATTTTCATATGCTTGTAGGTATTCCTGTTGCACATTAGTAATTGATTGATGATATTGAGGTACTGATTGTCTAATACCTGTGAAGAGTTTGTCCACATTTTCTTGATATGCAGAAAATACATCTTTTGATTTTATTGGTGCTGTTTCGTTATTACTCATTGTTTCACCTCCTTATTTTTTGATTTTTTTGCTATTGGTAAGATAATGACTTGGACTAAATCACCATCTCCTAAACCAAGTGCATTACGTTCAGCTTCAGGAATAGAGATTCTTCCATTACTACTGATAGTAGTTTTGTAAGCACCCCAATTCATGAATGAAGGAAGCATTTGGCCGATGCTAAACATTGTATCCATGCTTTTACTTTGCATAGTAGACATGTTATCCATCACATTAGATTGAGTTTGTCGCGCACTATCAGAAACTCCCTTTAGAGTTTCCAAGGGATTGAATGTTTGACTAGATTGATTTGTCATCAAAGAGCCAAAATTTTTCATAAATTCTGCTTGAGCACGTCCACTTTTTTGAATCCAAGATTTGAACATCTCAGAAGGATCGTATAGGTTTTGATTACCGCTCATAGGTAATAATTGGAATAATTAGTATTTAAAGGATCTAAACACCATTCAAAAATTCTAAACATTTTGAAACAAAGGTAGGAGGATCTTGAACATACGGAGTATGCCCACATCCATCCATTTTAAAAAATCTACAATCCGGAATTGTTGAAACAAAATCATCAGCATAATTAATTGGGATTACAGGATCATCGCCACCCCAAATAATCAAAGTCGGTGCTAAAATTGATTTTAGTTTGGATGTGATAGACTCAGAGTTTTTTAGTCCCAAAACAGTTGACATGAATGCAAGTTTTGCATTAGGTAATTGCATTCGTTCTACAAATTCATGAATTAGATTCTCTTCAATATTTTTTCCAGAACCTTCCATCATTTCAAATGCATTTTTTGCACTTGTTTCATTTGGATATAATGCGGCCATAATATATGCATCAAGTGCAGGTGTAGATTGTTTCATCGTCCCAGCAGGTGATACTAGTATTAGTTTTTCAACATTCTCAGAATGAGATGAAGTATACTCTGCAGAAATTTGTCCCCCTAAAGAGGAACCAATAATATTAGGTCGAGTGATATTAGAAGCAGAGAGGAATTTTTCAAGAAACTCTGAAAAAAAATCTAGGGTGTAATCTATTGTAGGTTTATCACTATATCCAAAACCAATCAAATCAGGAACTATAACACGAAAATGCTCTGCAAAAAAAGGAATTACATGACTCCATCTTTCAGCAGATGCACCCAAACCATGAATTAGTACAAGGGTATTTTTAGAACTACCAGATTCCAAATATCGAATTTCATGTCCATCGATTTGAAGAAATTTATCTTCCACTATTTTAGCAAAATAAATCATCACTAGATAAGTTTTAGTGAATTTAGCGATCATTAAAGTATGAAATAGTAAATTTTTCAAACAGTTGGAAATGAAAATATGTTTTTTAGTATCAAAAATTAGCAATTCATGTGATAAAAAAGAAAATTTCAAAAATTTTGGTCCCACTTGATGGTTCTAAAAATTCCATTAGAGGATTAGAGATGGCAATTACCCTAGCCAGAAATTGTAAGGCCACAATTACTGGAATTTATTCAATTTATGCTCCCCCACACTCAGAATTTAGAGGTATAGGGTCAGTAGGAAAATCACTTAACGTGCAAGTTAAAAAATTCATGGAAGAGGCAAAAGTAATGGCAGCCAAAAATGGAATAGTGTTCAATGAAAAAATTGCCAGAGGTGAAATTGGATATAATATCATCAAGCTTGCTCACGGAAGAAACAATTTTGATATGATTGTGATGGGTTCACGCGGAAGAAGTTCCACTAAAGAAATGTTTTTTGGCAGTATTTCAAATTACGTCATACATACATCAAAGATTCCAGTTGTAATTGTAAAATAAATCACATTCCACATTTTTTAAAATATTTTTGATGGTATTCTTCAGCTTTGTAAAAGGTAGGAGCAGGAACAATCTCAGTTACAACTGGAGTACCGTATTGTTTAGAATCATCAAGTGATTGTTTTGATTTTTCAGCAATCTCTTTTTGTTGATCATCATGATAAAAAATTGAAGAACGATATTGTATACCCACATCAGCTCCCTGACGATTCAATGTTGTAGGATTGTGGTTCTTCCAAAATACATCAAGTAATTCTTCAAAAGATATTTCTTCAGGATTGTATTCTACCTGAACAGCTTCTGCATGTCCTGTCTTATCAGTACAAACTTCTTCATAAGTAGGATTAGTTAATTGACCACCAATGTATCCTACTTGTGTAGATGTGACACCTTTAGTTTTAGCAAGTAAATCCTCAACATGCCAAAAACATCCCGCACCAAATGTTGCCTTCAATTCAATTTACATAGATTACCATTAGATTAAAACTGTACGCTAAATTAAAAATTAGTTAATTATAATAATTCCTTCTTGTATTAGAAACCTCAAGGAATTTACAAACTCATCTTCTGAAATCAAATCCTGAGACCACCAATAAGCGCTATCACGAACCCATTCAGGAATAGCATCATCAGATACAGATACAGTTCCAGAGGATGGAATATTTGAAATTACAATGATGTTGTTTTCTAACATGTATTCAATTCCAGATACAAAAGCAGAATCAGTGATTGTACCTGTGTACCACAATTCAGCGTTATTATGAATCCATTCAGGAATAAAAGCAGGATCATCTAATCCAACTGCTTCATAAATTGAAGAGTATTGTGAATAGTTAGCATCAAACCATTCTTTGTAGATGGGTTCATTGTCATATCTATCAACATAGTATTGTGGATTTTTTGTTGTATCTACAAATGATGCTGGGATTTTCAATGTAGGTTCTGGTGTTGATTGTGATTCAGGTTCTGGTGTTGATTGTGATTCAGGTTCTGGTGTTGATTGTGATTCAGGTTCTGGTGTTGAAGATATTGGAGATTCCAGATATTCGATTATTGTTTCTTTATTGGTATTTTCAGAGGTAGCTTGTACTGGATAACTCCCATAAGAAGTCCAAAGAGGTCCACCAACATGTATTGCAACTGAAAAACTACCATCAGAATTTGATATAGCTGGTGCAAGAGCAACAAAAGTAAGTCTGGCAGGATCAAAAACAACAACACTTACAGAAGTTACAGGAAGATCAGTAGATACAGTTCCAGAAACATACATTGTTTCACCATCATAATATGATGATTTGTCAGTTGTAATTTCATCAACTACTGCAAATGCAGGGGAAAAACCTAAAGAAAATAAAAATAAAGAAAAGATCGCAACATATTGAATCATACTAAAAAGGAATATGGAAGATAATTAAAGAATTTCCCCATTGAGGTTATTTTACATCAGTGAATATTTCTACAACTTTTTTTGCCAAATTTTCAATATTTACTGATGGTTCTGCAGAAATCAACATTAAGATTTGAGTTATTGGGAATGGGAAACTAACTAAAACTGCCTTGTCACGTCTTGCAGCAATGTAATTTATTGGTCCTAGGCTTTCATCAAATTCTTTTCGTATAGATGCTTTTGAAACAAAATCAAAAAATGACTGTAATTTAGTCTCATCTCCCTCATAAGGAACAAGTCCTTCCTTAAAACCACCTGCAATTAGTTTACCATCTTTGTCTACTATTCCTGCAAAACGGATTTCAGATTCTTCTAACAATTTAGTACATTTTTTAGTATACAAAGTGGTATCAGTCATAATTTTAAGATAAAATATCAAAAATAAAAACCTAATCAATCTCAAAAGACCAAAAACCGTATTAATTGCAAAAAAAGATACAGGATTGGTCATCAAATTAAAGAAAATTTTACATGAAATTAATAAATTAAAACTAAAGATAAAAAACTGTCGAGATCATCAGTGATTGGAACTAATGTGTTTCAAGATTTCGTAGTAATTCAATTTTAAGGTATGAAAATTTCAAAATGGTTTAAACAAGTACAATGTAGTTTCTAGAGGATTTAATTTTAAAATCTAAATATATTCAAGCAATAGAATATCTTATTGTGGGAAAAACACCCATAGTTTAAGATTTTAAAGCACACTTCAAAAGAACGTAATCAATATATTTTTTTTCTGATGCATTTTTCATAGATAAAAGAGATTTGTAAAGAATTTTTTCAACATAATTAGGATATTTTTCTAAAATGGATTTTTTTAAAGTCATTCTATTTTCTACATAATAGTCTGCCAAAGGTGCATAAACAAATTCACCGATTAATTTTTCTTCAGAAATAACAAATCCACTAGACTCAATGAGTTCTTTGACAGTGTCCAGGGAATAATGTTCAGAAGACCAAGTAAATTTTAAGAGACCTAATTTTCTAAGAGATAAATTTTCAAGCGATACAGGGATTGCAATAATTAATAATCCAGATTTTTTTAATATTCTTTTAGATTCAGAAATAAAACTAGCCAAAGGTTTGAAATGTTGGGCAGATTCTAATGCCAAAACACGATCAACTGAGTCATCTGCAAATGGCAATTTTGTAGATGTAGAATTTAAAAACTCAATATTTTTTTCAAAACCAGAATCAATTAATTGCTTGAAATTAATATTAACATCATACAAGTTAATATCAGGATACGTATCTCTCCAAAGCTTAGATGGAGCAGCCAAACCACTACCCACATCAACAACTTTTAGTGTAGAATTCAATTCAGCCATATTTGCAAAAATCATACAGAGATTATTTTGAGCAGATATAGGATCAGAGTGATTTTTTGACCAAAATCCAAAATTCAGCATCGACCCGCCCGTAGCTAATTGCATAACAGGTGACAAAGAAGTGTAAAGATTAACTACATCTTTTTCATTTCTTCTAAAAGTCCATAAAAATAGATCGAGTGGATTTATCGTAACCAAAAATAATTCTATGATTGTTTAAAGATCAGACTATTAATTTCTAAGGTAATCCTTCTGAATCCTCAACACAGTGTTTATGAACCCAATCTTCATCTTTATTTTTTGAAATCTCTTTCCCAGGTTGAATTTTATCACCACATGAGGTACAAGATGTTGCAAATTTTGCTTTCATATGTTATCATGGATATTCAATGATAAATTTACTGTGTTGCAACGAATGTTAGCTAATGATTAACAGATTTTATTAATTCCCAATTATTAGTCAAATCATGGATGATCCAGAGTATAAAATTAATTCAAACATAATTTTAGCAAAATGGATAGACAGGTTTCTGGCATGGTTAATTGATTTTGTAATTATTTCAATCATTTCAACATCAGTAATTTTTGTCTCTTTTGGAACAATAGATTTTGATGTTCAAGAAGGGGATTTTTGGGCAGAAAACAGTCAATACGTTCCAACAAGTATCTTATTTTTTGCCTATTGGACAATCTTAGAATACAAAACAGGTCAAACAATTGGTAAAAAAATCCTTAATTTGAAAGTGACAGATATCTATGGGAAAAAGCCAAATTTGAAAGCAGTTATGATTAGCAGTTTTGGAAAGGCGTTCATACTACCAATCGATGTCATATTAGGGTGGATTTTAACAAATGAAAAACGTCAACGAGTTTTCAATAGATTAGGAAATACCATAATTATAAAAATTAAAGATCCTGAAGATATTTCAGATACCACATATACAAAAGACTGAGCCTTGTCAGATTTTCTTGAATTATTACTTTAAAGAATTAACCAACAGATCTATTAGCAACTTTAGATCTTTTTTTCATAATGTCTGAGAATCAAAAAGAATGGTGGGTAGGTTTGCCAAAAGAACTTCAAAAAGATATTGAATTAGAAAAATAAGTATCTAAAGAGATATTGTGATAGTGAAGGGGTTAGCTTGTCGCTTATTGAAATTATGCCACTATACAATTCAATAATTGAACGTAATCATTGATTAAATTAAATAGCATTCACGGGATTTTTTATACATCATAGTTTAGAACGACATCATTTTCAAGTAAATTAATTTGAATCCCATAAGAAGATTCAAGATAGTTCATTGCTAAACGTAAAATTCTTGAAAAGGATGAACTATTCCCACTAATGCTCGCAATCGCCATTATGCTTCTTTATTTTATAAATAACAGAGAACACTACCAAAATTGCAATCAAAATTGCAATCAAAATTGCAATAGACAAAGAACCAACAACAATTCTTTCATAATAATCAGTAGAATTAGAATTATCAAATTCAAAAAGTTGAATCATCCAATATGCCAATAGACTTTCAGATACAATTAGAGAAGCAATTAAGAATTGAAAAGGCCCTAAAACATAACGTCGAGCTTTATCACCTCGAGTTTCATTAGCCAGTTTAGTTTTTTTAACTAGTTTATCTTCTTCAACCTGTTTTATTTTTTCATCTAGTTTAGATTTTTCACCCATAATCAAATTACAACATATTACTTTATGAACTCTGCTATGTTAACTGGTTTAGATTTTTAATTAATTTATCAAAATGATATTTTAGATGTAAAAACTCTACAAATCTTTTGGAATTTACTGTATAGCTTCGCCTTGTAGCAAAAATTCTAGAACGTCTAAACTTTCTAGCAAGGGAATTCTCAATTCGATCATTTGTCAGTTGAATTTGCAAATCAGTTTGTATTTTATCCTCTGAGTTACTTAAAGACCGATTGAATATTGCCATTACACATTGTAGTTAGTCGTGCATAGTTTTCACTAAGGTAGATTTCAAATAATTAAAAACCATAGCTTACGCTATGAAAAATAATTATCAAATTAAAAATGCATAGCTTACGCTATGAATGATTAAAAATGAAATCATCGTACAAGTCGTGTATTATGTAATCCACTTGATGAATTGAAATGATTCATCGCGCATAGTCTCTATTTAATATGCCTCTTTTAGGGCAATAACCTTATATTATTCACATTCAACCTGACTAGTGTGGTAAAACAAGTGACTAGCTCAAAATGGAAAAAAATTGAAGACATTGACAGTTTAGCTGACACCACAAAAGATACGTATCATAGTTACATGAACTCATTGTACCAGTATTCAGGTATTAAAGATGAAATAGAATTTTTAAAAATACCAGATAAGAAATTACAGGAGATTTTGGAGGGATTTTTAGATCATCTAAAAAAGCGTGTAAAAAATGACGAGATATCACCAAACACGGTGCCAAAACTATTCAAAGCTTACAAAGTATTACTTGATGCAAATTACAGAGAGCACGCTGTAAGCTGGAAACCAATAGCACTACAATATCCAAAAAAAGAAAAACGCTCAGGTTACAAACCTTGGACCACAGAGCAAATTGACACGTTTTTACAATATACAAATACTGCTAGAGAAAAGGCAGCAATTCATTTTCAAGCATCAACTGGTTGCAGAGTTGGAGTGCACAATGATCCATTATTAATTAAACATATGGTAAAAATGGAGATTCCAGGATATGATTATCATTGTTACGCAATTCTAATCTATGCTGAAGCTGATGAGACAGTTGAGGAAAAAGACCAAAGGATTACCAGCGGTGAGATTGATGAAAATGATTACTCATTTTTTGTATTTTTGACACCAGAGGCCTCACAAGCACTAGATGAATATCATGAGTTTAGAAGGACAAAAAAGATGGAAACCCTAACATCAGATAGTCCAATATTTGCATCATTTAACAGCCATGGGTTGAAGGATAAGGGCAGGTATTATCAAATGTCAGGTAATGCTTTTAGACACATGATGGAGGATGTACTAGCAAGGACATCAATTACTAGAATTAAAAAAAGAAACAGATATGATACTATGCTAGATCATGGGTTTCGTAAAAGATTCAATACAATCTTTAAACTAGATGATAACTCTAATGGTAATCTTGTAGAAAAATTAATGCAGCATAAAAAAGGCCTTGATGGGGCATATCTTACTCCAACAAGAGAGGAATGTTTTGTGGAATTTAAAAAGGCAATATACCAACTTACAATTAATCCTAAAGAGCGTCAGAGGCAAATAATTAAAGATAAAGAAAATGAGATAAACGAGTTAAACCAGGAGCGTAATGAAAATGAGCAATTACGCGCAATGTTGGAACAAGAGCAAAAAGCAAGGATAGCATCAGAGCAAGAAACCAAACAAACACTGGCCAAACTTCGAGAAGAGATACTTGAGAATTACTCTAAAAAATAAATTAAATATTATAGATAATTATAAAATGATTATAGGGATTATCTAATGATCATCTACATATTCAAGTATTGATTTAGGTATAGTAGAACATGGTTGATAATAGTACTATAGCTACAATAATTGGCACTATATTTTCTATAGCGATATCAATATTTCTTGCTTTCTATATTCGCTCGAAATTTAAAACAAAAACTGAGAAAATTCAAGAAAGTACTCATGATGATTATTTAATATGGCTATTTTCTGATTTGGAATTATATGATATTCAGTTTAGTGGATTATATGAATACGTTGAAGAGAAATGTGGTAAATTGACTGATACTAGATCAAACTTAGAATCGGAGCCACAATTACAGAATGTATTATATGATCCACAATTTAATAAAACCTGTGGCATATTTAGAGATGCCATAAATAATCATCAGGAGATAATATGGAAGAACATTGTAGACGTTGAACAAGTAGTAGGGACCAGAATCACCATAATGATAAAACAATATACAATTACCTCTCAAGCATACATCACACATCTAGGCCAAGATCATATTCATTATCATAGTATGTTACAAGGCAGGCTGAATCATGCAAAGCGCATTATTAAGTATCTAAAGGAGGATAAACATGCCGCAGAGTTGCCACAGGTTAAAGATTTTATTGAAAAATGGAGTAAACATGTATAATTAATTATAATAGTAAAATCCAGAAAAGTAATATATCTATAATATTCACAAGACGTATTGAATTATAAGAAAGCATTTTACATATTACTTGCCATACTTATTGCATTTTTAGTATTAGAGGCTCTTGTTGCTCCATCATTATATTATTTAGACCAGGCTAAAACACCTGAGGATATTTGTAAGCACCTTGCATGGGGTGGAGATGACTTTGCTGAATGTATGAGATCATTTAGAGAAGGATAAATTTATTTAAAAATGATATTATTTTTTAAATGAAAGTAAAAAGATAGATATTGCAAACATGCCAGATGTCATAATGGATAAAAATTATTTTTGATCTGTTGTTCTAATGATAATTACTATCATTATTACAAAATGATATTAGGGATCATCTAGCGATCAATATCTATTTTTAAATAATATAAATAATTATTCTAAGGGTTTTCTGGGTTTTCTGGGTTTTCTGGGTTTTCTGGGTTTTCTGGGTTTTCTGGGTTTTCTGGGTTTTCTGGGTTTTCTGGGTTTTCTGGTTGAACTAGTGTTTTTAAACTAGATAAAAAATCAGCATGATTGCCATTTTTAAGGAAAAAGAAGAACCCTGGATCAACAACATTCAATTTATCGGAATTAATATCATAATCGAAAATTACTGGGTCAATATCATGTTTTTTCTGAGCACTACTAATATTTTTAAGAAACAAGGTTAATGTACCATCAAATTTCTTACTCTTATTCAATGGATGAATTGATCTAATCATAGAGTTTAGAGTATTTTTAGTCATTCCGTTTATTAGGTCATAAACATTAGAGGTTGATAAGATTACGCGTACAAAGTAATAAGGCATGTTTAATGCTTGGCGCCCTTCTCTAGATTGATTTGGTGTAGATGTTATAAAAGTCTCAAGCGATTTATAAAATCTATTAACTGATGTGCCATTAACACTAATAACAGCATTTTTTAAGTTATTCTTGGTTATTTTTTTAAATTCACCTTTTTCATATACATCTGCATCTTCACAGCAGCGGTTACATAATTCCTGTAACATGCCAATATTTCTAAAAGATTCATGGATTAAATCACTACGAATTTCACTCATATCAATATTAAGTGAGTTCTCACCCAAGGAAATAACTTGTTCTAAATATTTATCTTCCCAAGGTTCTATAGGTAATTCAACAATTCGATCTTGTAAATTACCATTATATTGTGTAAGTCTATTTGTTTCCCTCCAAATTCCTAAAATGATCACTAAAACTCCTATATCATGAAAACTCCTTAAATCATAAGCAAATAATTTTTGTTGTTTTTGGTTAAGATAATGAAAATTTTCTAAAATTATTTTTTTCTTAGGAAAAAATTCTTTAATGATTTCTGCAACATCTTGTGCACTATTAATCTCTTTATAAATCTCTGACATGGTTTCATTCTCCCTATGCTCAGATGTACGTTCTACTCCCCCTTCAAATATTCCAGGAATTTTTACTTTGATACTATATGTAGTACTATCTACATCTTCAGTTGAACTACTGGATTGAATTAAAATATTTAGTTTTTTGAGAATATCTTTATAAATATCAGGCAAATCGGCGGTCGGAGAACATTCAATTATAATTCTATCAGTATTTTTAATACAAATATTTAGAAGAGTAGTTTTTCCTTGTTTAGAGGAACCATATATCACAAGATGTCTTTTTTGAAGATTTAATGCTTTTTTGAAACAATGTTCTATTTCATTCCTTGTAACATAAGTTGAAAGAGTGTCATTAATTACTCCAAATACTTGATATAATTGCACATCAATCTTAGATGAAGATTATATTTAAAATGATCACTTTTCTTATGTTATAAATTATCATGATTTAATCACAATATATAGATCTACATAAAGAACATTTAGGCATAGACTTATCAAACATCATAGATTCTACATTTTGATTCATCATGCTGTAATATATCATATGATAGTTTTCTGCAAAGTCAGAAATATATTTTACAAATTCCATTACTGCTAAATTTGCAATAATAGAGTTAATCTGAATATAAGGTATTTTCTTATCTCTATATGACAAAGTATCTTGTTTTCCAAAACATTGAAGACAAGGCCAGCCAGGTAACACCATTATTGTCTGACCAACTATATCCTTTACAACTCCGTCAGATTCAGCCATACCCACACCGCAATCAATGAAAGGGATTCTATTTCTGACACATAAACTATTAACTTGCTCTCTACCATTTTGCCTATCCACACTACAAAAAACAAAATTTACATTTTTTAGAATGTCATCAATATCATTTTTAGTTGTCAACAAGTATTTTTTATCAACAATAACAGGATTGGTGTGTATTCCTGCAATATTATCAATCATATCAGTTATTACTTTGTGTTTTTTCTCACCAATATTTTTTGGTCCAGCACCTACAAGCTTAATCAGATTACTATTCTCCACAACATCATCATCAATTAGAATGAATTTTCTAACCCCTACATGTGCAAGACTTTGACATAATACTGACCCTACGCCACCCAGTCCAATTATTGCAATTGTTATATCAGGTAATTTTTGATAAATAGTATCCGTTAGTAAGTTTAATTCATTGGATGACATTTTCTCTCCTCTGAAAAGATAAGGCGGATCTTACAAAATCCATATGATTGGCAACATAATTTTCATTTTGTAGTTCTGGAGATAATTTGAAAGATAGATGTTTCCAATCTTCAAGATATTGTGAATTTGGTAAAATTGGAACCATGGTTATTTTTTCTAATGGAGCTACATCTTGAGGGATCATTACTCCATGTATGGGTTCCAATTCGGATGGTGGAACATGTAACACAACATCACAAGAAGATTTATTCCAGCCATCAGGAAGTTGATAATTTTGAATTAAGACATTTTCACCATCTTCCAAGATGGATGCATCGTGACCTAATGAGATTAAATTATCTCTAAGATTCTCCGCCAAGTGTAATGCATTTCAACTCCACATCATGATCTATCGGGATGGTAGAACCAAAACCTTTGGTTTCTTTTACCGTTTTTATTTCATTACCATTTTTTATTTTATTATCCATAGCATATATGGTATTCTCATCAGCACCTATTTCTTTAGATATTTCTTGCACTTTCATTTCTTTTTTTGTAGTTACAAACTCACCACTTATCAAGCCAGTTACTTTCACTTTATGAGGAATTGGTTTGTCTTTAGTTTCAGTGTTTTTTTCAACATCGTCATGATCAGAGGCATAGATCCTATCATAACCATCTGTAGATTTATCTTTTACATCACCAGTCTCATTTTCAAAATTATCTTTTTTTTCATCATTCTTCATATCAAGTGTATATTATAGGTATATTATAATTAAACATATCGATCAAACGGCTTCCTAGAAATCATCAACCAAACTAAAGAAATCAAACACATTCTGTGACAATTATAAGCCAACACACGATACAACAAC
>WASW01068683.1_pt1 | contig 34284 bp, 31 predicted proteins | sample 5698521 | NCBI WGS metagenome assembly WASW01 (sample SAMN11175560, study PRJNA528189) | sponge metagenome | isolation source: marine sponge | host: Leucetta | place: Antarctica: Western Antarctic Peninsula, King George Island | collected 2013-01
ATCTTTTTTCGTCAACCATACGCCAACCCCAGCCCCCATAAAAGTTGCTAAGAATATATTAAAATGAGACTCGTAAATCATGGTTAATATTATCATAGAGATAATGGATACTACTGCCACAATTATTTTTTGTCTGTTGTTTGATAATAAAACTAAAACATAAATCATCATTGCTGTTAAAGCATATTGAAGATTAACCAATTCAATTCCTTTGGTTTCTGTTATAAGCCATGCACCAAAAAAAGCCCCTAAAACCCATGAAAAGTGACAAAATGAATTAAACGATAGAAAATATTTATGACTTAAGTTTTTATCATCCAAAATACTATGAAATGCAAAAGATTCATCAGTTAGACCATATCCATATAGCCACCTAAATTTACTTTTAATTCCTAATTTATCAAATACATTAGCAATATAAATTGACATTAACATGTGTCTCAAGTTGATTAAAAATGTTGTAAGTACGATAGTTAAAATTGACGATCCAGTTGAAAATAAAACCAAAAATGAAAATTGTGAGGCACCAGCATAGACTAAAAAAGCCATTAATGTTGGAAACCAAATAGGCAGCCCTAAATTTGCATAACTAATCCCAAACACGAAAGAAACTGTAAAATATCCAGTAACAACGGGAAAAGAATCTTTTAGTGCCTTTAAATATTGATTTTCTGTATTATTTGGCATCAAGAAATATCCTTTTCTAAGGTAATTTCATTTCTTTTTTTCTCAAATCCTTGAGACTGCCAAAGACTTATACCAGACTGATTATCCTCATGGACAAAACAAAATATTCTCTTTACTTGTTTTGATAATGCATATTTTTCAAACTCTATCAATAAACTCTTGGCGATATAATTATTGCGAAATTCTTTCTCTACAGCTATATGGTTCACTGATGCCCTAGTGCCTAAGATTCCTCCACATAACATGCCTATTATCTGCTCATTGGAGCATGCAATTAAAATGATATTGTTATCACTTCTTAACAATATCTTTATTGCATCATTATTTTGCCAATCACAAAAAGAAACCTCATTAAATTTTCTAAAAAACTTGCATACATTATTGGAGTCTTTTTCTTTAGCTATATCTATAACAAACGATTTTTCTTCTACTTTATTTGACAATATCATAATCACTCCCTGGCAACGAAAATGAAATGGCAATGATTTGTCTATAGCCATTGATAGAATTATCTTTCGTAGAAACTGGAGTTACATAATGCAACATTTCTCTATCAAAGAAGAATAGCGTATCTAATACATTTTCAAATGTATCTGAAAATATTTCACTTTTATCATTCGTATAAAGTTTGCTCTTAGTGCCTAAAATATTTTTCTTCCCCCAAAAGTGTATAGCACTAAAAGGATAGCCATCACAGTGGATTTTTTCTGGAGTAATTTCTGCTTCCTTTCCAGAATCAACTTCTATTCTTATTTGATGAATTTGGCATTGCCAAATTTTAGATTTTAATTCATCTGGCAATGTTTTAGAGTAAACTTGAAAGTCTTCTTTAACTAATGATTGAATAATTGGTGACTTTTTAACTTCAGCATTGAAATCTTGAAAATGTCTTGTTTTTCCTCCAACATATTGATTATTCTTCTCAGATTGAAAATATGCTTTATGGTTTAACTGCTCTAGAGTGTCATTTACTGGGTTATAGTTAAAATCGCTGTATCTTCTGTATCGTGTCGCCTTTCCCTTGTTTCCATAGTAAGGATTAAGGATCTTCTTCCATGTTTTCCCAGCTATTGGTAAATCTTATAAAATCTTGGAAATTACCTTTTAAGAGAAAGCTATCTCCACGAACTAAAGCAAATCTTTTGGTTTTAAGTTCTTGCGTTACATCTACGGTTAATTCGATCATCATTGTCTCCTTTGATATTAAAAATATTGCACAAATATTAATTTAGAGAATGTATCATTATACTAGTGAAGGTAAAAGATAATATCGTGCACAATTCTCTTAGTTCGATTTTTTCAGTTGAAGACCATCCATATTTTCATGGTTTTCCTCCGGTAAGTACGAAAATGAAGCACTGCTCAAGTGTCCGTTTTTTAAGGTTAATTTACAAAAGGATTATTCATAGCCGGTTCCTGGAGGCCAGAGGGTTTTTCCAATATCGAGCCGATAATAACTGCCGAGGCAATGGATTTTTTTGATATCCTGATAGGCCAATTGGATCGCGTGAGTTAAATCATTCGAGTAAGCATTGCATTCGGCGATGCGGTGCCCCATCATGGGAAGTTTGTGATGGGCAGTTTGTAATTGATGCTCGCATTGTTCGACTTCATTCCACCAAAGATCACAGGTGTTTGGGGCGATTTGAGTGATGGGGAGTCGTGGAGTGGTGGGAATGACATAAGGATAGCCATGTCCGGCTAGTGTTAAAGTGACTCCATAACGCCGCTGTTCATTCCAACGCAATTGAAGCGGGCGATCATTGGCGACATCCAATAACGCTTCAACCGGATTTTCCAACATCCGTAAAATGATGGCGCCTGTCGTCACTCCCAAACGCGTGTTGTATTCGATCACATGCCACTGCCCATTTTTTTGAATGGCAGTGACCTGGAGGGGGCCGTGAAAATTGGTTTGTTTGAACCACGGGAGTAACGGATGGATCAACGCTTTTGCCAGTCCATAGCGATCTGTTGTATCTTGTTCTGCGATCCCCCCCAAAGGCGCTCCAGCAACGGGCCCCATATTGCCGGTAAACGCGCGTTTGTATTCTTGATTAGTGACCAAACTGGTAATTTCTCCATTGCTCACAAACACGAAATGACCCGCTTCGATGACGCCGAGATATTCTTGCAGGAAAACCCCTTCTGCGTAATCAATCCGTTCTAACCACCCAAGCGTCTCTTCCGGAGATTCACAAACAATGGTATGGATTGGACTGTGTGGAGAGCAAAACGGGTTTTTTAAGACATAAGGGCGCGGTTCTTTTTTCATCAATTCCAGAGCTTCCAAACGATTGCTGACAGTGAACGACGCTGGAAAAGGGATTTCATAACGGCGGCAGAGTTGTTCGGCAAACTGACGCTGGCCTTCAATTTGGAGAGCCTCTCCTGAGGGGCATAAAATAGGAACATCCGTTGCCAACAAGGCAGAACCCCAGGGTTCCGTATGCCAGTCAAGGGACATCGGGATAATGCAATGCGGGCGGAATTCTTCAATTAAAGGAACCGGGGAAGGTTCGTTTGAATACAGCCAGGTTTTTCCGGTGGAAGAGGGCCCATAATGCCCGTAATCCCGTGTCAGATAACAACTAACTTCAGCCCCGTTTTCTCGCAAAATGGCCATCATCGAGTGGGCAAATGCGCCAACTCCTAAAATCATTATTCGGGGTTTGTCTGTCATCTTGTCGGGTGGATTAACATGCTCCATGATTTTTTGCCCAATGATAATATTCAGGATCGCCCAGTTTCCAATTCCAAAAAATTAAATGTCCACCAGAAAAGCCTCGACTTCCTGATGATCCGTCACATTTTCCGCAATCAAACGCTGGATGGTTTGCTCGAAAGAATGAAAAAACACCCCTTTGCCGGGAGCAATTAAGTCATTGCCTAACTTTCCAGACTTGATCCGCTCGTTGATGACCCGATTGACTTGTAAAATTTCATAAATAGGGACACGACCGGAATAACCCGTTCCGCGGCAACGGAGGCAAGTGCGTTTTTCTTGCTCATCCTGATGAGGGCATAAACGGCGAACCAGGCGTTGCGAGAGGACAACTTTCAAAGTATCGGCCAATAAATCCAAATCAACTCCTAAATTCCCAAGACGTTGAATCGTGGTGACCGCATCAACACTATGAAGCGTCGAAAGTACCAAATGCCCGGTCAAGGCCGCTTTGATGGCAATTTCGGCAGTCTCTTCATCACGAATTTCTCCCACTAGAATAATGTCTGGATCTTGACGCAAAAAGGCTCTCAATGCTTGAGCGAATGTCAAATTATGCTCGGATTGGACGGAAACCTGATTGATGTCGGGCAGGTGATATTCGACAGGATCTTCGACGGTCATGATATTTTTCTCGCGAGACGTGATCTCGTTGAGCATGGCATAAAGCGTGGTTGTTTTGCCGCTGCCTGTCGGCCCAACGACTAAAATCAGCCCACTGTGCATGTGGCAGGCTTGATTTAAAACTTCCAAATCTTCAGACAGAAATCCCAAGGCTTCCAGTTTGTATTGAACGGGCGTTTGATCCAACAAGCGAATGACCAATTTTTCACCCATTTCTGTGGGAACGGAAGAGACTCTCAGGTCGAAACGATCGCCATTTCTGGAACGGTATTTATGATAGCCATCTTGAGGACGACGTTTGACCGCGACATCCATCCCTGCGAGGATTTTAAGGCGAGACAATAAAGGAGATTGCAGTTCCAAAGGGAGCTTCATTTCATCGTGTAAATGACCATCCAATCTGAAGCGCACAATGAAGGCTTTATCGCCTGCCTCAAAGTGAATATCGGAACAATGCTGAGTGATGGCTTGCTCCAGAATATGATACGTCAATTCCGCAATGGTCATGTCTGAGTGCTCCAATCCGGTGTCCTCAGACAATTGCCAGATCGCTTCTATCTGCTGAGACGTACTCCAATACCACAACAAAGGCGCATCAAAATGATAAGTGATTTTGTCCAAACTCAGCAAGTCGGAGTAAAGTGATAAGAGGCCTCCCTTCTTTTCTCCGAAGGAAACCAGGAGAATTTTGGTATCTTGGTAGACATGACGAGTGAGCGGCGAACCAGCAACAGGAAGCGTGGTATTTTCTGCTTGAGAAAGGAGCGGGATTTGATAGCGTTGAGAAAAAAAAGAAGCCAATTGATCTTCATCAATCAATTGTTGGCGAGCGAGCTGGCGAATACTTTCAATATCCCCCAAATGATGGAGTTGGGTGCCCAATTGCTCTAAAACACGTTCCTCAATATGATTTTGTGTGATGAGTTCATCGAGGAGAGACATAGGGTTAATTTCGGAAAGCAAAACGATGAGGTCAGAAGATATTCAGGAAACGTAAACCGTTTTAGACGATCCCTTCTTTGAGAAGTTTTGCTTGATGATTCGTTAATAATTCATCAATCACAGGATCAATATTTCCCATGAGAATGCTCTCTAGTTGATAAAGGGTCAGATTGATACGATGGTCTGTAATCCGCCCTTGAGGGAAATTATAAGTCCGAATTCGTTCGCTCCGATCTCCTGAGCCGATCATATTTTTTCTTTGTGCAGCAGTGGAGTCTTGTTGGGCTTTCGTTTCTTGTTCATGCAAACGAGCACGAAGGACTTTTAAAGCCTGATTTTTATTTTTCAGTTGCGATTTTTCATTTTGGCAAATGACAATTAAGCCGGTAGCAAGGTGGGTAATCCGCACTGCGGAATCGGTTGTATTGACACTCTGTCCGCCTGGACCAGAAGAACGATAAACATCGATTCGAAGATCATTGGGGTTGATTTCTATTTCGACTTCTTCCACTTCGGGCATGATGGCAACCGTTGCTGCCGAAGTATGGACCCGCCCCTGGGTTTCTGTTTTAGGGATTCGCTGTACACGATGCACCCCACTTTCAAACTTCAAGCGGCTGTAGACATCTTTTCCCTCGATGGCAAGGATGATTTCTTTAAATCCGCCAATGTCGGTTTCATGCTGTTCGATGATTTGGCAGCGCCACTTTCTCAATTCCGCGTATTTGGTGTACATCCGGAAAAGGTCGTAGACAAATAAAGCGGCTTCGTCTCCGCCAGTGCCGGCACGGATTTCGAGAATCGTATTGCGGGAATCGTTAGGATCTTTGGGAATGAGCAGGCGTTTGATCTTATCTTCAAGGTCTTCCACTTGTTTGGACAACAATTCAATTTCTTGTTGCGCCATTTCTTGAAGTTCGGGATCTTCGTCCGTGTCTTCTATGATCTCCTGGTTCGCTTCCAATTCTGCCTGCAATCCCGAAAAATCATCATACGCCTGAGCAAGTTCGGACAAGTCCGCATTTTCTTTACTCAGCAAGCGAAACTGCTCTGGATCATTGACGACTTCAGGTTGGCTCAGACTATGAGTGATTTGATCGTAACGCTCTTTAATCCCTTTTAATTTGTCGAACATACATGAATTGCAGTCAGCGGTTTTTTAAGAAGCCCGCTTGTAACGACGGTTGAATTTTTCAATACGTCCTGCTGTGTCGATCAGCGAACGTTCTTTCCCGCTAAAAACCGGGTGGCATTTGGAACAAATTTCCAAGTGGTGTTCTCCTCCCAAAACCGAAGAAGTCTCTAACACATTCCCACAACTGCATTGAAAGGTAGTGGATTTATAATCAGGATGAATGCCACTTTTCATAATTTCTCTTATTGGTTGAAGCGATTGGATAATGGAACAAAACAGCCAGTATATTCTAAATGAGATTATTTGTCCATCATATCCAAAAATTCGGCATTGGAATTGAATTTGGACAGTTTTTCATGCATGAATTCCATGGCCTCGACAACGCTCAATTGAGAAAGAACTTTGCGCAGAACCCAAATCCGGTCCAAGTCATTTTTTGCGGTCAGCAGTTCTTCTTTTCGCGTTTGTGATTTGTTGATATCCATGGCGGGAAAGATCCGTTTTTCAACAAGTTTGCGGTCTAAAACCAATTCCATATTACCGGTTCCTTTGAATTCTTCAAAAATCACTTCATCCATCCGACTGCCGGTATCCACTAAAGCGGTGGAGATGATGGTGAGAGATCCGCCTTCTTCAATATTGCGGGCCGCCCCAAAAAATCGTTTTGGTTTTTGGAGTGCATTGGAGTCAACGCCGCCTGAGAGAATTTTTCCACTAGGGGGAACCACCGAGTTATAAGCGCGGGCTAAGCGGGTGAGAGAATCTAACAAAATCACCACGTCTTTTTTATGCTCTACCAGCCGTTTCGCTTTTTCAATGACCATTTCCGCTACTTGAACATGCCGAGTGGCGGGTTCATCAAAAGTGGAGCTGATCACTTCTCCTTTGACAGAGCGTTCCATGTCCGTGACTTCTTCTGGACGCTCATCAATCAAAAGGACAATCAAACTGATTTCGGGATAATTCGTTGAGATACTGTTGGCAATCCCTTGCAGGATCATTGTTTTTCCGGTTCGAGGAGGTGCGACAATCAACCCACGTTGCCCCCTGCCGATAGGAACGGCCAAATCAATCAAGCGAGAAGTCAAGCCCTCTTTGCCACATTCTAAAGTGAGACGTTCTTCAGGATAAAGAGGGGTGAGGTTGTCAAACAGGATTTTATCTTTGGAAAGATCTGAGGACTCAAAATTCAGTTTCTCGACTTTGAGCAAGGCATAATAACGTTCACTGTCTTTCGGAGGGCGGATTTGACCGGAAATCGTATCGCCTGTCCTCATATTGAAACGACGAATTTGTGAAGGAGAGACGTAAATGTCATCGGGTCCCGGCAAATAGTTATAATCCGGTGCTCGTAGAAATCCAAATCCATCGGGGAGGGCTTCTAAAACGCCTTCTCCATAAATCACCCCATTTTGCTTTGTTTGCGATTGTAACAGGGCAAAAATCAATTCCTGACGCCGCATACTGCTAGCATTTTCAATTTGAAATTCGCGGGCGATTTTAATCAATTCGCTAATCTCTTTGCGTTTCAATTCCACTAAATTGAGTGTGGGGACATCAGGATTGGTCGGTTGCTGAGTTTCCGCGTTATTTTGAAAACGAGGATTGTTATAGCGGCGAGCCGTTGCTTGATTCTTCATAGAGTTTTAATTGGGTTGAAATGGGGGTTAAGGAGAAAGGGAAAAGGTTAATAAATACAGTGAGTTGGATAATAAATTGCGAATTTCGGATTGTATCGTAAGCAGTGTTGCTAATGTTATTTAATTGATATGATTCTTGTTACCACCATTGCGTGTCATTTCGACAAAAACAGATCAATAAAAGCCAGCATTTTATAATCGGGAGTCATTCAATGAGGGATGATGAGTTGTGTTGAACAGCCTATATTTTAGCGGTTAAGGGTCAATTCAACAAAAAGTATACCACGTAAAATTTATCAATAATCGCTTTGCGAATTTGTTTGGAACTTTATCAGGTTTTAGTCAGTGGGTTCGCTTGATAAATATTTTATATCAATTTGGTAGGATCAGTCTTGAAGTCCTTTAATAATGCTTGATTGAATTATGAACTGTCAAGCATTTTTTAGTCAGTGGGCTTAATCTTCCGAGAAATCACAAAATAAGTCAGTATTCTGAAGCCGTTAAATTTATTCCGCCGTCTGATTTTCGGCTTCATCTGATACCAAGATGGGTTCCATTTTCACAACGGTGCTTCCCTTTTTGACCCATAGTTTGACGTTTTCCACAGTGACTCCATCAGGGCCGGTTTCTGCGGGAAGTTCTTCCACATGAAGGATATCATCGACTCGAATTTCAAAAGCAACACTGCGCGTATTAAAATATAAGGGATTCTTCAATAATAGGACGATATTGGGATTGTAGTGTTGGCGAAGCACCCCTGAAAAAGGAACGGCTTCTTGTTCTAAATTGCCATCCCCTCGATATACTTGTAATTCGTAATATTTTCCTTCGCCGAGCAACTTCGCTGTCATTACGTTTCCATCTGGATTTGAAGGAGTCAGCTTGACAGGCTGACTCTAAAAGAAATTATATGATTTTTTAATCAATCAAATTTTCGGGGCGGAGTGCTCGTAACACTCTTCCCGCCTGCCACATTTCCTGATTATTGACCGCTTCCAGTTCGACTTCCAGCTTTTCCCGGTAATCGGATTTGGAATTGGATTCAATTGATCTCCGTGCTTCTTCCCCACTGGTAACCTTTTGATAACATTCGGCAATCACTGGTTTGAGAACATCCCGAAAACGAGGGGCCCAATCCAATGCTCCTCGTTGAGCCGTGGTTGAGCAGTTGGAATACATCCAATCCATCCCCTTTTCAGAAACCAGCGGATAGAGGCTCTGCAATGCTTCTTCGATGGTTTCGTTAAAAGCTTCAGAAGGAGAATGGCCATTGTCTCGGAGCACTTCGTATTGGGCCAGAAATGCGCCTTGAATCAATCCCATCAACACACACCGTTCTCCGGTAAGATCGCTGTGAGTTTCAGCTTCGAAAGTGGTTTCAAAAAGATGCCCTGATCCAATCGCAAATGCGGTGGCAACACAACGCTCTTTGGCTTTTCCCGTGTAATCCTGATGAAGGGCCCAGGAAGAATTGATCCCACGGCCTGATTCAAAATGAGTGCGGACAGTCAAACCACTGCCTTTAGGAGCAACCAGCATGACATCGACATTTTCTGGAGGAATAATATGCGTATCTTTATTGAATACAATCCCAAAACCATGTGAAAAATACAGCGCGTTGCCTGCTTCCAGGTTGTCCTTGACAGTCGGCCACATAGCGATTTGCCCTGCGTCTGATAATAAAAACTGAATAATTGTGCCACGCTTTGCTGCTTCTTCCACCTCAAAAAGATTGACGCCTGCTTGCCAGCCATCTGCGACGGCTTTGTCCCAACTTCGCCCTTTACGAATACCAAGGATTACCTTGAAGCCTTGATCACGCATATTCAAGCCTTGACCCCGGCCTTGAGGCCCATATCCTAAAATGGCGGTTATTTCATCTTTCAAAATCTGATGGCATTTTTCAATAGGAAAATCCGAACGCTCGATGATCGTTTCTTGATGTCCGCCTATTTCAATTGTTTTCATTTAAATGACTCGTTAATTGGTTAAAATGATCAGTTTGTTGGATGAGAACACGCTGACGATTATCATAATGATTAAAAAGTGATTGAATTGAATTGGTGCGAGGGAGTACGAATTTCAAAAGAAACGTAGACGTTTATTGGTGGCATGTAGAGAATTATAAACAACCTTCCTACCCTACACTGTAGAGAAGAGCAAGTCCAGAAATATACTCCAGCAAAAAATATGAAGGGGGTCTGCCAATTTTACAATAGCTTGCAGGAAGGGGTTATTGAGGTTTTGTTTGAAACGGAACAAAGCGAACGGTATCGCCTACCTGGAGTTGAAGCCCGAATGCGACTTCTTCCGTGATTTTGACGGCGCCGTCTTCCTCCTGAAAAAGATTTCCTAGGCACACACGAAAATCTGACTGGGTATTGCTGATGATATATGTTTCAGCAGCAAAGGCAGGGGTAATTTTGCGGATCACTCCGCATTGGCTTTCACGGACGGTCGTGATTTGGTCTCGATAGGCCTGAACGGTGGGACCCGCATCAAAAATATCGACATACCCTTCAAATTGAAAACCTTCTCGCTCTAACATTTTCAAAGCGGGCTTCGTCGCTTCATGGACGACCCCAATCACCGCTTGAGCTTCTTTCGGAAGCAAGTGGACATAAATGGGGTAGCGAGGGATTAAATCAGAAATAAACTGCTTGTTTCCTGTGGCGGTCAGGTAATCGGCTTTTGAAAAATCCATGTCAAAAAAATGCTTTCCCAAATTTCTCCAAAAAGGGGAACGCCCTTTTTCATTTTGGACACCACGCATTTCCGCAATCACCCTTTTTGCAAAGCGTTGCGGGAATTCAGCCATGAATAAAAATCGAGAGCGGGAAAGCAATTTGCCATTGCCATTTTTGCGATATTCGGGGGTGAGAAATAAAGTACAAATTTCCGAGACTCCTTGATAATCATTGACTAAGTGCAAGGCTTTAAATTCTTTGTGGATTTTCAAGGCTTCCGAAGTATGAACCAGTGTGCTGATTTTATAAGAATAGAAAGGCTTTCCGCTTCCAACCGCGACGATCACCCCACAAGTCCCCACAATCCGTTGTGTGGTGGTATCTTCCAAAGCAAATAGATAGGATTCGTCTCCTGGTTCTTGTTGGTTACTGGAAAATCCATGAAGCGCTGCTTCGATCTTTTCTTTAAGGGCGTGGCGGTTGGCTGGAAGGCTTGTCATGCCGACTCCCGATTCTTCCGCAAGTGCTTCCAATTGATCGAGATCAGCTAAGCAAATAGGGCGAATGAGCATCATGGTAAAGTTTCCTTTAAAATAAGGGCAGTGCACGAGGAGATGGCTTTACAAATCCCTCATGGGAGACATTTTCCAGAGAGATAAAATGTTGTAATTTTGAAGAAGGCATCGCATTTTTTTTTGAAATAGATTAGTAATTGTGAGAATCATTCCTTGGGTATAACCGTCTTGAATAAAGATGCCAATCAAAATCGATGGTACAAAAAATTTAATGATGGATTTGTAGCCACACGAGAACTGAGAAAAAAAGAGTGTTCCCTGATTTCACGAATCCCTGTTTTTCTTGTTTGAATCACGAATTGAAATAAAGAGGTATCATGCAGAAAGAAATTGTAAAAACCGAAAAAGCTCCCCAACCGGTGGGGCCTTATTCCCAAGCAATTAAAGCCAACGGATTTCTTTTCCTGGCCGGGCAGATTCCGCTTGTTCCAGAAACAGGAGAGCTTCATACAGGCACTTTCAAGGAGCAGTGCCGTCTAGTTTTAGAGAATGTTAAAGCCGTTTTGGAAGCCGGAGGTTCTTCTTTAAACCAGGTTGTCAAAGTGACGATTTTCTTAAAAGATATGGAAAAGTTTGGAGAACTCAATGCCATTTATAGTGAATATTTTGAGGCAGGAAAACCGGCGCGGTCTTGTATTCAAGCAGGCCGACTCCCCAAAGATGTCGAAGTCGAAATTGAAGCAGTGGCTTTGTGTGATTGAGAAATCTCACGGGTTTAAGGGGGGGGGATCCATTACTTTTTGCGGAAGCCAAAAAACAAATCGTGCGCCTTGATCAAAATCAGGATCGACACAAATCTTTCCTTGATGGGCCAGAATGATTTGTTGAACAACCGCCAGCCCGATTCCGTTCCCCTCCACATCGGTCAGGCGTAAAAAAGGTTCAAAGATTTTCTCTCGATCTGCTGCCTCAATCCCAGGGCCATTATCCTGAACCCAAAATCGATATAAATCGGTTTCTTTTTCCCAGCCTAATTCAATGATGACCGGATTTTTTTCTCCACAATGTTTGATGGAATTATTGATGAGGTTTTGCCAGACTTGCCCCATTTTGATGGGATCACAGGAAACTTTCGGCATGGTTTTGTTGCGCTTGATGATCGTCGTGCCTGCTTGGACGAGATGATCAAAATTCATGGTGACTTCCTCGACAATCGTGTTCATGGAAACCGGTTGCGATTCTCCAACGATTTTACCCGCAGACGCGTAATTCAGCATAGTATCGACGAAATTTAGCATTTTGGTCAGGACATTTGGAATCCGAAGCAATAATTCCTCAAGCCCTAAATCTTTCATAACATGGGGGAAATCTTCTTCTAAACGTAAAAGAAAAAAATCAAACAAGCTGGCGGCACTGGCAACGGGTGATTTCAAATCATGGCTGACCATGTGAGTGAATTTGCTCAACTCTCGTTTTTGTGCCTTGAGGTCTTCAGTGAGGGCTTTGATTTGGTCGAAAGCATGCTTTGTCCGAATCGCTGAACGGGCTCTGGCTGTCAGTGTGATCTTTTCAACAGGTTTGATAATGTAATCCACGGCGCCTGCTTCAAATGCTGCATTGAGTGTGTCGAGTTCATTTTTTGCGGTCACCATCACAATGGGGACGTGTTCAAAAGTTTCCTGGCTTTTGATTTTTGCGGTTGTTTCAATTCCACTCAGTCCCGGCATCATTTGATCCATCAAAATCAAATCGGGTATCCAGTTTTCTAACATTTTTAAGGCGTCTTCCCCGGAAGCGACGCTTCTGATTTCGTATTTCAATTTTCGTAAGATATCTTCAATCACTAAACGGTTATTTTCCTGATCATCGACGATCAATACCTTATCTTGCATATCCCTGAATCTGGTTAAGAGTGGCTCGTTTCATTAAAAATAATAACGTTGGCTTAATTTTCCGCCTCATGCAAGTATAAAATGTGTTTCATGTGAGGGAGGGAGCCGTTTTCAAGATTCTCTTTTGTTGCTAGGAAAACAACACAATTCAGAGGAAATCTTCAAAGGGAGGGAAGAAAATATCCTTGAAACCGATCAAGTGGGATGGGAAGAAGAAACCAAAGGAAAGAAAAAATTCGCCAGGAAGCCGAAGCAAAATTGAAAAAAGGAAAGAAAAAGCTGGAAAAGTCTTTAAAAAAGAAAGCGCAAGACTTTCTCAAAGGATGGGGGCGATAGCAAGAAAAATGTCAAAATTCATTCCTTCAAGGCTTTTTTACGGTGGTTGTCCTCGACTCGTTTTTTGGTTTCTATTTCGCGGACGTTGTTACGCAAAGATTCCAACTGTTTCACATATTCGTCGGCTTTGCGGGGTGAACTGCCATCAGTATATAATTGGATAATAAACTCCAGAAGCTGGATTTTTTCATTCCCTTTCTCAACCGATTTCAGATTCGATTTAGCCAGAGCCTCTAAGCCTGACATGATGTTGTTGGTCGCAGATTTGACGTTGTCTGTGGTGTTGTTATTGTATGCCATGAAATAATAGGCTTTATGCCGATGGGGAAACCGTATATTATTAGCCGCTTCCGCATAATAAGTATTGGCCGCATCGATCAGACTTCCCAAAGTTTTGTTAATCGCTAGCGGACCTTGTCCTGCCAACGGAAGCAACTTGAAAGGGGAACTGTTCATATTGAAGCGAAGAATGAAGGAGTGAAGTTTCCCCGAATCCATAACCATACTTTTTTGCTGTTTCCCGGAAGCCACTCCTAGGTAAAAATCAATGATATGCTGAAAAACTGTCGCTTTGCGAAACTGAATTTCTCCGGCTTTCATCGTATACATGGAACGGCTTTTCAGCTGCATGATTTTCTCGTATTCGATGATTTGATAAAGTGCTTCGTAATAACGTTTTCCCTTCATGCACAGTTTGATAACTTTGTCTCGGGTGTCCAGATCATTCGGTTTTTTCATTAGTTCGCCCATATTTTTTAAAACTTCTTTTTCAATATAATAAGATGGGGGGGCAATGGGAATAAGCACTTTAAACGCCGAAGTGATCATTTTTTCTGCGGAATGATTGATGGATTTTTCCGAGTGCTGGATCGCCATAGAAAAGACATCGATTGCCTGGTAGAGAAGATAATTTTGATAACTCCCGTTGGTGTCTTCGCTAGAAGCTGCCTCTAAAAGCAAACGCCCTAATGTTTCTAAAAAATCAAACCCTTCTTTCTCATTTTTTTGTAAAAAAGAGCACATTCCAACAGAGGGTTGATTAGTTCTTGCGGAGATGTTTTCTTATCTAGTAAAGGGATTATATCCGCAATCGGAAATTTCGTTTTTTTACTGAAAAAGCTTTTTTGACGCTTGGCTTCCAGTGTCAGCATTTTCTCAGTGATGGGCTTGGAATGCGCATCAAAATTAAAATCGAATGCGAGAGCATCTTTCTTTTTTGCGTCTTTTTTACCAGAGGGTTTTTCTGCGACTTTTTTTGCTGGATCAGCCATATAATATATATTTTGAGTAAAGAATTAGATCAATTTCCATGCCCTAAATAATAAATTCTAACAGAAAAATCTGAGATTGTTTCGAGATCTCCTGTTAACTTGTTGAAAAATTTTGAGTCTATAATGGCTTGGATGGTACGGTTTTTGGGAAAAGAGTCGTATTGGAAAGTATTGAAATAACCTGAACGATTGAAAAATTTTATGGAATCCCTTCAACTTCAACCCCTCAATGGAGAAGGATTTGATTCGTTTTTGAACTTGATCCATGCTGAGAACAAAGGCCCTGAGTTTCATACCGGGTGGCAAAGTATCGAGAAGAATGTGCGGCAATTTCCAGGAAATGCCACCACGCTTGATTTCAATGAAATCTTTATTGAAGTCATGCTGTTGGAAATCCTCGCTTATCCAATTTTGCTGGAAGATGCCTATCAAACCCTCAGATCAGGAGAGTTCAAAAAAAACTCAGACCAAGTTCAGGCCGCATCAGATCAAATGAAATCTCTGAAAAACGAGTTGCAGCAACTTAAAAAGAAAGATCCGGAATTAGCGGAGCAGTGCCTTCCGTTATTTGGCAGACTGAAATCGATCTATTATGAGATGCGAGGGCATTGGGTCAGTTATAAAAAGGAGTGGCAAGACTTTCAATTTTCGCATCAGCAGGAAACAGAGCAAACTGAAGAAAAAATTATTGAGCCTCCTCGGTTCAATCGCGTGGGCTGGAAAGTGATTCAGATCAGTTTTGAGGCTTTGCTCGCCGAAATACAATACCGAACTCAATGGAAAGGAGTTGTTGCCACAGAAGACGATGTTTCGCGCTACTCTCTCTTCGAAATACTGATTGAAGAAATCCAGGAAATTCATGAAAAATCCGAAGGTTTTGAATTGCTGGAAAGAGCTCAATTGGCACAAACCAGAAACAAACAACTGGCCCAGAAACTCCAATTTCTTTATGGCCTCGCTCCCATTTTACCAGAAAAAATCCGCAATGCTAAAAAAGAGGATTCTGAAGAAAATCACTCAAAATCGGCAGTTTCTTCATCCAAAGGAAGTAAAAAGTTTTTGTTGATCTTTCCGGTGATCGGCTTGATCATTGGTGGCCTGGCGCTTTTGAGTTTGATTTCCAAATCTCCCTCGAAACAAACTCAATCCTTGCAATCTCAAAGTTCAAAATCAGCGGGTATCGCCCAAAAAAAATCGGCTCTTTTGACCGACGAGGCGATCCAATCGAAGGAGATCAAGAGCACTTTTCGTGAAATTGCTGAGTCGAAACGAAGTGGCGTTCCGGTTTATGCTCCCAATGAAAGCATGAAAAAGTTGACCGATGCTCAGGAAGTGACCACAGAGATGCTGCAAAAAACCATCAAAGAAACCAAAGAATTGGCGGTTCTTGTGGCAGACGAGAGTGAGGCTTATTTAATTTCCGGAGAAAATTTACTGCGCTTTGAAACACTTGAAGAATTAGAAAATTTTCTAGACAAGGTAGTCAAACAGTATCAACGAATGGTGGCAGTGGCTGAAGTTCTGCAAGAGAAGCTCTCTCAATATCAAGTTTCTGTTTTAACGTCAAAAGAAGGAGAAAATGCGGGTTACAACCTGGTGCTTCGAAACAAAGACGATCAAGTGGTTGGCCAGATCAATTTCAAGACAGATGCCCTAGAGCTTCAATGGGAAAACATGAACGAGACCCAGCTTGTCAAAACCACCGAGGAGTTGATCAATGCGATTCGCAATCTGGAAATTTCTCAGTAAACGGGGGTTTTCGATTGGGGGGAGGGAATGAATTTTGTTGAATGATCAAGAGAATGAGGCTCAGTCGAGTTCAAGATGGCTCAGGTCAGCGAATTTCAGGTCAAACTTTTTCCCTATTTCAAAGGCTTCCTGCATATTCCCGGTGACATCTTTGGGGTGGTGGGCATCTGAATTGACGATTACTTCAATATCGTAATCGGAGGCTAGCTCCCAGAAAGGGAGCCAAGGGTACATGCGTCTCATTCCATCAGAAGTCGCGATCTTTGGCTTTCGTAGGCCGTAGCCATTGATTTCCAGGGGCATTTTTAAAGCCGCCGCCGCTTCAAAAATATCTTGGCTCGCCGCGATGGTGTTGGCATCCCAGGCTGGATAACAATTCCCGAATAAATCAGGATGAGCCATGAAGGTAAAAAGCCCGGATCGCATGGATTGGATGAAATAATCCGCATAGGCTTTCAAACCGGCAACCGTGTCCGTTCCTCCGTAAGATCCGACCCATTCACCATTTAAAGGGAAATAATGAGCAGCGCCGATGAGGTAATCAAACTCAAGCTCGCCCAATAATTTTTCCTGATAAAAAAAAGCGTATTCTTCATCGAACTCACATTCCATCCCCTTTAAAATCGTCAGTTGGGAGAATTTCTCTCTGGCGTTATCGACAGCCTGACAATAATCAGGGAGTTCAGCGAATGCCATTCTAATGTGGGGCCAGCGATTGTCTGGCAACGCGGTATGATCCGACATTCCTAAAACGGACAGCCCTTGCGCGAGGGCTGTTTGACAGTAATCGGAAACATCACCGGTGGCGTGTTGACAACGGAAGGTATGAGTGTGGTAGTTTTTATTCAGCAAAATAGTTGATTTCAATGTAAGGCGCTCGCTTTAAGAGAGCACCTCTGATTTAGTAACGAGGCATCTTAGAGTCCACCAGTTCAGCCCAACGATCAATGCCTCCTGTCACGCTTTTGAGTTTAGTGAAACCTTCCGCATGGAGTTTTTTCAAGGCGTTCATGGAGCGTGTTCCTTTGTAACAATACAAATAAATATCATCCTCTCGATTGAGTTCAGGGATGTATTTTTCCAGGTCATTCACTGGCATGAGTTTGGCTCCATCAAGATGGCAAATATCCCACTCATTTTGGTCCCGGACATCGACGAGCATCAGCTCTTTGTCAGATTTTAGAATTGCCTCCAATTCTAAAACATCGATGCTATAAGCGACTTCATCGAAATCCTCACCCTCTTTTTCCGTGGTTGGCATTGGAATGTCGCAGAACGCTTCATAATCGATCAATTCGGTGACGGTAGGATGGTCTCCGCAGATTTCACAATGACGATCTTTTTGGATTTTCACATCTTTGAAAGTCATTTTCAAAGAATCAAACAGCATCAAACGTCCGATTAAAGAATCACCTTTGCCTAAGACAAGTTTTAACGCTTCAGTCGCCTGAATCAAACCAACTATTCCTGGGAGCACGCCCAGGACTCCGGCCTCTGCTCAACTGGGAACAAGGGCGGCAGGGGGAGGGCTAGAATAGAGGCAGCGATAACAGGGGCCTTCTTGATGGGGATTAAAAACCGTGATTTGCCCTTGGAATTTGAAAATAGAACCAGAAACAAGCGGTTTTTTCGTGAAATAAGCGGCATCATTGACCAGGTAACGGGTTTCAAAGTTATCAGAACCGTCAATGATGAGGTCATATTGCTCAAAAATGCCAGTGACATTTTCACGAGTGAGGCGCGTGTTATAAATTTGAACCTCAATTTCTGGATTGCCTGCCAAAATGGAGGCTTTGATAGATTCGACTTTGGCTCTGCCAACATCCGAAACACTGTGAGCGATTTGGCGTTGAAGATTGGAGCTGTCCACCACATCAAAATCGACAATGCCAAGTTTTCCGATTCCTGCCGCACCTAAATACATCCCTAACGGCGAGCCTAAACCTCCTGCTCCAATCAGAAGAATTTTCGCGGCCTTGAATTTGAGTTGCCCTGCCATGCCAACTTCAGGCAGGGTCAAATGGCGGGCATATCGATTGATTTCATCATTTGTTAGTTTCATTTTACCCTCTCTCAAAATAGGGGTTCAGATCGTTATTTTGCAAATAGCACCATTTCGATACTAATTTAAACTTCAAAATACTTTAAGAGCTTTCAGATGTCAATATTTCGTTCGGATGGAGAAGCCTCAAGGACGATAAAACCGCATCAATCCAAGAGCCAGTCCTAGGAAAATGAAATTCGTCAACCATGCGGCGAGAAAGGGAGCAAGCGCACCAGCGTTGCCGACGGCCAGAAAGATCTGATTGGTAATCCAAAATAGGATTCCGAATAAACAACTCATCGCCATTCCTTCCGCGGCTTTTCCATGCCTGGAAGGAGAAAGGGACAAGGCCAAGCCAATCAAGGCCATCGTGAGCAAGGTGACAGGATAAGCCAGTTTTTGATGAAATGCTACCCAATGTCGAGTGGCGTCATGTCCCTCTTCCTGGAGCCGGATACTTGTCTGGAACAGAGGCCAAAGGGGTTGATGGTGAGGGTCAACGGATTGCTCAAAAGAAACCGCAGGAAAATCCTCAATGGATTCAAACCGTTCGGATTGTTGTTGGAATGAGGTTTGCTCTGGAAGAAAATCGCGTTGGTTGATATTTTTAAAATGCCAGCGGCCCTCTTTTTGTTCTCCTCTGTCAATGGTTGTGCGTTGAGCCATTCGATAAGGGCTGTTTTTTAAATTGAAAATGGCAATCTGCTCAATGGTTGAGTTAAAATGGCGGGTGCCAAAATAATAGATATGATCTTTGCCAATTTTCCATAATGGCGGTAAAGATTGAGACGTTTTTGCCGGAGACCACTGTTTCTCCATCCAATTGTAAAAGTAATTTTGATTAAAGTAGGTCAATAACGCCACCATGATTGAGACTCCAAGCACGGGTTTGGCCAATTGGAAAAGACTCATTCCCGTTGTGCGCATCGCGACTATTTCTGAGGTTCGATTCAAGAGGTTGAAAGTGGTAATAGTGGCCAATAAAATAGTGACAGGGATGATCAATTCTAGCAGGTCGGGTAGCAACAACGCGGTTTCTTGTAGAAAAAGGAGAAACTGATCAAAGCTAGAAAAAATGTTCCCTAAGCGGCTGAATAAAGTGCCAACTAGGATAATCATCACAAAGGCGAAGAGAAATAAGAGAAAGAACTTCGTGAATTCTTGAGCAATGTATTTTACAAGAATAGTCATAATTTGGTATGAAAAGAATGAGGAAAAATAAATGCAATCTCTGGAGCCGTTGAGCTTCTTGAAAGGAGTACATTTCCTAATGAATGTTCCAAAATGGGGCATGAAACCCAGGGTTTATATTTTTCAAGGATCATGCTTGCTATGATGTTTCGCATCAGTTATAGTCAAAAAATCGGCTTCTTAATAGAGAAAAGGGATTTTTCTCTAACATTCAATGAATTTCTGTTTTGATCTCAATTTTGGAAGGATTCCACCCATGTCACATTCTGTTCTTGTGCTCGAAGAAAGTGATCTCATCCAAGACATAATCGCCTCAGCTTTAGACGAGAGTAATCTTGCGGTTTATCGTGAAAGCCAACCGGGGCAATTCTTTGAAACGGCCAAACAACTTCAGCCTGATTTGATTTTTATCAGCAATTCTGATCACAAACAAGAGTATGCCGTCTGTCGGCAATTAAAGAGTGATACAGACTTAGGAAGTGTCCCGTTGGTTCTGTTGGTAGAATCTCGTGATAAATTGGACAGTGCCGCTTTGACTGAATTAAAAATTGATGGGCATTTGAGAAAACCATTTGAAGCTGCGTCCTTACAAGAACAACTCCGAAAATTTTTACCACCGGCCTTCCCTTTACCTGCCAGTGAAGCTTATGAAATGGCGCAATCCACGGAAGAAATAGAATCAGCTGCCTCAAAAGAATTTTCGGTGCTGGATGATGAGGTGTTGGATTTAATCAGTGAGCAAGCTGAGGAACCGACCGTTGCGGAAAGTAATGTGCCAGAAGTCGATTTTTCTGATGAATTTAATGGGCCGCAGGATTTTGAAAATGAAGAGGAAAAGGCAACAATGCTAGATGCTTTTGTCGAAACAGATGGCCCTCTGATGGATGATGCTTTATCCATGTCCGAGGTGGATCAAGAGATAGAAACTATCGATACTTCTGAATTTGAAGAATTAGAGTTGGAAAACTTTGAAGAACTGGAAACAGAACTGGAAGAGGATCAAGAAATCACTTTTGAGGAAGAGGAAAATTTGGAAGAAGAGGGATTGGCCTTAGATGATGAAGAAGCGGAAATGTTAGAAGTGATTGAAGTAGAAGAAGAGGAATCATTGGATTTTGAGTTGGAAGAAGAACTTGGGATGGAAATAGATCTTTCAGAAGAGGAAGGATTCGAATCTCCCTTGAGCGCATTGAAAGAGTCTGGATTGGAAGATGAAATGGTTCAGTCTCAGCTGGGGCATGATTCTGAAATATTAGATGAAACTTTGGATTTGGCAGATGAATCGTTTGAAATAGAGGTAGAGGAACTGGGGTTTGAATTAGAGGATGACGATGATTCCGATCCATTAGAATTGGAAGGGGTTGATCCCGCAACCATAGGGTTTGAGGAATTAGACGAAGATTTCGAGATGGACTCAATAAAGATCACATTGATAGAAGACGAGGATTCTCTTGGATTTGAAGAGGAACCACCTCCGCAGAAATTACGTGAAGGTTTGGTGGATATTGGGTTGGATCTCAATGATTTTGAAGTAGAAATCGGTATTCGGGATTATGATGACACGGATCATCAATCATTGAATGAAGGTTTGGTGGATATTGGGTTGGATCTCAATGATTTTGATCCCGAATTCACGGATCTCCTCTCGGAAAATCAGGGTAAGAAAGAAGTGGAACGAGATGATTTGGAATCTTCTGATAGTCTCGCAGAGATGGATACTTTCGTTTTAGGAATCAGTGCGGAAGAGAAAAATGTCGAGTTAAAGCATCAAGAAAACGGCATCGTTTTATTAGACATTGAAGCCATTACCAAAGATGATATTTTTGAAGAAAATCTGGAACTAGGGAGTATGGAACTGGAAGAGGGATTGACCCTTGACGAGGACTTAGATACCAGTGAAATGGAGGAAAAAGCCCTTTCTGAATTGAATGATTTAGATCAGGAAATGTCTGATTTGGAAATGAAGGGCTATGATTTGCATTTGGAAAAATTAGATGAATCCCCGGCTCTGGTAGACGCAACAACCGAAGACGAGATCCGTGAAGAATTTACGATGGCATCGGATTTTATCGAAGAGCCGGAATTGATAATGGAAGATTCCACGGAAGGAGAAGAAATGGTCGAAAGCATATTGGACGCACCTGTTTCAGAAATGGCTTTTGAGGCGGAAGTGGAATTGGATGATAGCGATTTTTCTGCGCCTGAAGGAGAGCAATTGGTGTTTCAAGCCGCCACCTCAGATGACAATTCCTCGGAGGGGAGTTCTTCCGAACAACTCGGAAAACTACTAGAAAACATCATCACGATTTCAGTTCAAAAATCTATCGAAACGGCGATGCCGGATTTAGTCAATCAAATTGTAAAAAAACTCAAAGAAGAAACTTGATTTTCTCACATAAAAACCAAATTACAAGGGATCTTGAAAGGAGGGATTTATGGGGCATACCTCTGAAAAAATAAGTCGTCCACCCGCGGTTGCCAACACCTTCTATCCAGGGAATCCCTCCATTCTTCGGACACAAATCAGAAATCTTTTGGACGAAGTAAAATCTGATCAAAAACAGGCTCCTAAAGCGATTATTGCTCCCCATGCCGGCTATCTTTATTCTGGCCCAATCGCGGCTTTTGCTTATAAATCCCTCTTACTTGCCAAAAAACAAATCAAACGAGTGGTGCTTTTAGGACCTGCCCATCGAGTCCATGTTTCAGGATTAGCCGCTCCCTGCGCCGATTATTTTGTAACCCCGTTAGGGGAGATTTCGATTGACCGCAAGGCAATTGAACAGTTGGTTCGAGAATTTGATTTTGTCCAAACTTTAGACCGGGCGCATATCGCCGAACACAGCTTGGAAGTGCATCTGCCGTTTTTGCAGGAAACGCTGGATGATTTTACCCTGATCCCTCTGGTGGTAGGAGATGCCTCTAGTGCAGAGGTCGGAGCGATCTTGAATTCATTGTGGGGCGGAACAGAAACTTTGATTGTGATCAGCTCGGATTTGAGCCACTATCACAATTACGAAACTGCAAAACGGTTGGATCTCCGAACCGCAGAAATAATTGAACGGTTCGAAGGCGAAAAATTGGATCATGAGAGTGCTTGTGGTTGTAACCCGATCAAAGGATTGTTGGCTGTTGCGCCCAAACATCACCTTCAAATTCAACGAGTTGATCTTCGCAATTCAGGCGACACTGTCGGCAGTAAAGATCAAGTCGTCGGTTATGGCTCATGGATCTTGGCCCAGAAATGACTCTATCGTCTTTGACTCCTGACAAAAAAAAACATTTATTAGATTTAGCAAAAAAATCAATCCTGCATGGTCTGGAATATGACAAAGCCGCAGAAGCCAACGGAGAGGATTTAGAAGGAATTCTCGGAGAAAATGGGGCCTCATTCATCACCTTACATAAAGCCAAACAATTGCGAGGGTGTGTTGGTTATCTGGAAGCCAAACGTCCTTTGGCGATTGATGTCTTGGAAAATGCGTATGCTTCGGCTTTCCAGGATTCTCGTTTTCCCTCTTTACAAGCAGAAGAATTGGCACAATTGGAGATCAAAATATCGGTGTTGAGTCAAGCCGAACCCATGACATTTGATTCTGAAGCTCATTTAATACAACAGCTCCAATCAGGAAGAGATGGCTTGATTTTATCGGAAGGAAACAAGCAAGGAACTTTTCTGCCCAGCGTTTGGGAAGATTTGCCCGCTCCTGAAAATTTTCTCAAACATTTGAAACAGAAAGCAGGCTTGCCCACGAAGTATTGGTCCGCAAATATCACAGTGGAACGTTATACCACTTTAGAGTTTGGAGAAGAGGATGAATAAGCCGGGGCGATACTGGCATCCAGTGGACGACGGGCGCATCCAATGTGATGTCTGTCCACGGTTTTGTCGTTTGCATGAAGAGCAACGGGGCTTGTGTTTTGTACGCAAGCGAGAGGAAAATCAAATTGTTCTGACCACATATGGGCGCTCAAGTGGGTTTTGTATTGATCCGATTGAGAAGAAACCCCTCAATCATTTTATTCCTGGCACGCCGATTTTATCCTTTGGAACAGCAGGCTGTAACCTCGCTTGCAAATTCTGTCAAAACTGGGATATTAGCAAATCCCGTGAGATGGATCGTTTGATGGATCAAGCGTCTCCTGAAACCATTGCCCAAGCTGCCAAAAGAGCGGGATGTCGCAGTGTCGCTTATACTTACAATGATCCGGTCATCTTTCTCGAATATGCCGTAGATATCGCCCAGGCGTGTCAAGCAGAAAACATTTATTCAGTGGCCGTCACCGCTGGTTATATCACTCTGGAGGCGGGAGAAGAATTTTTTCGCTATATGGATGCGGCGAATGTGGATTTGAAAGGTTTTACGGAAAAGTTTTATAAAAAAATATGCAGTGGCCACTTAAAAGCAGTGCTGGAAACCTTGAAATATCTTAAACATGAGACCAATGTCTGGTTTGAAATCACAACCCTCCTCATTCCTGGGCAGAACGATTCAGAGCAGGAATTGGAAGAAATGACCCAATGGGTGTTTGAAAACCTCGGAGCGGAAGTGCCGATACATTTTACCGCCTTTCATCCTGATTGGAAAATGAAAGATATTGCCAATACCCCTCCTGCGACTCTCCTGCGAGCGCGGAAAATTGCCCTTAAAAATGGAATCCACTATGTGTATGTTGGCAATGTCCATGATAAATCTGCCTCAAGCACTTATTGTCACAATTGCGGAAAAATCCTGATTGGTCGGGATTGGTATATCTTGAGCGATTGGAATCTTTCTGACGATGGACATTGCCGTAATTGCGGCACTCGTTGTTTGGGAAAGTTTGAGAGATCTCTGGGAACATGGGGAGCGCAGCGCCAACCTATCCGGCTCGCGTCACTTTCTGTTTAATCTCTTCACAAAATGCTCCTGCGGCATTTTCTCCAGCTTCACTTGTCAACAAGAATCAATGCGGGGTCAGATCACGATCTCATTTTTCTTTTCGGCATTTTGTGCTTGCACCACGGTGACAGCAATGGCATTGAAAATATCCTGCGTTTTACAACCCCGTGACAAGTCGTTGACGGGCATTTTCATTCCTTGTAGAATTGGCCCGACTGCTTCTGCTTTGCCAATCCGTTCCGCAATTTTATAAGCGATATTACCCGCATCTAAATTGGGGAAAATAAAGACATTGATCGGGCACTTCATTTCGATTTCTGGAAACTTATGTGCCATAATCGCTGGATCAATCGCCGCATCAAATTGGATGTCTCCGATAATCTTGAGATCAGGTCGTGCTTTGCGTGCAATCTGAGTGGCTTTGACCACTTTATCGACTGAGGGGTGGTCTGCGCTACGGTTGGTTGAAAAGGAGAGAAGGCCGACATGAGGTTCAATCCCGATCAAATTCTGTGCGCTGTCAGCGGATGCCACCGCAATTTGGGCGAGTTGCTCGGAATCGGGTTCGATGGTCAAGCCACAATCGGCAAAAACCACGGCACCTTTCACAGGATGGAATGGTTGAGAGAAGAGCATGATAAAAAAACTGGACACGAACTCAAAATCCTCATGCTTACCAACGATCTGTAAGGCCACACGGATGACCTCGCTTGAGGCGCATTGCGCTCCGGCAACGCATCCGTCTGCGGCTTCCAGGCGCACCATCAGATTAGCAAAATAGAGGGGATCGCACACATGCTCCGCCGCCTTTTTGGCTGACATTCCTTTATGAGATAGGATTTTATAAAGCTCTTCAGTGTATTGGTCAAAACACTCCGCCTGCTCTGGAGCAATAATTTCGATTCCATATAAACGGACTCCTTCGTGAATAGCCAAATGCCGAATCTGATCCCGATCCCCCAGCAGTACAATTTTAGCGATGCCTGCTGAGACTGCCTGTGCCGCAGCATTGAGCACCCGCGGATCCTCTCCCTCAGGCAGCACAATACAACGAGGGGCGCTCCGGGCTTGATAAACAATATTTTGGAAAAATTCCATCAAATGTACCTTCAGTTAATAAAGCGGGAGCGGCCAATGTTCGTATAATTTCATGGAAGTTAAACAAAATCCTTATACTTGTCAAGGTGGCGAATTGGCTTTGAGAGAGCGTCACGACGAAAAGGATCGCCTAACTCAGCTGAGCAGTAGACTTCAAGAATGGTCGTTTTCCCCTGTTTTTGCGCATCACAAGCTTTATCGAGAGCTTCACCGACATCCCCAAGTTGATGAATTTCCACACCCTCGGCTCCCATCGAACGCGCGATTTCCGCAAAACTGGGATTTTTTAAATTGGTGCCAAGATAACGCTGATTGTAGAAATCCACCTGATTTTTCTTTTCTGCCCCCCATTGCTTGTTATGGAAAACCACCGCAGTCACAGGGATTTCTTCACGGACACACGTCAGGATTTCACCGAAACTCATCCCCCAAGCCCCATCTCCGACATAAGCCACTGCTGGACGATCCGGAGCCGCGACTTTAGCGCCAATGATCGTCGGGAAAGCGTAGCCACAATTGCCAAAACTCATGGCGGCAAAAAAGCTGTTCGGCTTTTTGAAACGAAGATAGCTGTTTGAAACGGAGCAGATATTGCCGATATCCGTAGAAACCATGGCGTTCTCCGGCATTGCTTTTTCCAATTCTCTGAGCATTTGACGGGGGTGCATCGCCCCACTTTTAGCGACTTCAACGCTGTATTCATCCTTTTCATGAGTCCATTCGTTGAGTTCGTTTTCCCAAGCATCTTTTTGGCGTTGGATCTCTTTCAAACGATCCTCTTTGTTTTGTTCACAGGCCAATTCAACATTTTTAAACCGATCCACCAAGGCTTGTGCGGCGGCTTTGGCATCTCCACAAACACCGACTGAAATGTCTTTGACCAAACCAAGCATGCGGTGATCGGAATCAATCTGGATAATTTTCGCATTTTTAGGCCAATATTCGAGATTGTATTGGGGCAATGTCCCGAATGGTCCCAGACGAGTTCCCAACGCAAGCACAACATCCGCCTGAGCGATGAGTTTCATACTGGCTTTGGAACCTTGATAACCAAGCGGGCCGCACCAAAGCCGATGATCTGATGGGAAGGTGTCATTATGAAGGTAGCTGTTGACAACCGGCGCGTTTAAATATTCTGCGAGAGCGACTGCTTCTTCGACACCGCCCGCCATCGTGATGCCACCGCCTGCGACGATAACCGGAAATTTCGCCTTGGCCAAAAGATTGGCCGCGTCATTTAAACTTTGCTCTCCACCAGCACCTTGATCGTGGACACGAGGTTGCGGAACGGAAATATCGACATCGCCATAAAAATGATCCCGAGGAATATTGAGTTGCGTCGGCCCTTTTTCGGCCATGGCGTAATCAAAACAGCGAGCGGTCATTTCCGCCAGTCTCGCTGGGCTATTCACATGGGCTTGAAATTTAGTGATTTTGGAGAAGATCGGCAGTTGGTCGGTTTCTTGGAATCCTCCCAATCCAATCCCGCCACTGCCGGTCTCAGGGGTGATCGCAACCACGGGGGAATGTGCCCAATAAGCGGCGGCAATCGCTGTCACAAAATTGGTGATTCCTGGGCCATTTTGTCCGATACAAACGCCGTGGCGTCCGCTCACTCGCGAGAAGCCGTCAGCCATATGGGCGGCTCCCTGCTCGTGAACAGTGGGAATAAAACGAATCCCTGCGGCTGGAAAAATATCCAGGGAGTCCATATAAGCTGAACCAACAATCCCAAAAACATCACTTACCTTGTTTGCGGCTAACGTCTCCACAAAGGCTTCACTTGAGGTCATTTTTGTCATAATAGTACCTTTCAAAAATTAGGGTAGCTTGATTAAAGAGTTATGTGACAACACAATCACAATTTTTGTAGCTTTGATTTGCTCTAAGATATCACTTTCACGTTTGGATAATAGTGTCAGTTTCTTTTTTTCGATTATGCCAGTTTTTGAAAATAGCATGACGGTCCGGCGAAAATCGGCTTCGGGCTTTTTATTTAGCAAGACTCAAGGGCGATCCGTGAGATCCTTTGAGAGTTTCAAACGCTGGATTTTTCCAGAGGGCCCCTTGGGCAGTGATTCCATGATATGGATTTTTTTTGGTGCTTTATAACGTCCCAACTTTTCGAGACAAAATGCTTCAAGTTCTTCGGCAGAACAACGCGCGCCCTCACTCAACACCACACAAGCCATGATTTCCTGGCCATAATGATCATCGGGCACGCCAAAAGCTGCGGCTTCCACGATGTCTTGCTGTTCGTAGAGCACCATATCAATTTCCTGAGGCGCGATATTCTCCCCTCCTTTAATGATCAACTCCTTGATGCGTCCGGTGATGAAAAAGAACCCGTCTTCATCCTGATAGCCTTGATCTCCTGTATGAAACCACCCTTCTCGATCAAGCGCCTTCTGTGTTTCTTCAGGGTTTTTGTAATAACCTTTCATCACATTATCGCCACGGATCACAATTTCACCGATTTCACCCAGGGTGGTTTCTGCTCCAGACGGCCTCAAAATGCGGGCTTGGTTCCCGAATGGTTTGCCGGGCGAGCCATATTTTATCTTCTCTGGTGGCATGGGGTTGGAAAGGATTTGAGCCGCAGTTTCTGTCAATCCCATCGTCTCCACAATCGGGATTTTAAAACGTTCCTCAAAGCGGTTGTGCATGACAGGAGGCAATGCTGATGAAGCGGAACGGCCAAATTTCAAGTGTTTTTTGAGCTTTTCATAGTCAAATGGTTGTGATTGCTGGGCGTCGTGATCAAGCAGAAATGAGAAGATGGTTGGCACCGCACTAAACCATGTGCAACGGTACTCCGAAATCCATTGCCAGAATTGAGAAGTCCTGAAACGATGGGGCATGACAACGCTGGAACCGCTGATTAAGGGAGCCATCACAGTTACCATTTCTCCGTTGATGTGATACAGAGGCAACACACACAAAGCACGATCAAGCGCCGTTAGTTGGTGCGCGCCTGCGGTATTTTTTCCTCCGGCAATAATATTTTTGTGTGTCAGCAGAACTCCTTTCGGGAGGCCAGTCGTCCCTGACGTATAAATCAACAAGGCTTCATCACTGGGTTTGAGAGGCGGCAGTGGGTTTGTCTCCTTTATCTCAATGTTCTCCGACCAGTGGGGACCTTGATCTTCATCCATTTCGATGATTCTGATATCGCTAGGCAAATGCTCAATAACCGAGGCGAATTTAGTTCGATAAGTTTTTGAAATAAAAAGTATTTTGCTTTCTGAATGATCCAGCACATACCTCAATTGGTCAGAACCTGACACCGCATTCAAGGGCAGGATCACACGGCCACCATACATCACGCCCAGGAATAATGCCGTTGTCCAATAGCCATTGTCCAAGAGGAATGCGACTTTTTCCCCCAAGCCGACACCGAGGTGAACCAAGCGATCATTGAGGGAGATTGCCAGGGAGCGAAGACCCGCCCAAGTCAACTCCAGTTTGGCTTCTGGAGCATACAGAAAAACCTGATCGGGTTGGGAAGCGGCTCTAGAATCGATGATTGATCTGACAGATTCCATCAATTTTTACTTGCTGAGGGGGCTGTTGGAATCTGATACTTGTGCCAATAATCACGGAACAGTTCCTCTTCTGAAAGTTCGTGAGGCGGAATCGTGCGGGCGATCCGCGTGGTGTTCAGATAATGCCGATAGTTCATATTGTCTGAAATGCTGTTTTGTCCCCAAGTGCCGCAACCCATCGACAAAGAGAAGGGGAGGCCATTGTCAAAATTACCTCCTGTCGCAAAACAATGGGCTTGGTTGACAATCACACGACAGATCGGCATCTCCAAGCCCAGTCGCATTATATGCGACTCATCGCTGGTATGAATGCCGACAGAATGGCCCAGCCCCTGAATTTCCAAAATACGGCAGGTGATTTCAAAGGCTTCATCAAAATCATGGGCACGATAAACCGTTAAAATCGGAGCCATTTTTTCATCGGCAAAAGGCACCTCAATCTCCTGTTCTTCGACCATTAGGAAACTGGGAGATTTTTGACTCACTTCCGCAAGCCCGGCCAGCTTGCAAATGGTCACAGCGTCCTGGGCGATCACGTTGCGGTTGATTTTTCCGTTATGCCACATCACTTCCTGTAATCGAGCTTTCTCCTTGGCATTCAAAACCACGCCTCCTTCAGCCTGGAGTGCGGCTAGCATCGGTTGATAAACAGGCTCCAGGATTACTGCGTTGTTTTCAGAAGAACAACTGGTTGCGTTATCAAATGTTTTTGAACGAGCGATCTTGGTGGCGGCATCAGTCAGATTGGCACTTTCGTCAACAATGACCGACACATTGCCGGCACCGACTCCGATTGCGGGAGTCCCGCTCGAATAGGCTCCGCGGACATTGCTTTGAGAGCCTGTCACCACGACTAAATCGACATGCTTCATCAACTCATGAGTCAAATCTTTGTTCACAGGAGAAGGGAGTTTTTGCACGAGATCCAAGGGCGCGCCGACACGCTCCAACTCAAGACGGATCAATTCAATTAGTTTTTCGCAGGTCCCTTGACCTTTGGGGGAGGGAGCCAGGATAATCGCATTCCTCCCTTTGAGGGCGTTGATTGTTTTGTTAAAAGGGGTCGCCACCGGGTTGGTGGATGGCACCACCGCACCGACAATTCCGACAGGTCGTGCGATTTCGATCAAACCTTTTTCAGGATATTCCGCAATTACGCCGACACTGAGCGCGCCCTGTAAATCCTGTAACAACCCCATCGTCTTGCGGCGATTTTTTTGAAGTTTGTCTTTGACATTACCGAGTCCGGTGTCAGCAACGGCCAGTTCTGAGAGCAGTTGATTGTTAGCAGGATTGATGAGCGCCCATCCAACCGCCGTGACCACTTCATCCACTTGTTTTTGTGTATATTTTTCATAGAAATTCTGTGCATCTTTCGCTTTTTTAATCAATCTTGCAATGGTCGTTTCCACCGGGTTTGTGCTTTGAATCATGTCCTTCTGCCTATTTGATAACATCGTCTCATCTCCAGCAATACTTAACTTTTTGGAATCTGTTTCAGCGATTTTATTCTAAACCAAGTTGTTCTTTTCCGGTATCACTCGCAGCGGCGATAATGTTGGTGATCGCTATGGCATCAACAGGAGCCTGATGGCGGATACAGACGATCCTCCCTGGCCCTGAAACGTTTGCAGGCGCATCCGCTATCTGCCAGCGTTGACCAACGACCTGCAATAGATGCCGGATCCCGTCAGCAGAAGTGACAAATCCCTTCACTCGAATAAGGTCAAGATCAGGGGTGACCAGCATTTTTGCCAACTGCTCTGGATTGACGGGATGCTCGACAGGGAAAACGGCAGATTGATGAGTCGTTTGAGGATGGACTTCCCCCCTCTCCTCAGCCCACCGTTCCGTTCCGATTCCCAACACGGCAGACAACTGAATATCTGCGTCGATTGTCTCGACTAAGCGGCTTGAGGGCGCCATTTCGATCAGCCACTTTCGGGTATCCGCAAGGACTTCTGGACTCACCAGATCGGTCTTGTTCAGGATAATGATATCTGCTGAAGCCAATTGCCGTGCGATGGTATCACCAAGGTATTGATCCCGTCCCCGTTTTTTGATCATCTCCGCATCGGCAAGCACCACAATGCCATCAAGCGCGCATCCGGCAACCAGTTGAAGGGATTGAGCAATGGCAACGGGAAGCGCGACGCCACTGGTTTCAATCAATAAAGCATCCAGTGTCGGAGAGAGTTTCTCGATAGCCAACAGAGCTTCCATTAAATCGCTCCCATAGGAACAGCAGACGCACCCTCCGGCGATGCTGATGACGTTGCCGTCTTTGCTCTCGATTAAATCAGCATCAATGGGCAGTTCTCCAAAATCATTCACAAGTACCGCGAACCGCAAACCGTTTGCTTGTCTGAGAAGCCGATTGACCAATGTGGTTTTACCAGCACCAAGATAGCCGCCAATCAGCGTGACAGGCAAGCTTGGCGGCATTGTTTTGTCGGTCATTTCTAGTGAACTCGTTCTATGATGAGGGGATTAGATATCAGAAGCCGCAAAGACGCGACCACCATGAACCACACCCCAGATTCTAACATCCTTAAGGTTTTCACCACCAATCTCCAGGGGATCGTCTTTCAGCACTGCGAAATCGGCCTTCTTGCCGGTTTCAATGGACCCGACTTCACCATCAAGTTTCAATGTATAGGCAGCGCCAATGGTGATCGTGCGCAATGCGTCAGCCACACTAATCCGTTCGTGCTCTCCCAACACTCGCCCGTTTGGAGTAAGACGATTGACAGCACACCACGCTGTGAACAGAGGGCCCAAAGGGGTGACCGGGGCATCGGAATGGATTGCCAGCGGCACGCCTTCACGCAACGCTGTCGCACAGGCATTCATCCGCTGGGCGCGCTCCGGCCCGACGGTTTTTGCATAGTGCTGTTCCCCCCAATAATAATGGTGATTGGGGAACAAATTCACACAGAGACCCAGCTTTTTCATGCGGCGAAACTGTGCGACATTTGCCAACTGGCAATGTTGCATCGTGAAGCGATGATCCGGTTGAGGGTGTTTTTGCAGAGCACGCTCCATGCAGTCAAGGACGAGTTCGGTGGCCTCATCACCATTATTATGAGTATGAATTTGCACCCCACTTTCAAGTGCCAGATCGTAAATTTCCTGTATTTGCTCAGGAGAGGTATACCAAAGCCCGTTCTCGGCTCCGTTATAATATCCGGGCCAGTGAAGTCTCGCACTAAACCCCTGGATGGAGCCATCGGCAATGACCTTGATAATGCCCATTCTCAAGCGATCGGTGCTCGTTTCGCGCAATTCAAGCGCACGAGCAATCATTTCCTGCGGTGACAGGTTTTGGAAGCGGCGCAAGGAAACGATACGAGCCGGATAACTCTCTTCATTTGAAACCCGTACCATCATTTCAACCGCATCATCCGGCAGTAAATTCGCCAGATCGGCCGCAGTTGTCACACCTTTACGAACACAAAGACGGGCAAATTCTCGCATGGAGGTTTCATCACAGGATAAAAACTCCCGATCAAAACCAACGTGAACCCCCGCCACGGTCATGGCATCTGGCCCCTTCAATTCACCTGTTGGAAAACCATCCTCGCCCAAAGGAATCCCCGGATGATTGATCCCGCGGCGCATTAAGTTTGACAGCTCAAGGGTTTTGGTGTTGACATTCAGAATATGGCCACTGGCATGTAAAATGCCGATGGGGCGGGTACTTGAAGCACGATCCAGATCGAATCGCGAGCAACGGGCGTCCCCATAGTAGATTGGATCAAGAGACCATCCAGAAATCGCCGCTGAATCGTCGTCCATTTGCTGATCTTTTTCACACAACCGCTCGATGACTTCTTCAAGGGAGGCAAGCCCAGGCCACGTTTTGCCATCCGGGTCAACGCGGTCAAAGTAACCACAATAAACGTAACGCCAGAGTGCGCCCTCCATCACATGGCTATGACCTTCGACAAGCCCAGGCATGATCACTTTATCGGCAAATTGTTCATCAATCCGATACTCCCCCCATCCAGCAAGTTCTTCCAGGGTGCCGGCACCCAAGATGCGATTTCCCCGAACAGCGACATGGCTTGCTTCAGGATTGGCTGGATTCATTGTCAGGATTCGGCGAGCAACGTATATCGTATTCATAATGCTATCTCTCCAAGGTAAGTTTTAGATTGGTTGCTTTGGTTTACAATTTTTCGTACGGAACAGGTCTTTTTTTTGCGACGGGTTCCATGGCTTTCAAGTGACCAAATGGCAGGCCGCCTGGTGTTGCTGAGCTATCTTCTTAAGCTCTGGTGCGACTTCACGACAATAATCTTCGGCCATCTCACAGCGACTTGCAAAACGACAACCGGGAGGTGGATTGATCGGACTGGGAGGGTCGCCCTTCAATCGCACTCGATTTTTGCGGTCGCGTTTGTTCCCATGCACCGTTGGCACAGCCGCCAATAATGCTTTCGTATAGGGATGGCGCGGATTGGTAAATAGACTGACCCGATCCGCCTGCTCTACAATCTGCCCAAGATACATCACTGCGACCTCGTCACAAATATGCTGAACGACCCCAAGATCGTGTGAAATGAACAAATAGGTCAATCCCATTTCTCGCTGAAGTCTCGCCATCAGATTCAGGATTTGCGCCTGGATTGCAACATCGAGAGCCGATACCGGTTCATCGCAGACGATCAGATCTGGAGTCGTTGACAAGGCTCTCGCCAATCCCAGCCGTTGCCGTTGTCCTCCAGAAAACTGGTGCGGGAACAATGCCTGCTGTTCCGGACGAAGTCCGACTTGAGCAAACAATTCACTAACCCGTTGATCTCGTTCTGAGCGGGTTCCAATCCGCATGAGATCCAATGGTTCACGAACGATTTCACCAGCGCGTTTGCGAGGATCCAGCGAAGAATAGGGATCTTGGAAAATAATCTGGAATTTATGCCGGGCGGCTCGCAATGCTTCCTTTTCCAAATCACTGATGACACTGCCTCCCAGCGTGACCCGGCCTTGGGTGATCGGCACCAGGCGCATGATTGCCAGGGCGGTGGTTGATTTACCAGACCCACTTTCACCGACAATCCCGAACGTCTTACCGACAGGGATACTGAAATCGATACCATCGACTGCGTGAACGACGGTTTCATTTTTTGAAAAGAATTGGCGCCCAATGCTGAAATGAACCTTGAGACCCTCGACGCGAAGCGCTTCGTTTTTCGGATTTTCAGGGGGCAACGCTTGATCGCTCATGGTGAGACCCTCTCGGCGACTGCCCAGCACGCCGTTAAATGACCATCGGCGGTCGCTTCCAGGTCGGGTTGATTGGCGTGACAGCGCTCTA
>WASW01073146.1_pt1 | contig 34274 bp, 36 predicted proteins | sample 5698521 | NCBI WGS metagenome assembly WASW01 (sample SAMN11175560, study PRJNA528189) | sponge metagenome | isolation source: marine sponge | host: Leucetta | place: Antarctica: Western Antarctic Peninsula, King George Island | collected 2013-01
CGCGAGCGCCGTCAGTTCGGCGTCGATCAAATTGGATTTGTATTCATCAAGATACAGAATTCCCGCCGCTAGAATACCAAGCGCCAGAACATTAACCGCGAGAATGCGCCGGGTAATCGGCGAGATTAACCGATGCCGCGTTCTCTCGCACAGATCCTTGTTTTTATCCCCCTGCATTCAGTCCCTTAAGCGGTTTTGTAGCGGTATCCGACACCATACAGCGTTTCAATTTCGGAAAACTCGTCGTCCATGGCTTTAAACTTTCGGCGCAGGCGTTTGACGTGGCTGTCGATGGTGCGGTCATCAATATAGATATGCTCGCCATAGGCCGCGTCAATCAGCTGATCGCGGCTTTTCACGTGGCCGGTGCGGCGGGCCAGTGCTTCAACCAGTAAAAATTCCGTTACCGTTAAGTTGACCTGTTTGTCTTTCCAGGTGCAGAGATGGCGTTCAGGATCGAGAACCAGATCGCCGCGCCGGATCACATCGCTTTTAGCCGAATTATCCTGCGCCGTGTCATGGCGGCGAAGCACGGCCTTGATGCGCTCAAGCAAAAGGCGCTGCGAAAATGGTTTTTTGATATAATCGTCGGCACCGAGCCTGAGCCCCATCACTTCATCGACCTCATCATCCTTGGAAGTCAGGAATATGACCGGCAATTTGGTTTTACGGCGTAGCTCAGTCAGCAATTCCATTCCGTCCATGCGCGGCATCTTGATGTCGAGGATTGCCAGATCAACGGGGCGGCGTGACAAACCTTCAAGCGCTTCGGCCCCATCACCGTAGGTTTCAACGTAATACCCCTCGTCCGTCAACGCAGCTGACAGAGAGACGAGAATGTTCTGATCATCGTCGACAAGGGCGATGGCTTTAGGCATTTATAAAACCTCTTAATAGTGTCGGCGCCAGCATAACGTCGCAAGCGGCAGGGAAACCTATCTGTAAACCCCCATTATGGCAAAATTATAGCGCCATTGAGGCAAATTCTGCCATGCCGAACGGTTACTCGGTCCATGCCGAATGGACAGCAATCGTTATCACCGATTGAAGCGCATCCTTCAAGCCAAACGCTTTGCATCGTCGAAAATGTGTATTTTTGTGTATGTTTTTTGGTCCACGTCAATCGATTCCCAGTTGATCGGGAGAAGTCTTGTCAATACGCATCGTACAAAGGTCCTGAAATTTGTTGAGCGGAAGTCATATTTCAAGATCAATCTCGTTGGGTGTTACCTGATTTTCGCCCCCTCACAGCGCTACGAAAAGTGGCAGCGAGGGAAATATGAGATGCGCTTCAAGGAACCACTGGAACAGCAGCTGAGATTGAATCTAGTTATAGGTTTTCAGAGTGTGCCGAAAACGGGCTAACCGGAGACTGACGTTGCCAAATTCCCGGCGTTGTGATCCCAGAGCGATAGTTCGGAGTAATGCACGGTGGCATCATTCTCCTCAACCCGACCCTGGGGTTCAGAAATTGTCGACGGCACACCTTTGATAAGTGCAACGACAACCGGGCGCCCGCTCGACGGCCTCGACTGATTACGCCGAACATTCACATAATTGTACGTAGATCCTAAAATTTCCATGTCCATGTCACCCCTGCCAATCTGATTTACGATAACGGCAAGATGCGACGACAAAATTCCACAGACAATCAACTCAAGTGCTAATTCTGGTGGTATAGAACTATGGTTTAGATTAAATTTTGAGAAACCCGTCACCTCTAACGCCCCCATAAATATCAGAATTGCCGTCCCCTTCGATCACATGAGAGCGGCACAATGATGTGATGTGATCTGCTAATAAAGAAAACACCTGTCCCAATTTTGCCCCGTCCAGGTTCGGTTTGGCTCTTGATTTATTTGGACGGCTGTCCTATTTTATATTATAATAAAGTGGTCGCCCTGAAGTTTTTGCGATGCCGCCTAAAGATCACCGGCACCGCACCACTGTTCAGGCCGTTTTACACAAAACCCCCACCCTGAAAAGAGGTTGGCAAGAGAGATGATTGTCATGAAGGGTACAACAACACGCGATCACATAGTTGAAGCGGCCGACCGATTGTTTTATCAGCAGGGGTTTGAGCACACCTCGTTCTCGGACATCGCCGATGCAGTGCAAATCTCGCGCGGAAATTTTTATTATTACTTCAAATCCAAGGATGACATTCTGGAGGCGGTGATCGTGCAGCGCCTGCTTGATCGTCAATCACTGTTGGAGCGCTGGGATTTGGACGGCGACCACCCGATTGACCGCATTCGGAGCTTCATCAACATCCTGATCAAAAACCGGGCCGATATAAAACGCTACGGTTGCCCGATTGGGACACTATCGGCGGAACTGGCAAAGTTAAACCATACTGCGGAAGCCGGCGCAAATGAGCTCTATACCGTGTTTCAAACCTGGTTAAGCCGACAATTCGCGTTGCTTGGGCGCGCCGGCGATGCCGACGCGCTCGCCCTGCACCTTCTTGCCCGCAGCCAGGGCGTTGCTGCGCTGGCCAGTGCATTTCACGATGACGCGTTTATAGCGCGCGAAGTGCGGCAGATGGAAGATTGGTTACTCTCCGTCACCAACAGCCGCGCGCAGGTTGCCCTCTAAAGAAAAATTCCAATTCAGGCACAGGAGACCTCAACCAGATGTTTATCGTACTGCTAAAATTTTCCGCCAACAAAGACCAGGCCAGCCAGTTTATGGACGGTCACAAAGAATGGCTAAAGCGCGGTTTTGATGATGGCGTATTTTTGCTGGCCGGAAGCCTTCAACCACAGCTTGGCGGCGGTATTTTAGCCCACGGCACGTCCCTGACCGATCTTCAAAACCGGGTCGACACTGATCCGTTTGTCGCGGAGAAAGTTGTCAGCGCGGAAATTCTGGCGATGAGCCCGGCGAAAGCAGATCCGCGACTGGATTTTTTACTCGCCTGAAGTCTTTTTCTTCCTCGTTATAATTGCAAGGATATTTAACCCATGAGTACGACAATCACCGGCAGCGATGGCCAGTTACGCTGCAGTTGGTCTGGCGGCGCGCCAAATTTCCCCCATTATCACGATACCGAGTGGGGGTTCCCGGTCAGCGATGACCGGCGATTGTTCGAGAAAATATGCCTTGAAGGATTTCAGTCCGGGTTGAGCTGGCGTACGATCCTCAGCAAACGTGAAAACTTCCGCGCAGCTTTCCATGATTTTGATTTTACCAGAGTAGCAAACTTCACTGAGCGTGACCGGGATCGATTACTCCAGAATGAAGGCATTATCCGCCACCGCGGCAAGATCGAAGCAACCATTAATAATGCCGCGCGGGCAATGGAAATGGTTGAGCGAGAAGGATCCCTCGGCGCCTTCTTCTGGCGTTATGAGCCAAAAGAGCACCAGCTTGCCGAGCCCCAGACACTGACCACGTCGGCGCAATCAATTGCCCTGTCGAAGGACCTTAAAAAACTCGGTTGGAAATTTGTTGGCCCAACCACAGCCTTTGCTTTCATGCAGGCGATGGGATTGATTAACGATCACGCCACAGGCTGCGTTATTCGCTCGAAAGTCGAGCAGGCACGTGATACATTCAAACGGCCTGGCACCTGAAACGGTAAAAACTGATCACCTTCACGCCTTGGGAAGCGTGAAACTAAATGTTGACCCTTTGCCCAGGCCGCTCTCTATCTCGAACTTACCGCCGTGCAGATCAATCAATTCTTTGCATAAATGCAATCCAAGGCCGGTCCCGCTCTCGCCAGCCGTCCCGGCAGTATTAGCGGCATCTCCGAGATCGAATAACCGCGCAATATGGTCTGGCGTCATTCCGATGCCATTGTCACGGATACTGACCATGATCCAGGCGGGTTCGCGCCCGACAGTCAATCTGATTTCGCCACCCGGATGGGTGAATTTGATCGCATTATTCAACAAGTTCCGGGTAATCGTTTCGACCATTTGCTGATCAACCTTGGCAAATACGGGTGGTGTATTGGTGAAATGAATGGAGATGTGTTTTTGAGACGCAGCCGTTTTGAAGATATCAATACTAGACTGAATACTGCTCTGTATGTCCAATTTCGCCGGTAAAAATTGAAGTTTCCCCTGCTGCAACAATGACCATGACAAAAGATTTTCCACCAGTTTATAAAGGCTGTTAGCCGAGGTGTTCAAATCCTGGCTATACTCCAACGCTTTGCTGCGCGCCAGTTTACTGCCGCCAGAAACGAGCAGCCCGGACAGTCCGATCAAAGCGTTAAAAGGGCCAATCAGATCATGGGCAATGATCGAGAAAAACTTATCTTTCTGTTTGTTTAATTTGGCCAGTTCCTGGTGCTGGTTATGAAGTTCCGACGTTCGGGCGGCGACCAGGTGCTCCAACTCTTGTTTGGACCGCTGAAGCGCAATGCGCTCGCCCCTCTCGGCTTCTGCTTTTTCAATCTGCAGGATTCGAATGCGGTCGGCAAGCGCCAGCGCAAACAGCATCGCTTCGATAAGAATACCAACCCAGGCGGCGCGCAGGGTGAAATCATTTGAAACGATCAACCCCATATAACGGGCGATCATCGTGGTTACGGCGATTGTCCATATACCCCACGCCAGGGTAAACGTTTTGGCAACGCGGCTACCCTGTTTCCACAACCATGCGCCGACGAGGGGAAGGACAGCGAGCCCTAATCCGACAATCAAAATAATTTTTATAGCCTGTTCCCGAAACCCGGCAAAATAAATAAGGACCGCGATCACAAATACAGTAATGAACGCCAATAAAAACTGATCAATCCTTGGCGCGATACGCCGGGTTTCCAACAGGACCCGGCCAAATTGTACGGCAAAGATGAACAGACACGCGGCAGCGAGAACCGGCATTGCATCACCAAACACAGAGGTATGGGACCATAAATACCGACCGCCCAATCCTGTCGTTGTAATTAATATCATCACTACAGCGGACAGATAGACGAGATACCAGACGTATAGTTCTGACCTGACGACAAGAAAAATGATCGCGTTATAGATAAACATCACTATCGCGCCGCCGAGCAGAACCCCGAGAATCAGAGCGGTTATTCTTTGGTTTTCCGTATAGGCCTCCGGCGAAGAAATCTCGAAAAACGTATCAACCGCCCCAGACGAAGAGAACATAAGCCGGATATAGATCGTGCTTTTGGATTGAGGCCCGGTTTTGAGCGGTATCGCGAATCCTTCCCCGGGCAGTGGACGGTCAGCAAAGGGCCGCGTATCCCCCAGCAAAAACGTCTCCGGCGCACCGCGTTCCGGAATGTGATAGGCATCGAGAATGTCAGTCAACGGGAACGGCACGTTAAGGACCCACTTGATCGCCTGATGGGTCGGATTGAACGCTTCAAACTTCACCCACCATGCTGACGACGTAATCCCCATCGATGATCTGTTTTTAGGAAGGGCGCGGAATTGAGAATCATACCGTCCCAGTATAATTTCGGCGCTCTCAAGGGTCCCGGTTTTGTCTTCAAACACCTGTGATAACTGGACAGGGGAGGTGACCGGCATTGATTTTGATAATTGAAAAGGTTCGGCCTGAACGCTGGGGACAACAAAAAGTGTCATCAAGCCAAGGCATACCGCCAGCAACCAAACACATTGGTGCAATTTTTTCCGGCGCAAATAAGTCGCTATCGCAGTCAACACAAGAACATACTATTGTTTTATTATTGGGTTTTTCATCTTCATTGAACACTTAACTCAATGGCATTGTCTAGATGATCTATTGTTAAATTTAGAATAGGCATTTTGAATGCAGTGGACGTGAATTTTGTGTTGGCTTCAAACTCAATCCCTGATTGACCCGCCCCACCGACTGCTTCTATAGTCAACGCGTGGTGCCCTCGCTGATCAGCGATAGAGCTGTGGGGGCCTAAATGGGAATACGGAGGGGTCGACCCAAGCGGGACCTTCACCGTAGCTGCCCCCGCAACTGTAAGCGGATCGTTTGTATCCCCAGCGTGCCACTGGGTAACCGGGAAGGCCGGATACGGACAATGATTTGCAAGCCAGGAGACCAGCCACACGGTACGTTAAATCTAATGAGGAACGGGGTGTTCCCGAAGGAGTTAAAGTTATGGTTTCCAAAGTTAAAACGATTAGAGACAATTCAGTTACCCTTGATGCCAGCCGTATTGCACCGGCTGCACTGGCCCTGCTGATCGGCGCCTTCATGATTGTTGGTGTTGGATTCGCGCAATCAAGCACGATCCATAATGCTGCGCACGACGTGCGGCATTCATTCGCCTTCCCCTGCCACTAAGGGGGTTATCATGCTGAAAAAGATTTTAACCGTCGCGATCTTCGCGGGGGTCCTTTCCGGCTTGGGAATTTCCATTGTTCAGGAATTTACCACCACGCCAATCATCCTGCACGCCGAAGAGTATGAAAATGCGCCGGCTAAAACCACCTCGGCACCACGCGGTTTCGAGCAGGGGCAGTTCAGCCCAGCCAATTTCATTTTGGCGCATTCCGATGGCGAGAAACACGTCGACGGGGATGATGAAGAATGGGGCCCGGGGGACGGCATTGAGCGCTCGTTATACAGTGCATTAGCGAACGTCATTACCGGTGTTGGGTTTGCACTGATCCTGGTTGCCGGTTTTGCCATCTATGGCAAACCTGTCAATGGCCGTCAGGGCGTTATCTGGGGCATTGCGGCATTTAGCGCTTTTATGCTCGCCCCAAGCCTTGGTTTACCGCCCGAGGTTCCGGGGTCCATGGCGGCAGATCTGGTTTCCCGCCAATCGTGGTGGATTCCAACCGCGATTGCATCAGCAATTGGATTATGGTTGATGATCTTCCGTGAGGGTTGGCCAATGCGGATAATAGGTATCATGCTTCTTGCCCTGCCCCACGTCATTGGCGCGCCGCATCCGGACGCCATCGGCGGCGCTGTTCCGCCCGAACTGGCCGGGCATTTTGTTGCCGCTTCCTTGGTGACAGCGGCGATCTTCTGGGCCATGCTAGGCTGGATCAGCGGGACGCTGTTTGAGCGGTTTTCCGATGAAACAACCTGACGGCATTTAACAAGAGCGATGCGGTATGAGTTCCGGGAAAAATGAAGCCATTTCAATTTCGCGCGATCTTCTGCGTGAAGGCCGTTCCGGAACGCTGTCCACCGCCCTGACAACACAAGACGGGTGGCCGTACGGATCGCTGGTGACATTCGCCGCCGATCTGAACGGCTGCCCGATATTTTTGTTCTCTGATCTGTCCGATCATGCCCGCAACCTGAAGGGCGACAACAGGGTATCGCTGTTGATCGAGCGCACATCAAACAGACTTAAACCACAAACCGGCCCACGCGTGACGTTACTCGGCACAATCAAGAAAACCACAAACAGCCGTCATCAACGACGGTTTATTGCCCGCCACCCACAATCGGCGATGTATGCCGGGTTTGGGGATTTTAATTTTTACCGGATGAGCCTTGACCGGGTTCATTATGTCGGCGGTTTCGCCAAAGCAACCTGGTTTCGAGGGCGGGAGCTTCTCTCAAACGCCAAAGCGGCCAAAACACTTGCTGATGCCGAACCAGACATCATCACCCACATGAATGAAGACCACAGCGTTGCGATTGACCTCTACGCCAATATTTTGCTTGGCCGTAAGGGCTCTGGTTGGCAGATGATAGCAATCGATTGTGAGGGTGCTGATCTGATGCTGGAGGGGCGTATCGCACGCCTTAAATTTGATATGACAGTGAGTGATTCAACCACTGTTCGTGCCGAACTCGTGCGCTTGGCGGCGGCGGCACGGAAATCATCCTGAATCTATAACAAAGCCGACTAATTCCATAACAATGTGTTGTGAGTCCTGAAACGCAGGGTTATCGTTTTTACCAATCTGGTTTTGAGCATCGGCCGATTTGGGCGGCCCGCTCGATAAAATTGACCTATAGGGGAGACGATTGTGGAAAACGTCGGCAATCAGGCCAGCAGCTTTGGCCTGGACACTGTTAACCTTGGGACTGTGAAAACAGCCCATTGGAATTTAAAAACGCCGCAACTGTTCGAGCATGCCTGCCGCAGGCAAGAAGGACAGCTGACCAGCGAAGGGGCCTTCATTGCATTAACAGGAGATCACACCGGGCGGTCCCCGAACGACCGTTTTATTGTCGAGGAAGACAGCACCAAGGATGTTATCGCCTGGGGCGACGTAAACCGCCCGATCACGCCGGCCCAGTTCGATCAGGTTCATGCCAAGATGCTGAACCATCTCGGCGGCAAGGACGTTTTTGTTCAGGACAGTTACGCGGGTGCAGACCCGGACAACCGCCTGAAAATTCGTGTGGTCACGGAAAATGCCTGGCACAACCTGTTTGCCCGCAACATGTTCATTCAGCCTGCGGACGATGAACTTGGTAACTTCGAGCCTGAATTCACCGTTCTGCAGGCTCCAAGCCTGACGGCCGATCCGGCAACGGATGGCACCACATCAGGCACCTTCATTCTGGTTCATTTGGCCAAAAAACTGATCATCATTGGTGGATCGGCCTATGCCGGGGAAATCAAGAAATCGATCTTCTCGATCATGAACTTCCTGATGCCGGAGCGGGACATTCTACCAATGCACTGCTCCGCCAATATCGGCGCGTCCGGTGACGCGGCAATTTTCTTTGGCCTTTCCGGCACCGGCAAAACCACGTTGTCAGCAGACAGCTCACGCAGCCTGATCGGCGATGATGAGCACGGCTGGGGCGCAAATGGTGTGTTTAACTTCGAAGGCGGATGTTATGCCAAAACCATCAATCTGACCCATGAAGCCGAACCCGAAATTTTTGACCTCTGTCATTCATTTGGGTCGATCATTGAGAACGTAACCATGGACCCTGATGCACGGACTCTCGATTTTTTCGATACCACACATTCGGAAAACGGCCGGGTATCCTACGACATCACCAAGGTTCCAAATGCGTCTACAACCAGTCGCGGCGGGCATCCGAAGAACATCATCATGCTCACCTGTGACGCGTTTGGTGTTCTGCCGCCGATCAGTAAACTCACACCTGAACAGGCGATGTATCACTTCCTGTCCGGATACACGGCGAAAGTCGCTGGAACGGAACGGGGCCTGACCGAACCAACAGCAACGTTTTCAACCTGTTTTGGCGCGCCGTTTATGCCCCGCCACCCGACCGTTTATGCCAAACTTCTTGGGGACAAAATGGCCGCCCATGGGGCCAACTGTTGGCTTGTTAATACGGGTTGGTCAGGCGGCGCTTACGGCGTCGGCAAGCGCATGAAAATCGCCCATACCCGGGCGATGATCAACGCGGCACTTAATGGCCAATTGAGTACTGCAAACTTCACCCCGGATGCCAACTTCGGCGTCCTTGTTCCAGGCAGTTGCCCTGATGTGCCAAGCGATGTTCTGGCACCGCGCAATACCTGGGCAGACAAGGGTGCTTACGATGTACAGGCCAGAAAACTGACTCAACTGTTTGAGGAAAATTTTAAGAAATTCTCCGATGCAGTTACTGATGATGTGAATGCAGCGGCAATTAAAGCTGCCGCCTGATCTCAATATCATTAGTCCATTAAAGAAAGCCGGCCGGGTTGGGTCGGTTTTTTTTATGAAAATTTAGATATACGCAAATACGATCAAGAGTCTTATGCGAAGGATGGATAGGGTCTTTCCGACCGGAGGATATATGGATCGTCTGTACAAAGCTATTGAGCATATTGAGAACAATCTGTTGAGCCCACTCAGAGTTGCAGACATTGCCTGTATCGGGGCAATTTAGACATTTCATTTCTGTCAACTATTCCGCAGCCGGGTCGGTGAGACAGTAATGGAATACGTGACCTGGCGCAGGATGACCGTCGCGGCTGAAACGCTGGTAAATACCAATACGCGGTTGATCGACATCGCTCTCGATTGCCAGTTTGAGTCTCAAGAAGCGTTTAAGCGGGCATTCAAACGCCAATTTGGCGTTCCGCCCGGAAAATATCGAAAGATGAATATCCCGATGCGCGGGCGTTTTTGCTCTCGTATCACCGCCAATTCCCTACTTGTCCTTATGGAGAGCAAAATGATGGAACCCGAATTGCGCGATGTTGATGGTTTTAAGGTCGTTGGCCTGAGCGCCGCCTTTAACCGGGAAAACAACAATGAGATTGCCGGCCTGTGGTAAACCTTTGCTCAGGGCCGCGGCGAATTCCAATCGGGGTCATCTGGTCACTAGAGAATTTCCGGTGATTTTTGGATCGCCGAAAATGCCCTAACCGTTTGTTAATACGCAATTACGTCGTCGCAAATTGAACCAATTTACTCGGGAATTGCTCTATATTGGCCTGCCCCAGTTGACCAACAACGACAGAGGAGAGTTTGACGATACGGCAGGCAAGGAAGTTTTTGACAACTTTGACAACAGTGCTATTCCCTCAGGAATGACGTTTCACCAAATTCCGCCTGCCCAATACGCAATTTTCACCGTCTCTCTGAGCCGCGAAGATGTAACCCGTGATATGGAGAACGCGTATAATTACATCATGGGCACCTGGCTGCCGGTATCTACGTACAGTTGTGACGCCGGATTTTAAATTCAACTTCATGACGAGAGGTTTGACCCAAAGACGATATCCGGCGAGGTGGATATCTGCGTTCCTGTATCGCCTTCAACCTGAGAGAGATACTCAGTCGACCCTGAGGCAATCATTTCTGCTGCAAAGTCGGCTCCGCTGATAGGTGGGCCGAGCCGGTTTATCTTCGAGCGCCATCCATATAAATCATTCCAAAATCAGCCGGAATTGAGTACCATCCTTACAGATATCGTGGACAGGTATTCATGAATTTGAGGCGGGCACACGCGAACCTGAGAACAATTACCTGTCATAACGCCTCGCCGTTTCAGATAAAATGATTGGTGATTTCTTGTGATTGCGCGTTATCTGGATAACATGATGAAAGTCGTCATTACAGTTCTGGTCGTCTCTTTTATATTGAGTTCTGGATCAGCCTTCGCCAGTTCCAACATAATTCTAACCGCTAAAGAAAAAGCCTACATTTCTAGCCATCCCGTCATCACGGCAACAAACGAGCAAAAATGGTCGCCGTTTAATTTTTTTGAGGACGGTCAACCCAAAGGTTTCTCAACCGATTTTCTAAACCTGCTGGCTGATCGCGTTGGCCTTAAGGTTGATTATATTTCTGGGCCGACCTGGTCTGAATTTGTGGAAATGATGAAACGGGGCGAGGTTGACGTCCTTCTCAATGTAGCGTTTCAAAAAAAGCGAACGGCCTGGTTGGATTATCTGGACCGACCTTATGCGGAAGTTCTGTACGGTATGGTTGTCAGCCAAGACCGCACCGACATCCGTGAATTCAACGATATTTTGACTAAAAAAATTGTTATTGAAGATGGTTTCTGGATTCACAATTGGCTTAACGAACATTACCCGGATCTAAAACTTCTGCTCGTCAAAAATAGTCAGGATGCGCTTCAGGCGGTTGCGTTAAATCAAGCCGACGTCTTTATTGGAAATGTTTCCGTCGGCGGATATCTGATCAAAAAACATCTTCTGACGAACCTCAAACTTATATCCCTCGGCGAAACCACCCTGGAAAAATCGAATGCATTGTATCTCGGCGTTACCAAGGGAAACGTACTCCTGAAATCCATTCTCGATAAAGCGATGGCGGATGTGAGCGGTGTTGAGACAAATCAGCTGGCCGAAAAATGGACCCTTCAACAACTGTCAGCGTCATCCGTCATTCGTAGCGAAAATGCGCGCCGGGCCGGGCCTGAATTCTCAACCCAGGAGAAATCGTTTATCGCGAATACCGTTATACGATCCGCGACCACAACGAATTGGGCGCCATTTTCTTTTGTGATGATGGTACCGGTCAAGCGAGTGGTTTCGGGCTGTCTTTTTGGGAACAAGTTGTAAAATCAGCCGGTTTGAACAGTCGCACCAATATATTCGACAGCTTTTTGGATGAGCTCAACGGCATCAAAGATAAAAAAACCGACATTATCTACAGCGCAGGGATGACAAAAGAACGCCGATTATATGCCTTATTTACAGAACCTTATGCCACCTTCCCAATTTCAATTGCAACATCCAAAGATGAACATTTTATTCAGAATAGTCGGCGATTATCCGGAAAGAAAATCGCCGTCGGCCATAACTTCACCGCCCATAAAATGATGCAGATAGCCTTTCCTGATCTCGATTACGTGCTGGTCAAAGATGTTCAAGAAGGGCTTCAATTGGTATCCAGAGAGGAGGCATTTGCCTACGTCGATATCATGCCGGTTTTATCCTACTCAATTAACAAATATGGATACACCAATTTGAAAATATCGGGTAATACCGGGCTTTCTTATGATTTACGTATGATGATTAGAAATGACTACCCGGAACTCCTATCCATTGCTAATAAAGTCATCGCGCAAATTGATCCTGCGGACAAACGCGCGCTGATCAATAAATGGGTTAATGTTCAATACCAACAAACCTTTGATTACCGTTCTTATTGGCCGCAAGCCGCTGTATTGGTTTTTGTTATTCTGTCGGCATTTCTCTGGCTGGTCAGTGCACGCCTACAAGCGGAACGGGCCAATCGCGCCAAATCCGAATTTCTGGCTTTAATGAGCCATGATTTGCGAACCCCTTTAAACGCGATCATGGGTTTCAGTGACCTGATGAGGTCAAACGTGTTTGGCCCCTTAGGCGATTCCCGGTACGGACAATATGCAGATGACATCCATCAAAGTGGTGCCCTTCTTGTAAGCCTGATCAACGATATTCTTGATCTTTCAAAAATTGAGGCTGGAAAGTATGAGTTGGTCGAAGAACAGATTTCGATCTCAACCCTATTCGATTCGTCCATCACCCAATGCTCAAACATGGCGAAAACGACCGGCGTAGCCCTCAAGAAAGAGGTTCCTCGGGAAATTCCTGACTTGCTCGGCGATACCCGTGCCTTAATCCAGATCCTTAACAATCTGATTTCCAATGCAATTAAGTTTTCTCACAATGGAGGAGACGTAACAGTGGTCGCCGTGTCAGATGAGGCAAACCGGATTATTATCAAAGTCATCGACACAGGTATCGGGATGACGCCAGAAAATATAAAAATGGTGCTCCAACCATTTGAACAAGTGGACAAATACCGCGTCCGCAACCATGAAGGAACCGGCCTTGGCCTTCATCTCAGTCATAGTTTGATGAAACTGTTTTCCGGTGATCTATTGGTAGAAAGTGAAATCGAACGGGGTACAACCGTGACCTTGATTTTCCCGACATCACGTACGGCGCAAACCGGGCTTAATACAACGTCACACTAAATTCGGCTGATCAGCTATTTTCAAGTCGGCACGCCCTAACCAGACCAGGGCATCTTTCTTGTTGGAAAATATCATTACCTCGACCGTAATCTTGGACTCTATTTTCCAAAGTGCTTCATAGAGTTTTAGCGAGGCGATTTTGACTTCATCGGAAGAAACACACGCCAATTTATAACCGGCATCGTGACTGATTTTATTGTTTTCAATAACCGTCAGTTCGGGTTTTTTGGCCGCATCCTGGAGCCGCCTAATATTGTCGAAATTCAGATCCGGTAAACTGACAGAATCATCAAACAAAACACATCGATCTAACCCTGGGCGAAAACCAGGTTGGGTCGAAACTTTGGCCAATCCATGGATAAAGTCATCGGTTGTAATGATACCTGTCCCATACCCGACAATTAGATCTCCGGTTTGCTGGATTTCATAGATGATGCCCACACACGCCGCCTTCATTTCCAAATTTATTAATTTCCACTGTAATCATCGCATAACAACAAACAGTGACAACATTATTAATTTCTTTATTGATAATGATTATTATTTGCATTATTAATAATATCGAGATATGACAGAGACCAGAATAATTATGAGGACCTGATCATGGCCGGCCTGAACGTTGAACCTTCCCTGAATCGTAAGTATTGTCCGATTGAAAATATGTCCAGAGGTGAACGCCTGATCATAAACTCGCTTAGGCGTTGGATATTTGACAAAAAATCCATGCCGCGCATCTCACGGCGATTTCGTAATGATCTAGGGTGTGGTCCGGGACGACTGGCAATTGAAGGGTTTTGTGCTTTGGCCAATCTCTTAACCACGAGTTCAAGGCGGGCAGTGTTCATACGCTACCCGAGTTGCTCGAACGTCAGCACCGATGAGCGTACCATCATCGCTCTGATTGCTGCGGCCCAACATAACCAACATCTTCATGTATCCGCGTTGACCCGCTGGGTGTTTCCATTGGCCGTGCAGACCCTAGCAATTGCTTATGTATCGATGGTGGCAATCGCGCTCAAAGATGGGGGGTGTACACTGACCCGGCCAGCGGCCACGCCCCTCACCCTGTAATAGATGTGATCCGGCTTAAGTCCGTTATATAATTCGGGTTATGTAAGACTTTTCCCACAATGGGGACAGTTGGCGTGAACGCGATGAATTTGATGACGTGCCGTATTCAAAATGGACGCAGCATCTTTATCACTTACGCCCAACCGCTCACGTGCTTCGCGCAAACGTTCATGGCCATGGTCCTCAATTTTACCGTCAACAAGAACCTCATTGACCAGTTCTTCATAAGCGTTACGCCGATTATGCAGCGCCTGGTTAAAACCGGATGCAATAATACCGGTTGGCAGGGCAACCATGCCAACGCTGATAATCCCGATAACCGCCCCCATAATTTTGCCAAGTGCCGTTATTGGAACGACGTCACCATAACCAATCGTTGTCATTGTTATGACTGCCCACCACAACGCTTCAGGGATAGAGCCAAATTTCCCCGGCTGAGCATCGGCTTCAGCCAGGTAAATCAGGCTGGCTGATAAAACAACCATCATCATCAGGATAAAGAGTGCGGCACCAATGTTCGCCGCTTCAACCCGTACAACGTCATGCATCAACCGGACTGATGATGAGTACCGGGTCAGGCGGAACACGCGAAGCAGGCGCAAAACCCGCACAAAACGAAGATCCAAGCCACCCAGCATCATCAGGAAATAAGGCAATATGACGATCAGGTCGAGTAACGCCATCGGCGTCACCATATACCGCAACCTGCCGACGATAGGACGGTGATGAATGACCTCGGGGCGTTCGGTACAAGACCAAACCCGCACCCCGTACTCAATTATGAAGACAGTTACGGAGAATGTTTCAAATCGGTGAAAACTTTCCTGATAAATGTTGTAAAGATCAGGAACAGATTCCAGCACCGCTGCAATCACGTTCAACCCAATAAGGACAATTAGAAACCAAACGCACCACCGGCTGACCGGGTCCTTGTCCCGCGTTGATTCAAGAATTTCATATGTTCTTTTTCTCAATTCGGACATAACGAAATTTCTGCCCCTATTACAACCGAGTGAACTCGAACAATCCTCACTTGCCTACAGATCTTGATCGCCTGACCATTGACCACGCCAACATCGCCCAGGCCCCAAGAAACATTCCGCCGCCAATTGGCGCGCCGCTCGGGGTCGGATTGGTGCCGGTCAAACAAAAAGCGTAGAGCGAACCGCAAAACATCAAAATGCCCGCTAGAAAAAACCAACCACTGCGTGTTGCCCAGTAAATTGAGCGCGCGTCCTCGCCGGACTTTTTCAGCCACGCGACGGCAAACAGCGCCAGCGTATGGAACATATGATACTGAATGGCAATTTCAAAGGTATCGCGAATTTTGGTGTTATCGGGCAGACTATGATACCCATATGCTCCGCCGCCGACGACGGTTATGGCGCTGACTGCAGCGATAAAAACCCAGAACTGCCAACTGTCTAAACTCATTCCAGCACGGTCTCCATATTACGCAGGCTATCCATCACGGCCCGCTCAAAGTTTCTGGTATCATGATTAGGGAGCGCTTCCAATGCATCCAGATAGGCCCCCATATCTTTTTCAAGAATACCGATAGTATTCGACGGATCGTACCCTTCGCCAGCCCAATCAATATTATCATAATTATCACCAAACCAGGTGCCGCCAGAGCTTGTGCGCATGATTTCGCGTATGGTTTGCGAACCAACCCCCAATGCCGCGGCCGATTTCAAGGCACGGCGCACGGCGACAACACTGGACGCTGCAACAAAATTATTCACCACCTTGCAGGTCATCCCGGCTCCGCTTGGCCCCAGGTGATGGATGTTCTCGCCCATCGCATTAAACACTGGTGCCAGTTGCGCGGCCGACTCTGCCGAACCGCCAATCATAAATGTCAGCGACCCATTTTTAGCCCGAAACGGCGCGCCGGACATCGGTGCATCAATCAGATCAACGTCATCGGGCAACCTTTTTTTAAGCGGCTCCAAAATCCGGGGAGATAAGGTTGAACTGATGATCAGGGTCTTTGGGTAGAGTGCACTTGCGAAAATGGCCTGTTCGTCAAAACACACATCCTGTGTTTGTTGCCAGTCTCTAACCACGGAAATCAAAATGTCGACCTGGTTTGAAAATTCCGCCGGATCGTCAATCATGCGGTGCGCAAATTCACCAAATTCAGATTTCTGGCGAACATCGTACCCCCAGGTATCAAACCCGGCGCTCAAAAGATTGCGGGCCATTGGTAACCCCATGGTGCCGCACCCGGCAACCCCAATGCGCCCGGTGTGCGTGATCATCTCAGGCCCGCTGCTCGTTTGATGCCAAAACCAGTTGTTCGAACAGGCGAAAATTTGGGTCACCCGGCGTTGCAAAAAATTCAGGATGCCATTGAACGCCTAAGCAGAATGTCTGCCCTGGCAATTCTATTCCTTCAATGATGCCATCATCCGCAACGGCGCTCACAACCATTCCTTCTGGCACGGTTTTGATGCTTTCGTTATGCGCTGTATTAACCTGAAGTGTATCGACCTGCAGAACCCGGTGGAGGAGTGTGCCTGTCGACACAATAATACCATGCGCGGTTTGCTCTGCCGGTTGAGCATTCAAATGATCAAAATCGCTGTCCGTTTCTTCATTGATTTTATTGAATAAGGTCGCGCCGCTAACTGCAGCGATCGCCTGTAATCCAGCACATATTCCAAGTACCGGCCGATCTTTATCAAGAATTTGATCCATGAGCTGGATTTCAAAAGCGTATCGTGGATGCAGGTGCTCGCCCGGCACGGCGTCCTGATTATACAATCTCGCCGGAAAGGGATAAAAGCCGCCAGGAAAGACAAATCCGTCGCAGGAACTGACATAAGACGAAATTGCGTCATCAATATAAGGGATTGCAACCGGCAGCCCACCGGCGCGCCAGATGGCATCGAAATATACGGTTCGGAGGGCGTAATGAGGGCGAGCGGAAAAACTGCCGTTCGTCTCATAATCCAACAAAAGTCCAATTTGAGGGCGTTCGCTCATATCACCATGGTAGTTCAAATGTATTAATCAAAAATATACTCTCAAAATTTTCGGATTTGTCTACTGATCATCCTTATACCGAATCGCGTACATCAAATTTGAACAGCATGTCGTACATCTGGCTGAGGCGTTGCCCTAAATACAGCGTAAATCAGTCCCCACTCGGCAGTTTGGCCGGGAGATTGGAGAAATCCGCTTCGCAATGACGATTGGGGCTTTGTTGGCCTCTGTCAACTTGGTATGTTTCTAATAAGAATCAGGGAGATTGTTTCGTGCCGTTGCTTCACTTGACCATTCTGGCGATTGTCCAGGGCGTAACCGAGTTTCTGCCAGTCAGTTCTTCCGCCCATTTGGTGCTGGTACCGAAATTTCTCGATATTCCTGATCAGGGAATATTGATGGACGTTGCCGTTCATGTCGGCACACTCGGTGCCGTGCTACTTTATTTGTGGCGTGATGTCGGCAGTATGCTGGCCGGTATTGGGCAGTTTTTCCGTAGCCGCCCTGCTCCAGGAGGCCGGTTGTTTGCCCTTTTAGTCATTTCAACGATACCGGTTATCGGCGCTGGATATGCCCTTAACTATTATTATCCTGACGGCATTCGCAGCATTGAAATCATTGGCTGGGCGACATTAGGGTTTGGCATTTTGCTGTGGATTACAGATCAAGTCGGCATGACGCTCCGGAGGATCGAACATCTGAGTATCGGCGATGTTCTGGTCATTGGCATTGCCCAGTGTCTGGCCCTGATTCCAGGTACCAGCCGGTCCGGAATCTGTATGACGGCGGCGCGGGTATTGGGCGTTGAACGCACAGACGCAGCGCGGTTTGCAATGCTGCTGTCCATACCAACAATTTTGGGGGCGGGCAGCCTTAAAGGGTATGAGCTTTATAAATCAGGCGACGCTGTGCTGACCCGTGAAGCCATTGTCGCTGGCGGAATGTCGTTTGGTATCGCCCTTATCGCTATCGCCATTATGATGGCCTGGCTCAAACGCGCCTCATTCACGCCGTTTGCACTCTACCGAATTATTCTTGGCGGCGCCCTGCTCGGTTATACCTATGGCTGGATCACCTGAACCCGTGACCGACCTGTTTAGTACCTTAAAAAACGCTTGCGCCGTTGAATGGAAATCTTACGCGGATCACCCTTTTGTTAAGCAGCTTGCCGCCGGCACCTTGCCTGAACGGTGTTTCAAACATTACCTGGGGCAGGATTACCTGTTTTTAATCCATTTTGCCCGCGCCTACGCCCTCGCCGCCTATAAAGCTGATACGCTCAAGGATATCCGCCAGGCGTCGGAGGGTCTCACCGCGATTATTGATGTGGAAATGGGATTGCATGTTGAGTTCTGCAAAGATTGGGGATTAAACGAAACCGACATGGCCGCCCTTGCCGAAGCGGACGAGACCATGGCCTACACCCGTTACGTGCTGGAAAAAGGCCTGCAGGGCGATTTACTGGATCTTCATGTGGCACTGGCTCCGTGTATGCTGGGGTATGCTGAAATTGGAAAAGCGTTGGCCGAAAACCCGGCCACCAATACAGAGGATAACCCCTACTTACCCTGGATCGAGATGTACGCGTCAGCCGAGTTTCAGGATGTCGCCGAGGCCGAAAAACAAACCCTCAACCGTTTAATGGCCGAACGTGCGGGCCCTGGTCGTATGAAATCGCTGGAAACCATATTCCGCCAGGCAACCCGCCTTGAAGCGGCATTTTGGCAGATGGGTTTGAAGGCCTGATCGCATACTGTCGGCAATGGCGAAAACCCGTTTAGGCCTCTTGCGCGTTTTCCCGGAGATAAAAATACATCGGCAGCGCCAGCGACAGACCTACAGCCAAATTGGCCGGTATGATGACCCACCATTTTGTAATGCCCAGATTTTTGGCATCAGCAAATGACCACAGCCAAAAAACCAGGCTGGAAATCAAAATGTCGGCGGAAAATCCACCGGCGGCGCCGTTTTCAAATAGCGCACGAATAAACGCTACAAAATCGATACCGTTGGCCGATATGAACGATCCGAAAAACAACCATGGCACAACCGTACCGGTAACTGCCATCCAAAAATAGACGGTTTTCAATTCTACGTTCCTTTCAATATCCACTTATCGGTATTTAATATTTGCTCGAAAAGGTTGGCCTTAACGGTCGTTGGCCAGCCATGGCGGCCGCGACTTCAGCGCGGAGGCGGACCGTATCTTTTGGCAAGTTCCCGGCCAGCGGCAAGCAGTTCGAAGCGTGGTTGGAGCGGAAGATCACCGGTTTAGGCGGATTGAGCAGCGACAGGAGATAATCCTGTTCGGCCAGAATACCTGCGTCATTCTGCATTTCAAAATCTGCTTCCTGCCGGTCCATAAACTCATCAACAACGTCGCCCGCCAATCCTAATTGCAGAGTTGAGAGGAAATTGGGCGGCGATGTATTGATCAGCTCTGCCGTGCCTTCAATATGACCCCGCCAACCTTTACGACCGCCAAGGCCAAGGATAACCGTCGCCGAAACTTTAAGGCCCACTTGCCGGGCGCGCGTCAGGGCCATGCCGTGCGTACGGCTGGATGCGCCTTTGATGATTTTTTTCAGAACGGAGGTCGATCCGGACTCTATGCCCATGTAGACAAGGCTCAGTTTACGCTGTTTTAATTCGGCTAATTCCGGAACCGATTTATCGATCAGGTTCTTGGGTGTTGCATAAGCCGATACCCGGGTCAGGCGCGGTAATGCAGCGGCAAGTTTTTCCAGAATTGCGCGCAATGTATCCATCGGCAATGTCAGGGCATCCCCGTCGGCCAGGAACACCCGGTGCGCGCCCGGCCAGTCCTTAGCCGCTGCATCGATATCAGCAAACACCTGATCGAGCGGTCGGGCTGAATAGGATTTAGTTTTATACATGGAGCAAAACGTACACAGGTTGCTTGAGCACCCGAGGGTCGCCTGAATGATCAGGTTCTGCCCTTCACTGGGCGGCCGATAAAGCGGCATATCGTAGTGCGGATAAGACATGTTCTTAACCAATGTTATTTCAGGTTTAGCAAAACGAAAATGCGCGCCGACGGAGCCCTTTGCAAACGTCCGCCAACTCCCCTATCTCTGACAAGTTGGCGGCGTTATCGGTCTTTAGCCAAAATCAGAACGACTTGATGACCACACCAGCATGCGGATGAATTGAGCCGTCTTCAACAGCGCCGGCTTCAATCATTTTACCAAACGCCTGCTTGGCGGTCGCGCTCGCCGCATCCATTGTCTCCTGATCCGGATATTTTGCCAGAACCACACCTTTGCCGTTCTCGTAGGAGACAATATCGATAAAGTCCGCCCCAGCACCTTCTATAACATCGCGCATCTCCTCAGCGATCGCCGCTGCCTTATCCATGTCCGGTGCCGCGAACCGCGTTATTCTGTAGACTGCCATCGAGTTCTCCTAAAGGTGGGTGATGAATACTGCCTGAGAACCTATTTGATATTGGCCCCCCCTACCCGCAAATTCTGATGCCTTGAAAAAGAAAACGATGTGGGCGCGGCAAGGGATCAGAAATACAACCTTTTTGACTGCCCTCACTTCTTGATCAAAGCTCTCAGCTTTTCAAATTCCTGTATGTAATGATCGATATCTTTAGGATTAGAGATAAATTCACCTAAAAGTTTGGTTCCGGCTCTGCCCGTTTCCGGTGGGCTGTTACGGTTAAAAAAGTACGAAAAACCAGCACTTGATTTCAAATGTTGTGACGTGGCTAAAAGCAGTTCGTCGTCAACTTCCGGCGCCATCGCATTTGGTGATAAGTACCCAGAAGCTTGATTAAGCTGATAGGAAACGTCAGGTTGCGCAAAGAAAGACAGCACCTTTTTCGCCGCTGATTTGTGTTTGGACTGGCTCGGGATATAGAGGACGTTAAGGGGCGCTTCCTCATAAAGCGGAAGCGATTTGTCAATCTGGGGAAATCTGAAAAACCCGATGTCAGGTTTTAACGCTTTCGGTATTTTGGACAATACGAAGTTGCCAATCAGGTACATGCCGCCTTTATTACGATAGAGATAAGGCAACGCCTTTATAGCGGTTAATTTTTTGTGTCCTTTAATAAAATAACCGTTATCAACCAGTTCCTTCAGATATGTGAGTGTTGTCCTTACGCGCCCGTCCGTGAAGGCAATGTCTCCTGCCGTTAGCTGTGTATGGAACGCTAATCCATGCAACCGAAGATTAAGATACGAGAACCAACTGGCCGCCGGGAAAGGTGTTTTGGTCCCGATCACCATAGGGGCAATATTAGCGGCTTTCAAAACCTCACAAATATGCAAAAATTCCTGCCATGATTTGGGCGGCGTTAAGTTAAATTTGGCAAATAGAGATTTTTTATAAAAAAAGCCCCAGGGATAATAAGAAAGCGGCACGCCATATTGTTTGTCTTGGATCGTTACCGATTTTTTGATGTTCGAAAAATAATCATCAAACTTCTCAATTTTCCACAGGCTGTCTATTGGTTCAATTTGACCTTCCAAAACGCGCCGCTCAAATCCATACCCCGCAAACCCCAAGAAGATATCTACAGGGCAATTTTGATCGTTTAAACAAGCATCGCGTTTGGCGTGGTAATCTTCATTTAAAGATAAATCATAGCTCAGTTTTATGGTGTCATTTACCGCGTTGAAGTCCCGAACCAGCTTGGAGAAGACTATTCGATATTCTGGCGATAATAATAAAGCATTTATAACCACGGGTTCTTTTGTGGTTGCCGACGAGGCGTGAACGGGCAGCCCAAACAAGTAGAGCAGAACCAAAGTTTTATAGACAAATCGCATTTTCACACCTTTTGACGCACACGTTATAGTGACTACTATCATATTCACAGAGACTCGTCTGCACCCCATGGGTAAAACAGACATGATAACTTTTCGGTTAGCGCAGAAGGATATTACCCGGCAAAAAATTCTTCAAAAGCTGCCGCCGTTTCATCGGGCAATTCTTCGGCCAGGTAATGCCCGCCGGGCAGGCTAAAACCGCGAACATCATCGGCCCGTTCGCGCCATTCCGAGAGGGCGTCGAAACATTTTTCGATCACCCCGTGTGCGCCCCACAGAACCAGCATTGGGCAGCCGATTTTATGATCGAGGTCGACTTCATCATGTTCAATGTCGATGCCGATGGCAGCGCGGTAGTCTTCGCAGGTCGTATGAACTGTCTCGGCCGTGAAACAACGTACATATTCAGCCATCGCCTCAAAGGTAAATGGACTGAGACCGGCGCTGCCGCTACCGCATTTGTGGCGGAGATAATATTCCGGATCATGTCCGATCACCGTTTCCGGATACGGTTCGGGCTGGACCAAAAAAAACCAGTGATAATAAGCCCGGGCGAACTCCATATCCGTTTTCAGGTACATGGCGCGCGTCGGTGCTATATCGAGGATCGCCAGTTTTTTTACCCGGCCGGGATGATCAAGCGTCAGGCGGTGCGATACGCGGGCGCCGCGATCATGCCCGGCCAGATAAAACGTCTCAAAGCCCAAATGCTGCATAGCCTCAACCATATCAAGCGCCATCTGGCGTTTTGAATAGGGTGTATGATTGTCATCACTTGTCGGTTTCGAGCTGTCGCCATAACCGCGGAGATCCGCGGCCACGACAGTGTACTGTTCTGCCAGTCTCGGGGCAATTTTATGCCACAAAACATGGGTTTGCGGATAACCGTGGAGCAGCAGAAGCGGCGGTCCATTGCCGCCTTTAACGCAGTTGATTTCCGCGCCTGATGTTGTGATTTTATGCCGCTCGAACCCGTCAAACATGTCCGTTCTTACCCCAGTGACTGACACGCCGCCTGAATACGCTGGCAGGCCTCGGTCAGGTCATTCATGCTCGCCGCTGTTGAGAGGCGAATGTAAGGCGATAATCCATAAGCCGCGCCATGAACGGCGGCAACGTTGGCACTGTTCAGCAGAAACAAAACAAGATCTTTATCATTTTTGATAACATCACCGCCGGGCGCCTTCCGCCCGATCAGGGCCGAACAATTGGGGTAGACGTAAAACGCCCCTTCCGGTTTCAGGCAGGTCATCCCCGTTGTCTCGTTAATCATATTGACGACCATATCGCGCCGGGCCTGAAATTCGGCTGCCCGCTCGGGGACAAAATCCTGAACGCCGGTCAAGGCTTCAACCGCTGCGGCCTGCGAAATCGACGACGGGTTTCCCGTGTTCTGGTTCTGCAACTTGGTCATGTTGCTGATCAATTCCTTCGGACCACCGGCAAACCCAAGCCGCCAGCCAGTCATCGAATAGGCTTTGGAGACACCGTTCACGGTTAATGTGCGGTCATACAATTCCGGCACCACTTCGGCCATGGTGACAAACTTCAATCCATCAAACAGTATATGCTCGTATATGTCATCGGTCAGAATATGAACGTGAGGATGGCGAAGCAACACGGCACCGAGGGCTTTTAGCTCGCTTGCGGAATAAACGCCGCCGCAGGGATTGTTGGGCGAGTTCAGAAACAGCCATTTGGTTCGCGGCGTAATCGCGGCGTCCAGTTGAGCGGGCTGAATTTTAAACCCGCTTTCCTCAGTGCAATCAACAAACACCGGAATGCCTTTAACAAATTTCACCAGGTCAGGATAAGCGACCCAGTAGGGCGCCGCGATAATCGCCTCGTCCCCTTCTTCAATGGTCGTGACCATGGCCGAGAAAATTATCTGTTTGCCGCCGGTGCCGGCAATCACCTGATCGGCCCCATAGGTCAGAGTATTATCACGGCTGAACTTTTCAATGATCGCATCTTTCATCGCCGCCGTGCCGCCAACCGGCGTATACCCTGTCTCACCCCGGTCCATCGCCCGAATCGCCGCCTGTTTGACGTTATCGGGAGTCGGGAAATCCGGTTCGCCCTGACTGAGCGCAATGACATCCTTGCCCTGTTCTCTAAGTTTACGAGCCATTTGGGTGGCGACTGAACTGGCGGTTTCTTCAAACCGGCTCATACGTTCGGCAATTAAACGCATTGGTAATTTCCTATTGATGATGGGCACTCCCTAACACATACGCCAACCATCAAACATCGTCTAGCCGTGGGCAAAGAATAAAGCTGTAAACGTTACGATATAGGCATAAATCGCAGCCGGTCACATGACCGCTGCTGCGCTGATAGCAGTCGGTATTTTGAGACGTTCATTTCGGCGGTCATTGACTGCCAATTCCTGGTACGGCTGAAAATCGAATAAGGTTGAGTTAACTGATAGGCTCTTTCAAGGTGCGGGTTCAACTGGCCAACGCAACACACTAACCTTATTTGGAAAGGGAGTGTTGTGCTAGGGCTCGACGACCACGATTGAATTATACGGCGGAACTCAAAGCTAAAATCTGGGATCAGTATCAACGGGGGCTATCTTTAAATGAGATAGGCCGCTCTACGCCGTTCAGCAGTGCCTTGGTCATGCCCGACAGCCGGGTCACTCAACGGTACGCCCCTCTATCAACTAAGGCTCTGCAGGTTTCCGCAAATTGTGCTTCCGACAAAATCATCACCGCCATGCACGCTGCGGCGTAGGGGCATAAGACGGGTCATAAGGGATATTCATCTCTGGTGGCCTAGCCCGTCCGCGGTTTTAAGTCCATGAAAACAGCATATGCCTCACTTAAAGGCTTTGAAGTGTTGCATATGTTGAAAAAGGCCAATTCGAATTCGGACAATACGGGAAAAAGGTTACAGGAGAAATCAGTCTATTCGTTGATTGTTGTTGAGTAATTAGAGTAAAACGACAGAATATTTTGCAACAAAGCCATATTTATCTCGACACAATATAAGCTTTAAATAGTGACACGTTTTCAGGAAAAAATAATCAAATGGAAATCACAGTAAATTTTTTGGACAACCTTCGGCTTGAGGCTAAGTTTGATGATTTTACGATAACGACCGATCAGCCTATTCGGTATAAGGGCCATGGTACCGCGCCAAGTCCTTTTGATTATTTTTTAGCCTCTTCCGCCCTTTGCGCCGCATATTTCGTGAAGGTTTATTGCGTGTCGCGTGATATCCCAACAGATGATATTCGGGTTTCGCAAAATAATATTATTGATCCGGAAAACAGATATAATCAATCCTTTCAAATTAAAATCGAATTGCCGCCTAACATTTCGGAACGTGATCGGGCGGGTATTTTAAGGTCGGCTGATCGCTGCACTGTGAAAAAAGTTATCCAGCAAACCCCTGAATTTAAAATTGACGCTGTGGAAGATTTGAATGATGGGCCGTTGCTGCAAGCGTATGGGGGCGATGGCAATACGATGATTGTGGGCAAAGACCTGCCTTTGGAACAAACGATTGCTAATATGACGTCTATCCTTTCCGATATTGGCATTAAAGTTGAAATTGCGTCTTGGCGTAATATTGTGCCAAATGTATGGTCGCTTCATATTCGCGAAGCTGCGTCCCCGATGTGTTTTACCAACGGGAAAGGGTCGACGAAGGAAAGTGCACTTTGTTCGGCTTTGGGCGAATATATTGAACGGATGAGCTGTAATTTCTTCTATAATGATTATTATTTTGGTGAAGAAATCGCGAACAGCAAGTTTGTACATTACCCCAATGAAAAATGGTTCAAAGCAGGCACAGATGATGCCTTGCCAGAGGGGTTGATGGATGAAAGATGCCTGCAACTCTATAATCCAGATGATGAATTAAGGGCGTCTCATTTAATTGATACAAATTCGGGGCTTAGCGAGCGCGGGATTTGTGCTTTGCCCTTTACGCGTAGTTCAGATCAGAAAACGGTCTATTTCCCATCTAACTTGCTCGAAAATCTATTTGTTAGCAATGGTATGAGTGCAGGCAATAATTTGTATGAAGCAAAGGTACAATGCCTGTCAGAAATATTTGAACGCGCAATCAAACGACAAATTATCGAGGAAGAGATCGTTCTGCCCGATGTGCCAAAAGAAATTCTAGAAAAATACCCCCATATTTTGGCAGGCATAGAGGAACTGGAAAATAAAGGTTTCCCCGTTTTGGTTAAGGATGCGTCTTTAGGGGGTAAGTTCCCCGTCATGTGTGTGACCTTGATGAACCCGAAAACAGGCGGTGTTTTTGCGTCCTTCGGCGCGCATCCAAGTTTTGAAGTGGCAATGGAACGTTCCCTCACTGAATTATTACAGGGACGCAGTTTTGAAGGCTTAAATGACGTACCACCCCCGACTTTCAATAGCCATGCAGTGACCGAGCCGAGTAATTTTGTTGAGCATTTTATTGACTCAACCGGCGTCATATCATGGAAGTTCTTTAGCGCGAAACATGATTATAAATTTTGCGAATGGGATTTTAGTGGCACGACGGAGGAAGAAAATGAACGCCTAATGAATATCCTCGTAGACCTTGGAAAAGAGGTTTATGTCGCGACTTATGAAGACTTTGGTGCTGCTGCTTGCAGGATATTGGTGCCAGGTTATTCAGAAGTCTATCCGGCAGAGGATCTGATTTGGGATAATACCAATAATGCACTGATGTTCAGGGAAGATATTTTAAACATCCATTCATTAACGGATGCAGAGCTTGAAGATTTGCTTGAACGTTTTGAAGAGGCGCAACTGGACCATTATACTGTAATATCAAATTTAATTGGAATTGGATTTGATGAAAATACGGTTTGGGGAAAGTTGGATATTGGTGAACTCAAAATACTGATTTATTTAGTCTTGGAACGATATGAAGAAGCGAAAGAGATCATCGCCGACTTCTTAAACTTTAATGATAATACGGTGGAACGTGTTTTATTTTATCAGGCATTGGGCGCGGTGCTTGATATTACAATTGATGATGAATTAGATATCGATGATTATGGTCCAAACTTCAACAGAATGTACGGTTCTGAAGTCATGGAAAATGTGGTGGGGTCTGTGACCGGGGATGTTAAATTTTCCGGCTTAACAAAGACGAGCATGAAACTCGAAGGATTAGATAAACATCTGAAATTGATTGAAAGCTATAAAAAATTACATAAGGCGCGGGAATTACAACACTAAAGTAGTGATGGGCTAAAATTTGTATTGAAGACTGGCTGATCGGTAATCGTCTTCGTCGACTTGATATCGTTGAGCCTCAACCCTAAACCCGATTTTTCGGTATTGTTCGGTCAAAACGTCATTATCTCATTGAAAAATGGTCTAACGTTAGCGTCTAAGAGACAGAAATCGCAGACACGACAAACGGGTGCCGCCAAGGCAATCACGGCCATCAAGGACATTCGCCGGGCGACGCTTAAGCAATATTCTGCCGAAGAAAAGATCCGCATTGTGCGGGATGGATTGCGCGCTGAGGAGACTATCGCGGAGCTGTCCCCCCGTGAGGGCATTGCCCAGAGCATCTATTACAAATGGTCGAAGGAATTTATGAAGCTGGCCAAGCGTCGGCTTGCCGGTGATACGGCTTGGGCGGCTTGGGCGGGTGTGGCGCACGCCTACCCGTTGGTTTCTGCTTTCACAATGTCGCCAGACACAATAAACCACCCCTATCTTCACAATTTAGGGACAAATCATGGCGCAGAAAGCCACCATTTATAAAGTTGAACTTTCCGTTGCCGATATGGATCGTCACTATTACGAGACCCATAATCTGACCGTTGCCAAACATCCTTCGGAGACGGATGAACGGTTAATGGTACGTATTCTCGCTTTTGCGCTGAATGCCCATGAACACTTGGAATTTACCAGGGGCATTTCAACCGATGACGAGCCTGACATTTGGCAAAAAAGCCTGAGTGGCGAGCTTGAGTTGTCGGTTGCGTTGGGACTACCGAGTGAGAAGATTGTTCGTCAATCCTGTGGCAAGGCCAACGAGGTGATTGTCTATTGTTACGGCGGCAGTATGGCTGAGATGTGGTGGGAGAAAATCAAAGACAGCACCGCCCGATTTGATAACCTTCAGGTTACAAATTTTTCAAAGAAGGATACCAGCGAACTGGGAAAACAGGCCCGTCGCTTGATGAAGCTGCAGGTTAATATTCAGGACGGCGATGTGATGGTCAGTGTTGATGGCAGCATCGTTTACGTTACTCCGGTCAAATGGAAAAATGCTGATCATTGAGCATAAGGTTTAAGCGTTTAGCAATCCAGCACGGAGCATTGCAGGTGTGCTGGTATTGTTAATAAGCGACTTAGCGTTAACGCGCAGGATATGCGTGAAGGAGAGCCCGCAGGCAGTGCAACCGGCCTAAAACCATTTTGGGCGTATGCGTCCGGCTCTGCCCTTGACCTGAAACGCTTGGGTCACGGACAGAGCCAATGGCACTTATTGGCTGCCTCAGCTATTAAGAGTCGAAATTATGCTAATCGAATCTCGTCCGTTGCCAGACATAAATTAGCTAAAAAATATACTATTATGCTGGGCAGCACTCTTCGTCATTATAGGAATAATTTCTTACATTACTATAGGCATCTGTAATCGTTAACCTCGCGGCGCCGTGTCCGTGATTGTCCGCACGCGGATAATGCATGCTGACGCAGTGCGACCCTTTACGCTTCGCGCAAGCCGACGTTTTATTGCGATTTTGAAGAATAGCGATGGACCGTCGCCCGTGATGGGGCGGCGCAAGCCTTTGGAATCCCCCGGAGGGTTTGTAATGCAGTGCGGGATATTTTTGACATTGCTAATTCAACGCGTGATGAGTGTATTGCCCTACAAACTGGACGCAAACGACCAAACTGCCGCGGCGATGATGCCTGTCAGCATCGACCAGACTGCGCTTTTGGATCGCAACATTACGAGCGATGCAAAAGTGACCGCAGCTGCTTCACGCAGGCCATTTTGTGCCAATACTGATGCTACAAGGGCTGCGATAACCGATACAGAAAGCGCGTCAAGAAACCGATCAACCTTTGGCGAAACCCGAACCCTGCTCATTAAGAGCGCCCCCGCAAGTCGGCAGGAAAACGTTATAGCTGTGATCACCAATATTGCCGCCCAGGCGGCCAGTTCATTTGGCATCGAAGACCACACCCCCGATGCCGCCTGCAATTGCTGCCAGAATGATATTCCAGCCAGCGGGCACGATGCTTAGAGACAGCGCAGCAACAGTAGAAGCTATTAGTGCAGGAACAATCGTCGATCTGTTTCCAAGCCGTCCGGTAAACGTCGCGGCAAAAAAGCAAACCATTACCACATCAAGGCCATAAAACTCGGGATCACCGATACGGGCACCTGCAAGAACGCCGATTGTGGTGCCAATAACCCAATTCACCCAAAGGATCAGTCCGCCCCCAAGCAGGCGACCGATATCCCGTTCACCAGATTTGAAAGCGGGCTGGCTGTCGGCAAAGTTGGGATCACTCAAAAAGCCTAGGGTGAGCACTCTTTTTCCAATCGGAAGGGCATTAATCCAAGGTGACAAGGCCGCGCCGATGACGACATGACGCGCATTCACAGCAAGTACGATCAGTGCGAGTGACCCGAACGCAATTGGTTTATGCCACAGCTCCAGCGAGGCAAACTGAGCCGCTCCTGAAAAAACCAACATACTCATCGCAATGGCTTGAATAACGCTCACACCTTGTTCGGCGGCAGCCACACCGAACGCGATCCCGAACGGAATAACGAAGATAGAGATTGGTAAGAGGCCGCGCATACCGCGCAGGGTACCAATCCAGCTCAATTTGATCAGACCTCCCAAAGGAGGTTTAGGGTTTGAATTTTGTATAACCATTATACAGGTTAGAACGCTTTGAGTCTTGCATGTCAACCACTATAGGGGTTAGAAATCAAACATGACCTATAGTATGCACCATCCTGCCAAGTTGATTGCGGGTCGTTTGGCTCTTGATTTTTTAAACACTGCAAACTGGACCAACGATGGAAACATCGCGCAAGAGAGGATCAGTAGTTCCGCTGATCTACAGGTTTGGCTGCATGCAGCGGGCACTCCCAATGCCAAACATCCGGTCTCTATCGCGGAGCTGGTTGCGTTTCGGGTCAGATTGCGGTCAGTGTTTTCAGATAATACCAATGCGGGTGAATTAAGCCTCGGAAGGACTTTGTGTCAGATTGAGCTAAGCCCGGAAATCACGATTGCAGAATTAGGCAGCCAACCGATATTGAGCCTGATTGCAATTTCTGCCCTCTCAATTCTTAGCGATACACGTGAAATGGATCGGGTAAAGACGTGCCCAGGAATCGACTGTGGTTGGAAGTTCATGGACGAAACAAAAAACGCTCGGCGAAAATGGTGCAGTATGGAACTTTGCGGCAACCGAGCCAAAGCATCCAGAAGCTATGCCAAGAAGACGCAGGGACAGGCGCAACGCTAGAGTTTCGTCATGAGAGCGCGTTTTGACGTCAAAAGATTGCATTCGTTGCGGTTCAGTATCCGCCGCTAGAGGCACAAAACAGAAGTGAAACATTCAACCGTTTATAGGTCCTGAGCCTAGGCTCCGACCGATACAGAAGCTGCGAATTGTGACCTGTGTTGGTTGAACTGCAAACACCCTCAGAACGTTACAACCTTATTTTCAAACAACACTACCGCGCGTCCAGCCCGAGGAGGTTTTCGAGGCCGCCGATATCTTTCAAAACGTGATCGGCGAGCGGTGCGAGATCTTTGGTTTCGCTTGTTCCGCTGAGGACACCAATTGCCAGTCCGGCTTTGGCGTTTCTGCCCATTTCCAGATCGTGCACATTATCACCGACCACGGCGACCTCAGCCGGACCCAAATTGCAGGCGGTGCAGAACCCGTCCACCATGCCGGGACCGGGTTTAACGCCGTGTCCGCTATCGTATCCGGCTATAAAATCAAAACAGGATAAAACATCGAATGGCGAAAGCGTCGCGATGGCCCCTGCTTCGCTGTCACTGGTAGCGATGCCAAGCTTCAAACCATGTCCTTTCAGAGCGAGCAGAATATCGCGCAACCCCTTTATCGGCACCGCCGTCTCCGCCCCTTCGCGCTGGAAGATATCATCCATAATGCGGGTCAGGTCGTCCTGATCATGACCCGGAATAAGTTTGGTCCAGGCACCGGCAATTTCGTGAGTATTACACGCGGCCAGCAGGGAGCCGGGTTTAACGATACCCGCCGCGTCATCCTGTCCGCCCTGTTCCAGTAAAAGCTGGGCCAAGGTTTCATCCCCGCCCGCGGCAAACCGTGCAACAGCGCGGTTCAGGGGAACCCAGGTCGCGTTGTAGTCCAGTAGGGTTCCGTCCTTGTCGAAAAGAATACCGCGAATTGTCATTTGTGTTCCTGCTGAATACGCCAATCCGTGTTACCTGACCAGATGTTGCGGCGATACACAATAAAAATTTTATGGACGCTAATATATTGTAATAACGACTTAAAACATCTTTTATTGGTTGAATGACCAAAAATAATTGACGCCTCCAGTCAAATGGCGCATGTTCGGCGCCAGATTCTAGGATTACGGATTACGGCCATGCCAAAATTGGGAATGAAACAGGTCCGGCGCGGACAATTGATCGGCGCGACGATTGCGACCATTGGCGAACTTGGATTCGGCGATGCATCCGTCATCAAAATTGCCAAACGCGCAGGTGTCTCCCCTGGCATCGTTCATCACTATTTTGCTGATAAAAACGCCCTGCTTGAAGCCACCATGCGCAATCTTCTTGGGCAACTGAGCCGGTCCGTAATTGATCACCTTGAACAGGCGAGCACATCGCTTGAGCGTATTGACGCGGTGATCGACGGCAACTTCACGGCCGATCAGTTTCATATGAAAACCGTTGCCGCCTGGCTCGCATTCTGGGCCGAAGCCATGCACAACCCGTCGCTCAGGCGGCTTCGAGACATTAATGCTTCAAGATTGCGCTCGAACTTGCGGCGTGAATTAAAAACCCTGATCGCGCCAAATTTTGTGTGTGAGGCTTCAATTAGCCTTGCCGCTTTGATTGACGGATTGTGGTTAAACGCGGCGCTGTCGACCAGCGGAATTGATTGCAAACGGTTCTCTGATATCGCCAAAGTTCATGCCCGCGCCCTGATTTCTCAATTCCCTCTCTCTACTTCATCGGAACCATAAAATGCCTAACAATAAAGAATATGATTACATCATCGTCGGTGCCGGTTCTGCCGGATGTGTTCTCGCCAACCGGTTAACGCAAGACCCTGATGTCAGCGTATTGTTGCTTGAAGCGGGGCCTATGGACCGTTCGATCTTTATCCAGATGCCGTCGGCCTTTGCCTGGCCGTTGTCCGACGACAAATACAACTGGTATTACGAGAGCGAACCGGAACCCTACATGAACGACCGTCGCATGTATTGTCCGCGCGGCCGGGTTCTGGGCGGGTCAAGCTCGATCAATGGTATGTGTTATGTGCGCGGGCACGCACTTGATTACGACCGCTGGGCCGGAAATGCGCTGCCGTCGTGGTCCTATGCCAATTGCCTGCCCTATTTCCGTAAAGCCGAGACCTGGGAACATGGCGAAGATGATTACCGCGGCGGCAGCGGGCCACTGCACGTCACCGATGGCGCCTGCAAAAACCCGCTCTATAACGCCTTCATCGAAGCCGGCGTAGAGGCCGGGTACCCCCGCACTGATGACCCGAACGGGTATCAGCAGGAAGGGTTCGGGCATATGCACATGACGACTTATAATGGCAAACGTTGGAGCACGGCGAACGCGTACCTTCGCCCGGTCATCCTCAGGCCCAATCTGGAAATTCACATCCGTGCCTTCACCAACAAAATCATTATCGAGAACGGCCGCGCCATTGGTGTTGATCTGCACCATGCAAAAGAACACAAAATTGTCCATGCCCGGCGAGAGGTGATTGTCAGCGGCGGGGCGATAAATTCACCGCAGCTTTTGATGATGTCGGGGATTGGTGATGGAGATCATCTCAAGGAGCATAACATTGATGTTATCCAGGACCTGAAAGGTGTCGGACAAAACTTGCAGGACCATCTTGAAGTTTATGTTCAGATGGCCTGCACCCAACCGATCACGCTCTATTCAGCAACCAACCCCATAAAACAAGCGTTGATCGGCTTGGAATGGCTGCTCAAGAAAACCGGCCTCGGCGCGACCAACCATTTTGAAGCGGGTGGATTTATCCGCAGTGAAGCCGGGGTCGAACACCCTGACCTGCAATACCATTTCCTGCCTATGGCGGTGTCGTATGACGGCGCATCATCAGCAACCTGCCACGGGTATCAGGCCCATGTTGGCCCCATGCGGGCAACCAGCCGCGGGCAACTCAAATTGCGCTCAGATGATCCGCGCGCCCATCCGTCGATCCAGTTTAACTACATGTCGAGCGAACAAGACCGCAAGGAAATGCGCGCTGCTGTTCGGTTGACCCGTGAGATCATGGCACAGGATGCGTTTAAGCCGTTCCGCGGCGAAGAGCTGGCACCGGGGCCAGCGGTTCAGTCCGATGACCAGATTGATGCGTTTATCCGCGAGATGGGCGAAAGCGCCTATCATCCAAGCGGCACCTGCAAGATGGGCATTAGCGATGACAAAGAGGCTGTTGTTGATGAATATCTGAAGGTTCACGGCATTGACGGCCTTCGTGTTGTCGATGCCTCAATTATGCCAACGATTGTCAGCGGGAACCTGAACGCCCCGACAATAATGCTGGCGGAAAAAGCGGCTGATGTGATCGCCGAAAAATCCCCACTTCCGAAGTCAACCGCGGCGGTTTACCGTTCGGAAAACTGGCAATCATCCCAGCGCTGAACAAGATGAATTAGTGCAGCAGGTCACTAGAGCAATTCCCGAGTAAATTGGTTCAATTTACGACGACGTAATTGCGTATTAACAAAGAGTCAGGGCGTTTGCGGCGATCCAAAAATCACCGGAAACGCTCTAGAGCAATTCCCGAGTAAATTGGTTCAATTTGTCTGACGTCAGCGCCTATGGAACAGATTAGCGGTATTGCATAAGAGAGTATTTCAGGCTCATCGTAGTGACCGAAGGGAACG
>WASW01014300.1_pt1 | contig 34150 bp, 23 predicted proteins | sample 5698521 | NCBI WGS metagenome assembly WASW01 (sample SAMN11175560, study PRJNA528189) | sponge metagenome | isolation source: marine sponge | host: Leucetta | place: Antarctica: Western Antarctic Peninsula, King George Island | collected 2013-01
ACGATAAAGTAAAATGGTGCTCCCTTTCCTCGCCCCTCCGTGGAGAGGATTACTCGTGCGGGACTGCCTAAACTTTGCACCTCACAGGCAATTTTAGCGAAAATATTCTTCCGTGAATTCTATCCACGTAACATCAGAAACTGAGTATAGTGGATCAAACATTTTTCATATTCTCTTGTGCGCATCATTTTGAGTGTTGCGAAAAATCCCCTTGTGATTACCGGAGATCCTTACCAAGCCAGCCAATACGGAACAGGATGGCAAAAAATGCTAAGATATTGCTGTAGAAGCATTTATCAAAACCCTGTATTGACTTTTTTCCGACCACTGGAATGGCTCCAATTTTTGATACGAACCTTAAAATACAATGGTTCAGTCACCTGAGCCACCTGAGAAATCTTCGAGTTCCCTCTTTATCCTGAAAAAATGTTAAACGCTACCAGTCGAAAAGACCCAATAAACGACTCTGGCACAGTTTCCTCACTTAGGCTTGGCTTTCGCCCGGCTCATCATTGAGATTGATTGCCTCCTTTTAAAATGAACACACGCCTTGGTGATTCCTGTGAATGATCTACTTCCTTTTTCTGAATCGTAAATTTTAAGTAGGTTTAAAAAATTATTATAAGAACTGAATGCCTGATCAAGTTCAAACTTCCCTTGTCATTCGGAACACATGCGAGGAATTTTAAGCTCGCTACGCTCGAAATGACAGTTAAACCTAATTTCAAATCATAACCAGTGTTGCACCAAAAAAGAAATAAGCGATCCGGTAAATGAAGCAGAAACAACGCCAGCCAAGCTGGGTTGTTCCTAACTCGTTTCACCTTCTTTATTATCCCAGAAGAGACAACACGATTTGTTCCTTTTGATTGGCTTGAGCCAGCATTGCCGTCGTAGTCTGGAGCATGATCTGGTTTCTGGTAAAATCTGCCATTTCTTTCGCCATATCGGAATCTCGAATCACTGATTCTGCTGCGGTTAAATTCTCCGATGAGATTCTCAAATTATTGAGATTAGTTTGCAGGGTATTCTTTTGGAATGCCCCTAATTTCCCTCGTTCTACCGCAGTTTGCTGAACGGCTTCATCCACCATTTTAAGCGCATCCTGAGCCCCTTGAAAAGAAGTCACATCAATGGAACTCAATGATTCAAAATTGCTGTCATTCTCCATTCCCCGTGACAAGAAACGAGTGGCCATATTTCTTAATGAAAACGCCGCCGTTTGCCCTTCATCCGCTCCAATCTGAAACTGAAGCGAATTCTGGAAAACAGAGACGGTTCCGGCAGTTTCACCTTCCGGATTGGCCTCTTCTCCCGTAAAACGAACAGCAAGCTCTTTTACATTAGGCGCACTGGATTTACCGATCAAAATCTGCCCTCTACCAATGGTCTCTTCTCCGTTGATCGTTCCTTTGACATCTTCTCCTAAATTTGCCAAATCAGTCACATCGCCGGCTTTCGAGAGCGCCCCGGCTGTGGTACTGGCCACTGAAAAGTCAAATTCACTGCCATATTCTTTATGTTGAAGTCCAATCGTGCCATTTTTATTTCGAAACAAATCGACATTCAATCTCGCTTCGTTTATCTTTGCCTCAAACTCGTTCAGGTTACTGGCGACACTCTCTCCGGCAACTGTCGTAAATGAAACTGTTTTTCCACCTTCACTGATGGTGAATGTTTCACCAGCATCCATCATCGTCTGAGTTAGCGCTGTTGTTCCTTCAATAGAACTCTTGGAGGCAATTTTATCGATTTTGACCGAATAACCTTCCACCGGAGAAGTTTTTGTATCCGCGCCCGCACTAATAAACTGCAACCCCTCACCATTAGTCACTCCATTGGCTCCTCGACTGCCATCCAATAAACGTTTGGTACCAAACTGCGCCACTTCTGAAATTCGATCAATGGTTTTTAACGCATTATCTATTTCAGACTGGTCGGCAGCCAACATCCTCTCATCATTGACTCCGGCGTTTGAGGCATGAACAGCCAACTGACGCACATCCAGCAACAAACGGTTGACTTCATTCAATGAACCTTCGGCTGTTTGGATCATGGAAATCCCAGTTTCTGAGTTTTCCACTGCTTGATTCATACTGCCGATTAGAGCTCTCATATTTTCTGAAATCACTAACGACGCTGGCCCATCAGCCGCCGTATTGATTCTCGTCCCAGAAGACAAATATTCCAACGTTTTCGTGGAAGCTCGATTGATCTTCTCTAACTGTCGTTGAGTATTCAGTGAACTGATATTGTTGTTTATTCTAATAGCCATAATAATCTCCTTATCATTAAATTAATAACATCTTCCATGATTGACAATAAAAGGGGATACCCATTTCCCCAAAGAAACAATAGATTAAAAAAAATGGGGTTGCTTAAAAAACCCCCTTTAAAAAAAAGATTATCTGTCACATCTTTTCCTTAAAACATGGGATTCCATCCATCATCAGATAAAATCCTTTATAACTTCATTTGACCGTTAGAAAGTTAGAAAAATATTCCTTGCTATCTCCTTTCTGTCACAAACTAAACGGAGTCCTCCAGGATCTTCAGAGATCACCGCCAAACGTTCTAATTCATCCTTTCAAATCTAAAAATTAACGGATTCCTCCATGATCTTCAGAGACCACCGCCAAACGTTCTAATTCATCCTTTCAAATCTGAGAATCAATGGAGTCCACACACCGATGTGAGACCATCCCCATATATCCCAATGAGAGTTTTCCCTTTAGAAAAATTCTCCAGGCTGATTATTCAGTTTTGTCATGACAACTGGTACACCATGCAAATTCCACTGATGCCATTATTTCAGTTATCCTTACAAAACTCGATAAATTGGAAAATCCCCTTCAATAGAAATTCCTCACAATTACAGGACTCTTATTAACCATTCTCATGAGTCCTAAGTTTTCCTAACTCATTGAAAATACTCTGGATGAACACTTTGTCATTCTTCGCAAAAGCGGGAATCCAGAGTATTTTCAAAAAATTACGCAGACTAAATCCCAGATCAAGCCCCAGGTGACACAAGAATTCACCACTCACGAGTAACCGTTTCACAATACAATAAACCGATCCTGAATAAATCTAGCCCTTCTTTATTGCTATCCGGGTAAAAAATATCTGAAAATCAACTCATTCAAAATGGATCCTCCAACGCAAAACGCCGCTACAGACCCAACGGTCTAGAAGCGGCGTTTTGCCTCCTGATGTTTCTAAAATTTGTCGCTATTTATCAATGATTCGTTAAAATGTACCTCCCCAATAAAACATTTAAGCCAGCATCGCTGAAATCTCACCAATGCCCATAATCATCAAATCACCTGATTCGATCTCAAACGAAATAATTTTACGTCCCAATTCTCCCAAAATATTCGAAGAAAGCGAGATGTTTCTATACAAGACTTGAATTTAGACTTTTTCAGCAAGCCCTATTTAATTCTCTATCCGGTTCGGCAGTGAATGCACGATGCTTCCGCAAAAAATACACCCTCCTTGGTCAATATTACTAGAGGACTGAAACAACTCTGTTACGCCACTTTTTGAACAAAGCGGCCTCAGTCTTTCAGGCATATTGGAAAAATTTTCGCCAAACCATGCCAATTATCCATCAATTCTTACAATTCTCATTTGAAGAATCTACCCCGAAGCATGTCTCGTTTAAGCGCGACTTTCGCTCCGCTCAAGCAGGGTCTTTGTCGGAACATCTATTTTTCAAGGCAGCAACGATACGCCGAGCGGCTTTGAAGAATTAGACCCGATAGAGATGACCCCGCAAAGTTTCTTCTTTCTTTCAAAAACAGAAGGAGCGAGCATCTTTTTGATCGTAGATGGCTTAAATGAGAGTCCTCCATTCAGAGCAATCAAACCCCCATTCATTTTCAAAAGCCAACCTTCAAAACGTGCTCATGCTCGCAAAATTCAGAGATTTTTCCTCTCGTCATCATAATTTTAATCGTAGCCTTATCAGGATAATTACGATTAAAATTAGGGTGACGAAACACCCCCTTTAGCAAAGATATAACTCATTCGTCTCAGGGAAACATCTCAGTTACAATATTTCTAATAATTGTTCTATTCTATTGAAATTATTATTTTTTACTGCTGATCCGAATCATACGAAAACGTGATAGCAGAGCAAACTATTAGAAATCTTGATTCATAATGTTTCCAAGAAAATGAAAGGCATTGCGATGGGCAAAACCTTCCTTTTTCATTTCTTCAATTGACAAACAAAGTGATCAAAGTATTCGTTTTTGTTGACACATCAGAGTGAGAGCTATGATTCCAATCATCGAGAAAGATAGCTCGGAAAACACTTGTGAAATGTCAACAGTTACCTTGAGAATCAAACGTAGGTGTTCTAACGTCCACACCTATCTCTTTATTGGGCTTTGGCCTTTTTCGAGCTTCTTGAGTTGTCCTCTCGAAGCGAGAGATCTTTAATGATCTCAATAGTTTACAAAAAACGGCCAGCGTCCAGTCTTGGGTAAGAGAAATAATTCTCAAAAACCCCAAGACGGATTTGTTTTTAATAAAAAAGGAATCATTCAACCCAATCGGTCAAGCGATTCCGAAACCATGTTACCGAGCTTATCCCAGAAGTGAGAGAACCACTTGTTCTTTTTGATTCGCTTGCGCCAGCATTGCCGTCGAAGACTGCAACATGATCTGGTTTCTGGTGAAATCGGCCATTTCCAAAGCCATATCCGAATCCCGAATCACTGAATCTGCTGCGATTAAATTCTCCGAGGAAATTCTCAAATTATTGAGATTGCTTTGCAGGGTGTTTTTCTGGAATGCTCCAATATTTCCCCGTTCTACTGTGGTTTCCTGAATCGCCCTATCAACCAGACTAAGAGTGTCCTGGGCTCCTTGAGTATCTGTAACATTGACTTCACTCAATGAATCAAAACCACTCTCTGTGTGTAGCCCTTTTGATAAGGAACGAGTGGCCATATTTCTCAAAGAAACAGCAGCAGTCTGACCTTCATTCGCTCCAATCTGGAAGGTGAGTGAATTCTGGAAAACAGAGACTGTTCCGGCAGATTCACCTTTCTTGGTGATCTCTGATCCTGTATAACGAATTGATAACCCCTTCACACTGGGCGCATTGTCTCTCCCCGTTAGAACTTGGCCTGCTCCGCGTGCTTCTTCTCTATTGATGGTCCCTTTGACGTCCTTCCCCATGATAGCCGCAACAGTCACATCTCCAACCTCTGAGAGGATTCCACCAGTGCTACTGGCTACTGAAAAACCAAACTTACTGCCATATTCTTTATGCCGAAGTCCAATCGTACCATTGTCATTCCGCTCAAGGTCGATATTCAATTGGGCATCGTTGATCCGCATTTCAAATTCATTGAGATTGCTCACGACACTTTCATCAGCGACTGTTGTAAACGAAACCGTTTTCCCGCCTTCACTGATAGTGAATGTTTCATTAGAATCCATCAGCTCCTGGGTTAAAGCAACTTTTCCTTCGATTGCGGTTTTTGAGGCGGCTTGATCAATTCTAATAGCATAGCCTCCCACTTGTGATGTTTTCGTGTTTGAACTAGCACTTAAAAACTGCAAACCTGCTCCATTCGCCACACCGTTGGCACCGCGACTACCATCCAATAAACGTTTGGTCCCAAACTGTGCTACTTCTGAAATCCGATCAATGGTATCTAACGCATTATCTATTTCAGCCTGATCCGCTTCCAACATCTTTTCATCATTGACCGCAGAGTTTGAGGCATGAATAGCTAACTGACGCACATCCAACAACAAACGGTTGACTTCATTCAATGAACCTTCTGCTGTTTGAACCATCGAAATCCCAGTTTCTGAGTTTAGCATTGCTTGATTCAAGCCGACCACCTGGGCTCGCATATTTTCTGAAATCACTAACGATGCGGGTCCATCAGCCGCCGTATTGATTTTCCTCCCAGAAGATAAATGTTCCAATGTCTTCGCGGAAGCACGAGTAACTTTGTCTAATTGTCGCTGAGTATTCAGTGAACTAATGTTATTATTGATACGAAAAGCCATAATAATCTCCTTATTATTTTAAAAACCATCATCCATGATTACAAAAAAAAAAGAGAGATACCCAATCCCTCTGTTAAAAAAACTCTAAAAACCAAAGGGTTTTTTACAAAAAACCCCGCAATAAAATACTACCTGAAAAATTCCATCGTGACGCATCTGCACTAAGCGGAGATGCCCAATCATCCTGTTAAAAAAAACTCTAAAACCAAAGGGTTTTTTACAAAAAATCCCCGCAATAAAATACTACCTGAAAAATTCCATCGTGGCGCATCTTCCCTAAGCGGAGATGCCCAATCATCCTGTTAAAAAAAACTCTAAAACCAGGGAAGTTTTAAAAAAAATCCCCGCAATAAAATACTACCTGAAAAATTCCATCGTGGCGCATCTTCCCTAAGCGGAGATACCCAATCCCTCTGTTAAAAAAACTCTAAGAACCAAAGGGTTTTTCACATAAAATCCCCGCAATGAAATACTACCTGAAAAATTCCATCGTGACGCATCTGCACTAAGCGAAGATACCCAATCATCCTGTTAAAAAAAACTCTAAAAACCAAAGGGTTTTTCACAAAAAACCCCCGCAATAAAATACTACCTGAAAAATTCCATCGTGACGCATTTTCCCTGTGCAAGTGGCACAAAATTAGGGATTTTACGAAAACGGTTTTCTCCCGATTTTCCTGGGAAAGGCGCTAGGGAATTTCTAGCCCTGACACAGAATTTTATTTTCACAATTTTGACGTAACAACCCTTTCATTCGGGGCAGATACCCAATTTTGAACACCTGACTGATTCGGAATATTTCTATAAAAAAGATGAATCTCGACTCATTGGACTCATTCAAATTCCTCGCTTATTCCTCCCATTACTTCAACAAAATCTAAACCAAAACAATTTTGAAAATCCTAGTTGACGTAACAACTCTTTCATTCGGAGCAGATACCCAATTTTGAACACCTGACTGATCAGGAATATTTCTATAAAAAAGATGAATCTCGACTCATTGGACTCATTCCAATTCCTCGCTTATTCTTCCCATTACTTCAACAAAATCTAAACCAAAACAATTTTGAAAATCCTAGTTTTGAGTATCCAGGGTTTTCGTCCACAACAAAAATAAAACTCGTGCCATCTTGAGCACAGCGAAAGATCTTAAATCTTTGAAATAATGAACCTTTATAGACCCTTCACACCCGTTCAGAATGACATAAACAGAGTTTTATCGTGTCCTAAAAACCTGAATAATAGAGCATACAGAATGCTCTTTAGACAAAATCATAGAATCCAGGAATCGCTTTTCTCGAAAACTTCCGTTTTCCAATTTGGAATGGTTTAAGCACTCCTGGATTATTCACCTATTTTCACAAGGCCCAGTGTCACCGGATCTTTTCTTCGTAGAAATCCAATGATGATCGGCAACTATCTTTGCTACCGAGCCTTAAAGCATTTTTCACTTAAACAAGACAATGACGCTCAGAAAATATTTGCGCCATGCTTAACTGAAAAATGCTCTAGCAAGAAAAAGAATCATATTCATGGAACAGCCTCATCGAAATAAGGCTGTTCCTGAATCATCTTGTCTGGTTTATCCCAGTAGCGAAAGCACCACTTGTTCTTTTTGGTTCGCTTGCGCCAGCATTGCCGCCGAAGCCTGGAGCATGATCTGGTTTCTGGTGAAATCAGCCATTTCCGCAGCCATATCGGAATCTCGAATCACCGATTCGGCAGACGTTAAGTTTTCAGAAGAGACCCGCAAGTTATTCAACGCACTCTGCAAGGTGTGCTTCTGAAATGCTCCGAGTCTTCCTCGCTCATCCGAGGTTTGCTGAACCGCTTTATCTACGAGCTTAAGAGCGTCCTGTGCTCCTTGAAAGGAGGTCACGTCGATTTCACTCAAAGATTTATAACCGCTTTCTGTGGTCATTCCGTGCCCTAAAGCGCGAGTGGCCATGTTTCTCAAGGAAATCGAAGCCGTCTGTTCTGCATTGCCTCCAATCTGGAAAACGAGAGAGTTTTGAAAAACAGAAGCCGTCCCGGCAATTTCACCTTCGGGAGTGACCTTATCACCCGTATAACGAACCGCCAATCCGGCGACATTCAAGTTATTGTCTTTGCCCGTTAGAACCTGTCCTCTCCCGGTGGTTTCTTCTCCATTGATGGTCCCTCTGACATCCAAACCCCCAATGGCCCCCTCCGTCACAGATCCTACTTTCGAGAGCACTCCGGCACTCGTACTGACTCCCGCAAAGTCAAATTCACTCCCGAATTTTTTATGCTTCAATTCAATCGTGTCATCATCGTGTCGAATCAAATCCAAATCTAACCCAGCTTCATTGATTTGTGTTTCAAAATCATTGATGTTGGTGGTGACACTCTCTCCAGCCTTTGTTGTAAACGAAACAGTTTTTCCTCCCTCACTGATGGAGAATTTTTCACCAGAGTCCATCAATTTCTGAGTCAGAGCGACTTCTCCTTTGATGGAACTCTTTCCCGCTACTTGGTCAATTTTAATGGCAAAACCTTCCACTGGTGAAGTTTTTGTATTGGCACCGGCAGCAATAAATTGCAATCCCGGACCATTAGCTACACCGTTAGCACCTTGACTGCCATCCAATATACGTTTAGTACCAAACTGCGCTACTTCCGAAATCCGGTCAATCGTTTTCAAGGCATTCTCTACTTCCGCTTGATCGGCTGCCAGCATTTTTTCGTCATTGACTCCCGTGTTTGAAGCGTGAATGCTCAATTGGCGAATATCCGACAACAACCGATTGACCTCGCCCAGAGTCCCTTCTGCCGTCTGCACCATCGAAATCCCATTTTCGGAGTTTTCAGTGGCTTGCTTCAAGCCAGCGATTTGAGAGCGCATATTTTCTGAAATCACCATTGATGCTGGACCGTCAACAGCAGCATTGAGTTTCATTCCTGACGATAAACGCTCCAATGTCTTTGCTGACGCTCGATTCACTTTTTCTAACTGTCGTTGAGTATTCAGTGAACTGATATTGTGATTGATTCTCATTGCCATAATAACCTCCTTGTTATTGTTAATTTATCCCCATTTTTTGGCATTGTCTCAATGGGGCTTTTGATTACTTAATAAATCCGAATCATCCTTGATCCGTTTCAAACCTTCATAGTTGATATTTTCGATAAACTCCCTGTTAATCGTGCAATAAACTCCCTGTAATCGTGCAATAAACTCCCTGTAATCGTGCAATAAACTCCCTGTAAAATCGTGCAATAAACTCCCTGTTAATCGTGCAATAAACTCCCTGTTAATCGTGCAATAAACTCCCTGTAATCGTGCAATAAACTCCCTGTAAAATCGTGCAACCATCGCAATTTTAACGCCTGTTTTGTGGCGCAAATACTTGCTCTAGCATCGTTGCCATTAAGGCTATGCTCTCTGAATCGAGTGCTCTTGGTGGCTCTTGATTTTCGCCAAAATCAGTTGCTTCCAAAGCCCTCATTGCCATCTCTTCAAATTGAGTTTGCCTCGTTGCTAATAACGAGAGGCTTTCTGCCAATTCGACCAAACTCAATTGTACAAAATACAAAGTATCGTAAGTGGATTGCCACGATTCCGGAGAAACATCTGCCAGAGAAGCAAAACCACTTTTATTATTGACGCCTTGCGCTAAATCGTTAGGGTCGCAAGAACGAATCGCGATCCATAATCCCGATGGTCTGATAAAATGCCCGCCGGGAACTGCCACTGCATTGTGAGAGAGCGTTAAATAATCGATACCAAGCTCTTCATTCTCCCAGAGAATCGACAAACCTTCCAACCCATCTAGCTGGACTTCACACAATAACAATTGTCCACGAGACTTGACGAAACGGCCATTGACTTTTCCAAGACAATTTTCTCCCAACTGACAAAGATGGAATGAATTTGATCGTTTTGACAAAATCCGAGTTTTTTGACTGCGACCTGAGAAAACAAAGGGGCTGCCATACTGACGATGACTGACCTCTAGGAGACCTTCATCATTCAACCTAACTTCTAAATCCAGTCCGTTTTGAATCGCAAGTGCCCGTAACCCTTCAATTAAACTCTCCACGGTTTCATTAGAAGCAATTTTATATTTTACCAGCGTGCCATTTTCAGAGAGCGCAATTTGTGTTTCCTGACGTACGAGTTCATCTGTTAGTTGTTGATGCCCCGTCAAGACGCTGTGAGTCGCCACTCTGAGAAGTTCAACACGAACCGGATTATTTAACTTCTCTTGAGAATATGCCGATCCTGTCAAAACCCGGGTCATTCGTCCTTTTCCAGCAATCCCTAATTTCCCATTCAACAACTGACGCTCTTTGAAAATCGTTTCTTTCGCAATCAAATGTATTTGCTCTATTTGCTCTTGTACAATGTCTTTTAGCGTTGCATCTGGAGACGGTTTGCTTTTGGCAAAAGACAATTCTTTGAGAAGGCAACCTTCGATTCCTCGCAAACGCTTTTGAATGTTATGAATCTCCTGAGTCGCCGTTTGCAACAAAGACACTGCAATTTCTCCGTTTTCGACAACTTGACTAGGATTGAGCCATCCTTTGTGAAAAGCCAATCCTCTCGTCTTTTCTATCTCCCGCATCTTTGTATTGATACACAGAAGTGCTTGTGGAGAGTGCCAGGCTGTCCATTTTTTCCTCGGAACCCGGCTTGTATCGATAAGTTTCATAAAACCTCTCTTCATTCCTCGAATTTGATAGATGAAATTTTATCAAAAAAATAATATATACATGACAATTTTAAATATACTTGCCTGACGCAAGACTTCTCTGCAAAAATTCATTTTATCTTTTATCTATAAAACTATCTTTTTCTTATAAAGATAGAAAGACCGCCTCTCAAAATGGATGCTCGCTGATAATTTGACCCATAGACAGTCCCATGCCCCGCTGACGCATCCGATCCGTTTTAGAAAAACAACTCTTTTTTCGCTGTCGCCGGGAGTCCGGCACTTTAAATGCTGCCGTTCTAAACTCTGAGTAACCTCCCTTTCCCAAGGCAATATTTCTTGTCAGCAATCGCCTTCTTATCAAAGGGACATCGCCCTAATTCTGTTCGATTTGAGAGGATTCTCTTTTCTTTAATCAACGTTCTCCTCCCGGACCACTCCCAGAATCGCAGATTATTTGACAATTCCAAGCACCCCAAAGCCAGCGTTGACAATCGTTACTTCCAGCATAAGACCAGCCCGTTCATCGGCTTCTACCGAAATCACTCTCGCACACTTACTCCGTTGAGGAAGTTCTTCCTAAAAACCTTTGAGAGCCAATAAAACCCGATTTACACGGATTTTTAGAACGCTCAAAATATCTCGACTGCCAAAGTTTCCAAGCATTATAGCGGTAATCAGTCATGAACTGTTTCCCGTAAATTTTACAAAGTTAGCATTTTTTTAGTGGCAATTTTGCCATCCTTTTTCAGATCCTCGCTACAGCAGGGACAGGTGAGTGTGATGGATTGCATCACATCAATAAACCACCGATCCGCTTAAATTTCAATTCAGCGTCAATTCTGAAACATGACCTATTTTTGATTATCAATAAAACTACCTTTTTCTTATAAAAAAAGAAAGACTCTCAGTGTCTTCAAAAAATTTTGGACATGCTAAAACTTCATTTTCTGTTGTTCTCGGCTATGCGGGATTGTTGTTATTTTTCTACAACAATCCCGAAATCATTCTGGAACAGGACGTACCTATCCCTTTAAGATAAAAAGACTTTCTCCAAATTTCAAATTTTTGGTTGAAACTCTTTTCTTCTCAAATCGTACTCAGGCTCTTTTACAAGCCTGCCGGTGTTCGGAAATTAACCCCGCAACTCCTTTTTCTGGTGTTGAGCAGGATCGACTTGTTTTGACGATTTTGCTCGGCTTTCGTCTGAATCCACTCTTGGCGAAGATTATCCATCAGTTGAATCACTTCTTGAATCATCGCCGGATCTTTTTTTAATCGGTGTTCGGCAATTAACCCCGCAACCTCACCTTTTTCTGGCCAGGCTGGACTTGTTTTTGACGATTTTGCTCGGCTTTCGTCTGAATCCACCCTTGGCGAAGATTATCCATCAGTTGAATCACTTCTTGAATCATCGCCGGATCTTTTTTTAAATTGGCCTCCACAATCTTTTTAAAGGAATAGAGGTACAAATCTTTCAAATTACCCGCAATTTCGCCCCCAGCATCGACTTTGAGAGTGGAAACGAGTTCGCTGATAATTTCTTTCGCACGGGCCAAATAATTGTGTGCTTCCTCAACTTCGCCTTGTTCGATTTTGACAACTGCTTTTTTCATGAACCGAATCAAACCATCATAGAGCATAATAATCAGCGAGAGTTGATCCGAAGTTTGCACATTTGTTTTGTAATAAGCCTGATAAGAATTGGTTGAATTTTTCATAAGAACATATCTTTATAAAAGTTTTATTTTACGAAAATTTTAATTTACCCCTTCAAACTGATTCTTTTTGCCTCACCCGCCATTCCCACTACAGACGGTTGTTGGGAAGTCGGCTGCTTTTTCCCGATTTGAACCCAAGCCTCACGCAATTGTATCAAGAGCGAGAGCACCGTTTCTGCGGGTTTACGGTCTTTATTCATATTGGCTTCGATCAACTGTCCAAACATAAATGAATATAAGGTTTGAAGGTTTTTTGCGATTTCTCCCCCTTTTTCAATATTGAGAGACGCCATCAATTCTGAAACAATATTCTTGCTTTTGATCAAACTGCTATGGACTTTCTCAATCTCTCCCTCTGCCATGTGTTTCAGAGCGAGTTTGACTTGACGAATCGCACCATCATACAGCATCACGATGAGTTTGCTTTGGTCCATAGTGCCCACAGCCGCTTGGCGATAGGCCTTTTGATAACCGTCGTATGCGCTCATTTTTTTCCTTTCATTTAGCAAATGATCACTATTGTCGCCTGGCAACCAGCGAGATTATATCCATTGAAAATCACGACTAATTATTTCTTTTTTCCACCACCTAGAGCTGATAATTGCTGGCTCAGGTAATCTTGTTGGGATTTCAAGCGTCCCATTTTACTGTCCAATTTTGCAAATTTAAGCTGCAATTCGCCTCGTTTCGCTTCAACGCGTTTATTCAAGCGTTCAATTTGCTCATCATAAGCTTTTATTTCTTCGGAAACATCTTTAGTCGACCGAGGAATTTCTCCTGAGACAGGATCCAAGAGAGCTTTCAATGTTTCATCCAATTGTGTGCCAATTCCTTTTGTGACAAGCACTTTGGTTTCTGCTCCGACTTGGAGCTGATCTTCCTCCATGTCAACAAACAATCGTAATCCTTCGGCAGCTGTTTTCTCTTTCCCGACTAATAATTGCCCGCGCCCTTCAGCCTCTGAATGATCAATCGTTCCTTTCACATCCTGCCCTTGAGTTGCTTCACCGTTTGTCAATCCCAGACTGTCAATTTCTTTACCTTTTCCCGGTGCCACTTCGATAGCACTGTTTTCACCATGAGAGCCTGAAAGAAATTTGATCCGCCCTTCATCAGCAATCACTTGAATGCGGCGTTTTCCTAAAATTTTGTCGTCTGCTAACTTCGATTGTATCGCACGAGCTAAAGTGCTCGGAGTGTAAACATCCTCTCGAAGTTTGATCTCTTCTGAACTCCTCCCATCTCCCGTCACAAATATTTCGTTATTCTCTTCATTGATCTGAATCGATTGCGGAAGAGGAGTCCCTGTATAGGTTCCTCGTTTTGCAACTTGAGTGATATCCACTTCATAACCTGAAGGACTCACTTTTGTTTTACCCGACACTCCTAAAAAACTAATCGAATTGTTTTCTGAAGTGCCATTGCTTCTAAAAACGTTGGCCACTTCCGCAAAATTTTCACTGATTTTCTCATCCAATTTCGCTTCATCTAGTGACATAATGCCTTTGTCATCGATTTTCAATCCTAAGGAAAACAGCATGTTGGTCGCTTTTGGCAATCCCCTTACCGCAGAAATGGTGGTATTGGCCACTTCATTTTGCAGATTATGGATCGTACGATCACTGAGCAAGGGGGCTGCTTCATTGCGTGCTTGATCGAATTTGGTAACTTCCGTAATCGTCGCATTCAATGTATTGTAGGCTTCCATAAACTCTTCTATTGTTTCTTTCGCTCGTTCCATATCTTCACTGACCGAAATGATTACCGGTTTTTCGCTGATGGAAAGTAATTCCAATTGAACCCCTGGAATGATATCATCAATCGAGTTTGTCGGCCTCGTGATTTCAATCCCTCCCCCCAAATCAGTGGCTCCCAGACGCAACAAAGCGTCCTGAGGGCGCTGGACTGTCGGTGTACGTGTATCAATCATAAAAGTATCCAATTCGATTAAATCCCCTTCGCCTAATGCCACTGATAAACCGGCATCAAACGGGGCTGGGGTTCCTGGTTTATAACCTTCTCCAAAATCAACTGTGCCCGTGTTTCCTTCATCATCTTCCCACATCAATTTCAAAACCCTGGTAATACCAACGGCACCGTTCTTTTCTGCGGTAAACGTATAGTTTTTTGCTAAATCTCCCGTATATTCTCCTGAGATAGCAATCTCTGCTGTACTAAATTGTGCGCCAAAAGGCTGAAGCCCATCTTTCAAATTGGCACGCCCCAGCGGATCACCATCCTCATCCAATTGAGGTTGCCACATCAGCGTATCATCGACTTTCCCACCAGCCTCTCTGCTTTCGGCAGGCAACCACCACAGTTTATCGGAAACTTTGGTTTGTAAATCAATTTCCGTTGTATCGCCATCATTCAGAACACCCGGTGGCACTTCAATGACTAAGCCATTGGGGAGTGTCAATTTACTCTGGTCACTTCCCGCACGCCTAAAATCCAGTGTGAAGAGTTCCTCTTGATCGACAAAATCATAAGCGGTTGCTCCAGTCAACGCATCGGGATCGTCTAAATTGGAGAGATAAGGATAACCGATATTGATTTTTCCCGTCTCTCCTGTTTCAAGAAACTCATAATGAAGAAAGATGGCTTTCGGACCACCCACCTGGCCACTGCCTTCAATTTTAAAAATCAAGGCCTGGCCTTCTTCTCCAGTATAAGTACCCTTGATTTTTAATCCTCCTTCCGTATCTTTTTTTGACCAACCCGAAGGCTTTTCCACAGCAGGCGCACGCTCTTCGTCAGTGAGCCACCATAACATCGGAGAACGCTCAGCAGAAGCCTTCGTCGTGAATGTATCTCCTGAAATCACTTCCCCATCACTAAATTTAAGACTCAAGCCATCGACAAACTCCACTGGTTGGCCTGGAGAATAATTAAATTTGTTAATTTCAAAGTTTCCTGAACGCCCTGTCGTATCAGTCCAACTGAGCATCACTCCCTCTTTTGAGTTGACCACTCCTCCCTGAGTCGCTGTGAAAGTATATGTCACATCCTCCTGACCCGTATACTCTCCAACCATTTCAGTAATCGAAGTAGATGCCCCTCTCGCTCGTGATGGGTTGACTGGCTCCTCTGCGTCAATCCCTTCCCATGCAGAGGTTTCATCAAAAGACTTTTTATAAGAAGGTGGATCAACATCCCCATCTTTCATCTCCACTTCAATCTCGATACGCCCTTGCTCTCCAGTTAATTTGCTGGTCAAGAGCAATTGGTATGGTTTTTCTGAACTGCCAGTTTTGATGACAAAGGCTTCAACTTCGGCATCAGAAGCATTGATCGCCTTTTTCACTCCTTCCAAAGTGTTGTGTGTCTTGTTGATCGCAATCGTAACAGGAGCTTGCTCCTCAGAATCACCGATCTGCAAGGTAATTTCTCCAACTCCAACATTTTCATCAGCAGTCGTATACCCTTGAGATGTGATCTGATGTGCTGACGCAAGAGCATCAACGGCAACATTAGTTTTTCCAGGTTCTGCTTTCCGGGTGGATTTCGCTGAAATCACCTTTGGATCGCTGATCTCAATGTGTTTCCCTTCCCAAATGTCTAGCTTGGACAACCCTTTGGACACATCATGTAGCTTGGTGACTTCGACTTTCACCGCATTCCAGGAATCCAGTTCTTTGGTTTTTTGAGTCTTCCGTTTCTCCACCGGAATGACTTTCCGTTTCTCCACTTCGATGAAGCGCCCGATAATCTCGCGGGTATCTAATTTTGAACCCAGCCCAGTGATTGCATTGGGATTCATTTCGGCCAAAGTGACCTCATAATTCTTGAAGCGTGAATCTTGCCGACCACCGGGCAGAACTTACCCAGCAGCATTTTTATAACTGACTGATATTTAATATCATTTATCTAAACCCCTTGAAGGGGGAGATCCGTTATAAAAACATTTCAAGAATTATTCCAACTCTACTGATTATTTCCCAGCAGTTGGAGGACTGTTTTCGGTATTTGATTCGCCTGTGCCAACATCGCTATCCCAGTCGAAAGTAAAATTTGATTTTTTGTAAAGTCACTCATTTCCGCAGCCATGTCTGAATCAGCCAGTTGCGATTCTGAAGACGCCAGATTTTCTTGAGCAATCCTCAGGCTATTTAAGTTGCTTTCCAGCGCATTTTTCTGAAAGGCTCCAATCTTAGCTCTCAAGAAAGAAACTTCATCAATCGCCGTATCAATCAATCCCATCGAATCGGTGGCTTCTTTTCCTGACAGAACACTGATTTCATTAAGATTTTGAAAGCCACTGTCATTTTCGACATCCTGAGCCAATCGGCTTGGACGTGTATCTGCAATCGAAATTTTAACTTGTTGTCCTTGATTGGGACCGACTTGGAAAGTCAGAGCGTCCTGAGTCAAATGAACATAGCCATCAATCTCAGCAATTTGACCACCATAAACACCTTCTGGTTTGTCATCTCCAATCAAACCCTCCGCATCTTTTTCTTCTAGAAAGACACCATCTATCTTAATTCCGTGACGTTGAAAAACTTGGTGAATCACATCATCGGTGTCTCTGGTATACCCAACTGTCAATCCATCGGCTTGTGTGCCGGGAGCGGCTGTCAACCTTTGTCCATTTCCCAAGGCTGGTTCACCAATTTGCAGTTCAGGGTGCCCTCCGATAGTGCCTTCAATATCTCGTCCTGGAAGAGCGCTGGCGGCTGTATTTGCCAAGATTTCTTCCTCAAAAGCAAACAGGCCTTCCATCGAAGTTGACACTGTAAATGTCGGCTTACTTCCAAATTCTCTATGCCGAATTACCAACACTTGTTTATCAACCAGATCTTTCAAACCACCTGGAAAGCTATTGATTTTTTCTAATCTTTGTTCGAGCTGATCCCAATCTCCGAATTGCTCACCAAAACTTTCAAAGGGCTTGTAGACCAAAACATCCAATTCCAAACCGGCTTCGCCTATTTTCTTTTGTAATTCAAAAGAAACCAAATGTTGGATCATTTTAATGGCCTGCGCTTCCATGTCAGCATCGGTTTCCACGGTAGGATTTCCAACCCCTGCATCGTTCAGGATTTTATCGATTTGACTACGTAATTTGCTGTTGCTGTTTAAATCCAATTCAGCGTTTTTTCCGCCTTCAGTCAGAACAATAGAAAAATTTTGAGCTTCAACAACATTTTCCAAAGCCAAAGCTGTCCCTGCAAAAACCAACGCTCGCGTGGGTACTTGAGTGATGTCAACTTTATAACCTTCTGCTGGAGAAGGTTTTGTTTCGGTTTGCGCACTGACAAATTCAAACCCATCGCCGACGGCCACACCCTTCGTAGTATTACTGCCATTGAGCAGGAAGCGTGTGCCAAATTGGGTCGATTCGGAAATTCGTTGTAAGCTATTCAATAAATTGTCGATTTCACTCTGGTCGGCCAACAGCATTTTCTCATCATTGGTTCCTTCGTTGGCGGCGTGAATGGTCAATTGCCTCAAATTGATCAAAATGCTACTGGCTTCATTCAAAGCGCCTTCCGCAGTTTGAAGCATTGAAATCGAGATTTCTGAATTGTTAATGGCTTGACCTGTGGAAGCAATTTGTGATTTCATTTGCTCTGAAATGACTGTAGCAGCGGGACCATCGGCGGCACGATTCAAGCGACGACCAGAAGACAAGCGTTCCAAATTGGAATGCAAATTCTTCTCAGTGTGCCCTAATTGCCGCAATGAATTCAAAGCCGCAATATTTGTGTTAACCCGCATAGCCATTGTTCAATCTCCGCTCAAGCTATTATTATCAAAAGTTGTTTCTCTTGTGTTATCGGTCAATCAAAAAATATCTTTAGAAAAAATTGATTTTTTTATTTTTTAATTGAATTCTTGTTGTCATGGCTTTCTTATCGACCCCTCATTAAAAAACTTAAATAATTTTTTCATTTTTTATTGCAAACTTCCGGGCAGCAACCATCGCTCTTTCTTATAGATTATAGATACGCTTTATGTCTCCTTCACAACTCCTTGCGTTTCAAAAGCAATTATTACAATGGTTTTCCGAGTATCAACGCCCTCTCCCCTGGCGGGAAACCTACCTGCCCTACCCTGTCTGGGTTTCTGAAATTATGCTGCAACAAACTCAAGTCAGCACAGCCTTGCCTTATTTTAAACGTTGGATGAACACCTTGCCGGATATAAAAGCTGTTGCAGAAGCCTCTGAAGAAACGATCCTGAAACTTTGGGAAGGGTTGGGTTATTATTCCAGAGCACGCAATATTCAAAAAACGGCAACCTTGATTTGTGAGGAACATGGAGGGAAGTTTCCATCTGATTTTGAGAAAGTCCTCGCGCTTCCTGGGATAGGACGCTATACGGCAGGAGCGATCACCAGTATCGCGTTCAATCAAAACAAGCCGATTGTTGATGGTAATGTGGTTCGAGTCGTCTGCCGTTTGATGGATTTTCGAGACAATCCGAAATCCACAATCATGGTTCAAACACTTTGGCGTCTTGCGGAAGACTGGATCCCAAAAGGAAAAGCACGTTTTTTCAATCAGGCACTGATGGAGTTAGGGGCTTTGATTTGTTTGCCACAGCAACCCACTTGTTTATTTTGTCCTGTTCAAACTTATTGCCAGGCTCTTGAAGCAGGTTCCGTCGATCAAATCCCGCTGAAAGTCAAACGCCATCCTTTGAAAGCCATCACCACGGTTTTAGCAGTGATTCAAGATGAAAAAAGATTTCTGATTCGAAAACGCCCTTCGGAAGGATTGATGGGAGGTTTATGGGAATTTCCTAATATCAATTTGAAAAAAAATGAAGTCATGGAAAAAGCGTTGCTGGTAGGAATCAAGCAGCAGCACAACCTTCAAATCACAATCGACCAAACGTTACCGATGATCAAGCATGGCTACACTTCCTTCAAAGTCCAGCTGCACTGTTTTTTATGTTTGGCGGAGAAAGGCATTTCTCAAACGGAGGGATCTTCTACGAAATGGGTTACTTTAGAGCAGCTCCAGCAATTTTCTTTTCCAGCGGCTCATACCAAACTGATTCAGGTTTTGCAGAAAAAGATCGGAGACTCTTAGTTTTTACCTTGAAAAAAATGATTTTTTTTTGTAAAGTCTCTTCTGATTGTTTTTATCCACTCAGTAACGTTCCCCAATAGCTCAGTTGGTAGAGCAGGTGACTGTTAATCACCTTGTCCGTGGTTCGAGTCCGCGTTGGGGAGCCACTCACCTTCCTGTTACTTTTCTTCCAAAATTTCAGTGTTTTCCATAAAACTATGACGTTGGACATGGCAGTCCGCATCATGCTCATCAAGGTCCGCTGGTGTATGCTCCCCGCAACCGCAGGGATCAAACAATTCTTTTGCAAAAATTTTTCGCACATCTTCAGGAAGAATGCCATCAGGAGTCAGTTTCGGTAATTTTTTGGGAAGTTTTTTCGACAAATCTGCCGACTGTACGAGATGAATGTTTACCCGTGGAGGCAATTCTATCCGATAAGTATAATGGCATTCTGGGCAAGGGTCTTTCGTGGACTCTTCATCCTCAAAAAATATGATTTCTTTTTGAGCTTCTTCGATAAAACCACATTTTGAACATTTGAGATCAATCTGACGTGGCATGAGTTCTTTCAATATGATATAGAGTTCTATTCTTAGAATGTCTGTCTGCTACAGAATCTTTTAAAGATAGAACGTTTCTTCAAGAAAAACAAGGACCTTCATCAGGAAACCACGATGAATATCTTTCCACGTAAATCTCGGATGATCCGGCGGCAACACAATTGGCGGTGGTTTGCGAAAGATTGGTTTTCGCCTCAACACTCTTTCCGAATAGTCACCATTGCGGCAGTGTTGATTGCGGTGGGGAGCTTGTCTTACATCGGGCAATGGGCCAATTATCTTCAAGTGGGTTATCGCGCACAGACTTTAGAAAAAGAAAAAACGGTTTTACAACAACGCATTGCCCTGCTGGAAATCGAAGTCAGTTTTTTAACTCGTTTGGAACGCTTGGATCGGATTGCAACCACTCAAATGAACATGCGCCCCCCCTCTCCCGCACAACGTTTCATCTTAAATTCTGCCCCTTCCAATGAAAACGAATAATCGATCTCGTTTCAACGTTTATAATTTCCAAACCCGCCTCATTTCAGTGATGGTTTTGGTTGGAATAGGGCTTTTGATTGTCTTGGGGCGCATCTTTTATTTACAAATCTGGGATCTCGATCATTACCACAAATTAGCCCGCCGACAGCAAGAGCGCACCATTGAATTGCAAAGCAAACGCCAACCCATTTATGACCGTCAAGGCCGGCTCCTCGCTACTTCGGTGAAAGTCGATTCGGTGCATGCGCTTCCTGCCAGAATCCAAAATCCTGAAAAAGTCGCTCGTCAACTTTCGCCGCTATTGGCCATCAGTGAAAAGAAGTTACTGAAAAAGCTCAAATCGTCTCGTTCTTTCGTTTGGCTCAAACGTCAAAACAGCCCCGCGATTTCAGCCAAAATTAAACGCTTGAAACTCAAAGGAATCGACTTCATTCAGGAGTACAAACGCTATTATCCCTATGGTAAATTTGCAGGCCCCTTACTGGGATTTACAGGAACCGACCCCACAGGGTTGGAGGGGTTGGAATATGAATATCAACATTTATTGCAGGGAGAGAAAAACAAACATGTCGTGGAACAAGACGGCACCCATCGCGTGATTCCTTCCAGGGATTATCAGACGGTTAAAACTTCGCAACACTATTCACTCCATCTCACTCTGGACAACTCTATCCAATACTTTGCCGAAAAAGCATTGAGAGCGGGGATTGCCCGCGCAAAAGCGAAAAAAGGCGTGGCGATTGTGATGGAATCTCAAACAGGCGCCATTTTGGCTTTAGCAAATTCTCCTGGTTTCGATCCCAATAATTATCAGAAGTACCCTCATCCCAACTATCTCAATCACGCGGTTACCAGTGGCTATGAACCGGGTTCTACCCTCAAGATAATCACCATCGCGATTGCTTTGGAAGAAAATTATTTGGACACCGATCAAAGATATTTTTGTGAAGAAGGTTCCTTCCCAGTAGCCGACCGAATCATTCATGATAGCACCCCCCACGGATGGTTGACCCTCCAAGAAATCATCCAAAAATCCTCTAATATTTGCGCCGCTAAAATTGGTTTTTTGATTAGTAAAGAAAAATTTTTTGATTACCTTCGAGAATTTGGATTTGGCCAAAAGGCCGGGATGGGATTACCGGCAGAAGCGGCCGGAACGGTTCTTTCTCCTGAAAATTGGACGCGAGTCGATCATGCCTCTATCTCTTTTGGTCATGGCGTTCTGTCTTCGCCGATCCAACTCCTCACTGCCATCAATACCATCGGTACGCATGGCATCAAAATCCGGCCTTATATCATTGATTATATAGAAAACGAAGAGGGAACAGCCATTCGAGAACTTAAAGATTCCTCCGGAAAAGTGATTCAGCGTTTTGGCCCCCGTGCCCAAAAACGTATTCTGAGCCGACCGACTGCTGATTTGATCAAGCAATTCATGGTTTCCGTGACAGAAAAAGGAGGAACCGGCACTTTAGCGGCTATTCCTGGAATAACGGTTGCTGGAAAAACAGGGACTACGGAGGTTTTTGATGAGAAAACTCAGGCCTATTCCAAAAAAGAAAATATTGCCTCCTTCATTGGAATGGTTCCCGCCGAAAACCCAGCCCTCACGATCCTCGTTGTGATCGAATCCCCGCAAACTTCCAGTTCTGGAGGCACTATCGCCGCACCCGTTTTCCGAGAAATTGCCGAGCGTTCGCTTTTTTCCTTCGGGATTGGATTTACGAAAAATCAATAGCAAAAACAAGATTCCCCGTTGGTGCGCAAAACCGCTTCCAACAAAACGAAGAGTTGCCCTAATCCCTTAGAAATTTACAGCGCTTTGGTTTTTTTACGAAAAAATTCGACTAAATCAGGATTGCTCCATTCTCTTGGCCCCAAGGCTCGCCCAATAATGACTTTATTTCGATCAATCAAGAAAGTCGTCGGGAGATTTTTGACGCCATACAATTCACTGATTTTCATCTCAGGATCGGCGATGAAGGAGAAATGAAGGTTCTGTTTTTTTAGGAATTTTTTCACTTTTTGCTTGTCTTCCCCCATGGCAACCGCCAATATTACCAAACCGTCTTTCCCCAGTTTTTGATGAAGCTGTTCCATGTCCGGTAATTCTTTCAAACAAGGCACACACCAGGTTGCCCAAAAATTGAGTAAGATGAATTTATTTTGATACATGGATAATTCCGATTTGGCGCCATTGATTGGAATTCCTTGGAAATTTTCAGCATCCAGAGGAGTGCTGGGAAATTCAATGAACTGATCTCTCAAGACATGCTCCTCTTCTGAAGTCAGATTGAGGGCAGGGTTGGCAGGAGCTTGTTTGACAGTGCCTGTGTGGTGTCCGAAAGTTGGGCTAAACATTCCTAAAACAAGCAAACTGATGCTGAGGAAAAAGCAAGTTCGTTTTGAATTTCGCATGATTTTATTCAGTCTTGAGAGTTGAAATGAACGATCAAACAGAGGGCACTTGAATCACTAATTCACTGTATTGCAGAAGAGCCGATAGGGCAAGATATTAGAAAAAGAGAGAACCTTGGGGAAAGCCAAATGAAATCAGCCATTATTATACCAGCTCGTTACCATTCTGCAAGATTCCCTGGCAAACCATTGGCGATGATTGGCGAAAAAACGATGTTGCAGCGAGTTTGCGAAATTGCTTTGGAAGCGGCTCACCAGATCAATGGAGAGACCAGCATCATGGTCGCAACCGATGATGACCGAATTATGGCACACGCCAGTGAAATTGGAATTCAGGCTATCTTGACTTCTCAAAATTGTCGGACCGGCACCGATCGCATTTTGTCAGCTGTGAAGCAATTGAGTCGCCAACCAGATTTTATCTTGAATTTGCAGGGAGACGCTCCTTTGACGCCCCCTCATTTTATTGAAGCCGTCTTGAACGAATTACTCTCAAACAAAAAGGCGCAATGGGTAACCCCGGTGACTCAATTGAGTTGGGAAGCGTTGGATCAACTTCGCGAAGATAAACAAACCACCCCCTTTAGCGGGACAACCGCGATCTTGGATGATCAAAATCATGCGATCTGGTTTTCTAAAAATATTATTCCTGCTATTCGGAATGAGGCAAAATTACGTGAAAAGACGCCTAATTCTCCGATTTTTCGGCATATTGGTCTCTATGGTTCCACCCATGAAATGTTACAAACTTACACAACGCTTGAGCAAACGCCTTATGAGATCTTGGAAGGGCTGGAACAATTACGCCTGCTAGAAAATGGGTATCGGATTCATGCCGTCAAAGTAGATTATGGCGATCATCCTGCCATGTCAGGAGTGGATACTCCGGAAGATGCGAAACGAGCAGAAGCGCTCATGCTTGAATACGGGATCACTTGATGACTCGCTTACTAATCGCCAGACACGGCAATACTTTTGAGAAGCATCAAACTCCAGTCCGCATCGGCAAACGCACGGATCTTCCGCTTGTTGAAAGTGGCCGGAGACAAGCCCATTTATTGGGAAAATTTCTTAAAAAAAATTACCCTCCGCTCGCTTCGATTTACAGTAGTTGTTTGACCCGGACATTTGAAACAGCGACGCTTGCATTAGAGGCGGCAGAGTGGGATTTGGGTATTCATCAAATGGCAGTCTTTGATGAAATTGACTATGGCCCTGATGAAGGAAAAACCGACGAAAAAATTATTTCACGGATTGGGAAAAAAGCTCTAGAAAGATGGGATCAGGACGCGATAGTGCCATCTGGGTGGAAGGTTCATCCGAATGAAATTATCCAAAAATGGGATGAATTTGCTGAAATGGTGTCTGGGCAAAACCCCGATCAAACAGTGATGGTCGTCACCAGCAACGGGATTGCTCGCTTTGCTCCTTATTTGACAGGGGCGATTGAAACATTCAAACAACAATATCCCATTAAGATTTCCACAGGAGCGATTTGTTCGCTTGTGAAAAATAAACAGGAATGGAAAGTGGAATATTGGAATGTGAAACCAACCGAGCCAATGTAATTCATAAAGTGATTACAAATAAGGTTCTAATTCTTTCAGAGGAATATCGCCTGAGCGCATGATTTGAAAAGGAGACCTTGTCGTATCAATAATAGTCGATGGTTTTTTTCCTGAGGTTGCGCCCCCATCTATTAAAATGTCCAACATCCCCCCTAACTGAGAAAGAACTCCAGCAGGTTCGGCATTTTCAGGTTGTTCACTCAAATTTGCGCTGGTTCCGATTAACGGGCATTGTCCAATAGTAATCAGTTTTTGAACAATCGGAGCACTCGAATAACGGACTGCAATCGTGTGGTTCGGACCCACTAAAAATTGAGGGAGATTGGGATGAGCTGGTAAGATCAAAGTGAGTGGGCCTGGCCAAAATTTTTCAATTAAATTCTGAACTGGAGAGGCGAGAGGAGCGCACAATTGTGGAAGCCAGCTATGATCAATCAAGAGCAGTAAGGGCTTATGACGAGGGCGTTGTTTGATCTGAAAAATGCGATTTACCAATCCTTCAGAAAAAGCGTTTCCGCCGAGTCCGTAAAATGTTTCTGTCGGAAAGGCAATCGTTCCTCCGTTTTCCAAGCAAGACTTAATTTGAGATTCAGCAGTGAAATGCCAAGGAGCCGGGAGCAGGGTTGTCATTCCGAATCAATCCAATCAGAAACCGTTTCAAATTTTCCCGCTTTGACCTGGGTAATTCTCAAGCGTGTCAGCGGTTGGTGATTTTGGGGCGTGAGCGTGATGGGAGGATTCAGAAGCCCTTGCCATTGATCCAGCGTTTCGGCAGTCGAGATCACATTTCGACGTGTCAAATCTCTTCCATTGCGGTGTAAGATTTCTACCATCAGTTCCGCAACGGCATGTCCATAAATAGTCCAGCGATTGATTGTCAGATCGGGAGCGTATTCTTGGAGAAGCGTTTGATGCAATCGAATCCCAGGATGGTCTGTTTGAGAAGCCAATGGATGTGCGGTGAGCACTGATACCGCCTCCATTGCCTCGATGCCAACCCATTCTAACAGACGACTATCTGCCAAATCATGGCCTAAATAAATTTTGGTTTGAAGTTTTTTTTGATAGGCTTGTTTTAAAAATTGAATGGCCGCTTGAGTCGCAGTCAAAAGGACGAGAACTTTGGGGTTAAACTGCCTGATTTGATCGAGATCCGCATTCAAATCGAAATCTATCATAGGATGAGCAATCGCATGAACAGGCGTATTGTTCTCTGCCAATAACGTAGAGAGGTGTTTTGTCGTTTCTTGCATCGCCGGCTCATTGCGATACCAGATTACAATTTGTTCTCCGGGATGAGATTGAAGTAAATATTTACCCAGCACTCGCCCTTCGATGCGGGGAGAAGGCTGAAATCCAAAAATCGTTTCTTTGGGCGGTTCGGTCCATTGAGCGTCACTGGAGCCAACAAAAAAATCTGGAATTTTTAGCGACTGCAACCAAGAAGTCACGGAAGCGTGGGTTGCGGTACCAAGACCATTCAGAATGAGAAAAACCGGTTTTTGTAAAACCAGCTTCTGAACGACTGCTTGGGTGCGGATCGGTTGAAAACCATCATCGACATAATGGTATTTGAGCAAACGGCCATGAATCCCTCCCTGATCATTCACATAACGAAAGTAAATTTCCGTACTCTGGCTGATCACCGCAAATTTTGCGGCTGGCCCTGTCAAGGGTTGATGACTGCCCAGCAAGACCGCACGCTGTTTTACTCCAGGCGTAGCCAGCGCAATGGTCGCTAAACAGAACAGGCAACCGAGCCAAAAAAATTGTTTCATATTTTGAGGCATCAATTAGAAATCGCTTTATTTTTAGCCGTGTACCGATAGACGCCATCCCGATAGAAAAAATACGGGTATAAGGCGAGATTTTGAGAAAACTGATAGAAATAGTCATCGGATTTCCTGAGATATCGCTCTTTTTGCAGGCTCCATAAACGAGACTCATGATCCAAGGCCAGTTGGTAAACGCCAAAATCTACAAACGCACGTTGTTGCCCCTGGTTCAGATAAAGCGTGTCTGGCATGAAATCAATCCTCTCTGAAGAAGCGACCCGAATTTCAGTCCCCTTGAAATCAAGATTATATCGAATCAGCCGCGGAGGAAACCAAGGAGCCGGGGGATGGGATTGCGGGACCAACAACTGAATGCGATGTGCTAAAACAGTCTGAATCGCGGCAGTCGGTTCTTCTTGTAAACTGCCGGCGGCTTGATCCAGAGTCAACCCACGAAAGTTAATAAATTTTCTGAATTCCTCTTTGGTTCTTTGCCCTGGAGTGGCGCGTTTTAATTTCAATCCAATCGCATTGATGGAGTAATGAGGCAATTCTTTTAAAGTTTGTTTATAAAGCAGATCTTCTACAAAAAAAATTCCGGTTTCATTAGAAATATCAACCGTGAGCGTTTTGCCGGTTGGTGAATTGATGGCAATTTGAAGCTGCATTTGATTCGCCAGCCGCATATTGGCTTGCAGGCGATCAAATTGAAGTTTCACTTTTCCTGAAATCAAAACTTTCAACCAATGCGCTTGTTCTGCTTGAGCTTTGGCAAAAGAGGGATTTTGAATGATTGCGGCTTCCAGCCTGCGGTAAGCCTTTTTAAATTCTTTTTTACTAAGATAGTCCAAATACCGTTGAAAGTTTTTTTCGGATACTTGGATATTCGTTCGTTTTAAGGCCGCCCTGCTTTTTTCATCATCGGGATCTTCCACAAAAGCGAGCCGATATTCAATGGCCGCTTCTTCTAAACGTTTTTTTTCTTCTAACTCCTGACCATCCTCAAAATGGTAGGAACAACCAATCATTAGACTGATCACAAAAAGGAGACAGATTTGTCTCAGACTCTTGACAATAGGCATACGGCAAAAAAGAGTAAGAATGATTTTGAAAATAGATTGGGAAGGAAATTCCATTTTGATTTTTCAGGCGAGCGATCCTGCGGGTCAACTCCCTTCCACAGATGGATAATTGGGAGCTTCTTCGGTGATGAAAACATCGTGAACATGACTTTCTCTCAAGCCTGCATTAGTGATTTTGACAAAGCGCGGTTTGGTTCGTAATTCTTCAATCGTGTGAGAGCCAGTATAACCCATTCCTGACCGTAAACCTCCGATGAATTGATGGAGTGTTTCTGACAAGGGGCCTTTATAAGGAACACGGCCTTCAATGCCTTCAGGAACTAATTTCATGTCCTCCACTTCATTTTGAAAATAACGATCTTTACTCCCTTCTTTCATCGCTCCCAACGATCCCATCCCACGATACATTTTATAGCGCCGTCCCTGATAAAGGATCACCGAGCCTGGCGTTTCAGAAGTTCCCGCCAGAGCACTGCCAATCATCACCGAATGCGCACCACAGGCCAACGCTTTCACCACATCTCCAGAAAATTTTATGCCCCCATCTGAGATCATCGGAATGTCGTATTTTTGAGCAATCGGGAGAACATTGTCAATGGCGGTAATTTGAGGAACGCCGATTCCAGAAACGATCCGCGTTGTGCAAATGGAACCAGGGCCAACTCCCACTTTGATGGCATCGACGCCTGCTTTGATTAAAGCCTGCGCTGCTTCTGCTGTGGCAATATTTCCTCCAATGATCTCTAAATTCGGAAAAGTAGCACGGAGGAGTGTGATACTATCGAGCACGCCTTTCGAGTGCCCATGCGCAGTATCAACCACCACCACATCCACCTCTGCTTGAATCAACGCCTCGACTCTTTCTGATAGATCGGCTGAAACGCCAACTGCCGCTCCGACACGAAGCCGCCCGGCTTCATCTTTATTGGCATGAGGGTATTGTTTCGATTTTTCAATATCTTTAATGGTGATCAATCCCTTCAACTCGTAATTTTCGGAAACGACCAGCAATTTCTCAATTCGGTGTTGATGGAGAAGTTTTTTTGCGCCTTCTAAATCAATCCCCAAAGGGACCGTCACCAATTTATCCCGGCCTTTGGTCATCACCTCTTCCACTTGTTGGTCAAAATTAGTTTCAAAGCGCAAATCTCGATTGGTCAAAATTCCGACCAGCTCTTTTCCTTGCGTGACCGGAACCCCAGAAATGTGATGCGTTTGCATCAATTCCATCGCATTGCGAACCGGTTGTTCTGGAGAAACGGTAATCGGATCTGTGATCATTCCGCTTTCTGAACGTTTGACTTGCTCCACATGGCGAGCCTGCTCGGCAATCGTCATATTTTTATGAATCATCCCAATCCCTCCCTCTTGTGCCATCGCAATCGCGGTCTGGTATTCCGTCACCGTATCCATCGCCGCGCTGATGAGAGGAATGTTGAGCGTGAGATTGCGACTGAGGCGAGTTTGGATGGCGCACTGAGCTGGTAAGATTTCTGAATAAGCGGGGACAAGTAAAATATCGTCAAAGGTTAAACTGGTATCCATTCGTTGCTTGAGCATGGAATCCTTTGTCCAAAAATTAAGAAGGCTGATCAGAGTCAAAAATAGTGACGCGGACACGCGTGTATTTGAGAAACTCGCAGACAATGAAAATGTTCTTTTCATCAAGGAAAGTCAAGCCATAACAAAGTTTCAAAATCCGATATTCGCAGTGATTAAGATGGGATGAATTATAAGTTATTCTTGAAAATTTGTAAATATCCCCGCCCTCCCTTTTGTCTTGAATTGAAAGAAGCGTTCAATTTTTAGGTCTGGACATTTATATCTAGAAAAATTATCATTTTGTTTTACGAAAATAGCCTGGTTTCAATGCGTTATTTGAAGGAGAAGGCTTTGTGAGAATCGGCTTTTTGGAAGATTGGCAAAGTCTTTCTAAACAGATTTGTGAGAAGCAACAGAAGGCTTGCTGCTTGAGGGAAAAAATATGAATTATAATAAAAATTGGGGCTTCGTTATTGGCCTCCTATTCTTCATTTTTTCATGGAATTGCGTTTTTGCAGATGAAGCCGCAATTGAGGGGTTAATCAGAGCTTCTAAAGCGCGAGCCTTGATTGTCAAAAGAGTCCAAGATGCGGTCGTCCATATTCGCGTGATCAATGTGATCAAGAGGCCCGATAATCCCAACAATCCAAACAATCCAAACCCGTTTAATGACGAATTTTTTGACCGCTTTTTTAAGGGGGAGCATCCGGATCAATCCAATCCTCGAAGTTTTCGGCAAGAAGGGATGGGTTCGGGTTCGATTTTGAAAAAGAATGGCTATATTTTAACAAACAATCATGTGGTTGGCAAAGCCGACAAAATTCTGGTCAAGCTAAATTCTGGTGAAGAAGTTGAGGCAAAATTGATTGGAACCGACCCGCCTTCTGATATTGCCGTGATCAAAATTGAGGGAGACCAATTACCGGTGCTTCCTTACGGGGATTCAGATCAAATGGATGTTGGCGAATCCGTGATTGCGATTGGCAACCCGTTTGGGTTGTCCCAGACAGTGACTTTTGGAATCATCAGCGCCAAGGGGCGTTCGAATATTGGCATCACCGATTATGAGGATTTCATTCAAACAGACGCGGCAATCAATCCAGGAAATAGCGGCGGGCCATTGATCAATCTGAGAGGTGAAATTATTGGCGTGAATACCGCCATTTTTACCAGAAATGGTGGCTACCAAGGGATTGGATTTGCGGTGCCCATCAAAATGGCACGGAGCATCATGGAAGATTTGATCAACAAAGGCAGCGTTTCTCGCGGTTGGTTGGGAGTCGGCATTCAAGATATTGACAGTCGTTTGGCAAAAACCTTTGGTTTGAAAAGTACGAATGGCTCTCTGATTACCAATGTTTTCGAGGACACCCCGGCAGAAGCGGCCGGGCTTCAAAAAGGCGATGTTGTGATTGCGTTGAATGGAGAATCTATTCGAAATATGACACAATTTCGCAATCAAATCGCCGCGGCCAGAGCCAATGCTACTGTCGATATCCAACTCATCCGAAAAGGGAACACAAAAAACATTAAAGTGAAATTGGGGGAAAGACCAGACGATCCAACTATCGTGCAAAGGAAGGCTGAAGAAGAGGTTTTTTTAGGGATCACAGTCGAAGTTCTCACTCCTGAAAAATCGAAACAACTCGGATTTGAACAAAGAGAGGGGGTTCTGATCACAAAACTCGAACCTGACTCTGCGGCCGCAAAAGCTGGTTTGAAAGTTGGCATTCTCATTGTTGAAGTGAATCGAAAAACGATCTCGAATATCGACGATTTCAAAGAAGCGATGAGGAGCGCCAATTTAGAAGAAGGCGTCTTATTTCTCATCAAGACACAACAAACTTCCCAATATATCATCGTCTCTGAAGGATCATAATTTTTTATTAGTGTGAAGAAATGAAAGTTTTAGTAATCGGTAGGGGTGGGCGAGAGCATGCGATTGCCTGGAAAATGACTCAGAGTCCTCAAGTGAAACAGGTCTTTGTTGCTCCAGGGAATGATGGCATGCGCCCAGAGATAAAAACAGTCCCTTTAGAAACGCATGAAGCCATTTTATCATTTATCCAAAAGGAAAATATTGATCTGACCTTCGTTGGTCAAGAAGTTTACCTGGTAGATGGTCTCGTGGATCAGATAGAAGCGATTGGTTATAAAGTGTTTGGCCCAACAGCGGCGGCGGCGGCACTTGAAGGCAGTAAAGCATTTTCTAAAGATTTCATGCAACGTTATCAAATTCCGACGGCTGGGTTTGAAATATTTATTGATGAAGAAAAAACCTGCGCCTATTTAGAAACGTTGAATGCTCCTTATGTCATTAAAGCCAATGGATTGGCGGCGGGCAAAGGTGTCGTCATTTGTGAAGAGATCAAAGAGGCTCAAAACACCGTTCGTCAAATGTTATCCGGCCAAGCCTTTGGCGAGTCAGGGACAACGGTTGTGATTGAAGAGTTTATGGCAGGGGAAGAAGCCTCTTATTTTGTCTTTACTGACGGAAAAGATTTTGTCACTTTTCCATCCTGTCAAGATCACAAAACCATTGGAGAGCTGGATACGGGGCGCAATACAGGAGGAATGGGTGCCTATTCTCCTGCGCCAGTTGTCACTCCTGAAATCGAAGAAAAGATCATTCAAGAAATTGTGAAACCAACCATTGCCGGGATGGCAAAAGATGGGAAGCCTTACAAAGGAGTGCTCTATATTGGCCTGATGATTGACGAGAAAAAGGTTAAGGTTATCGAATATAATTGTCGGTTTGGTGATCCTGAATGCCAATCTTTGATGTTGCGCTTGAAAAGTGATTTATACCCATTGGCCCTTGCTGTTGTAGAGGGAACGCTTGCTCAAGAGACTCCTGAATGGCACGAAGCAGCATCCGTTTGTGTCATGCTAGCTTCTGAAGGCTATCCTGAAAAATATGAAAAAGGGAAAATTATTTCTGGAATGGAAACTTTCTTTCCCAAGCAATCATCTCACACTTCGCAGTCATGGCAAATCTTCCATTCAGGAACGATCTTGGATGGCACGGCCTTTCGGACTAATGGAGGGCGTGTGCTCGGAATAACAGCCCTTGAAGAAACTTTAGAAAAGGCGCTGTCCCAAGCTTATCAAATGATCGCAAGAATTTATTGGGATGGGATGGTTTACCGTAAAGATATCGGAGCAAAAGGCTTGATGCACTTTCGTGATAATCGTCCAGAAAAGAGTGTGGGGATTGTGATTGGGAGCAAGAGCGATTTAGAAATAGCACGAAAAGCGACCGCCATTCTGGATCGATTTGAAGTTGGTTATCGTTTCTGTATCAGCTCAGCTCACCGCTCTCCAGAAAGGACACGAGCATTCATTGATCAATCCGAAAAGATGGGGGTCGAGGTTTTTATCGCCATGGCAGGAATGGCAGCGCATCTTCCCGGAGTGGTTGCGGCTGAAACGACAAAACCGGTGATTGGGGTTCCCATTGTTTCCACTCTGAATGGCATGGATTCTTTACTCGCCATTGTTCAAATGCCGCCAGGCATTCCAGTGGCGACAGTGGCGACCAATGGTGCGGCAAATGCCGCGATCCTTTCAATCCAAATCCTCTCCTTACGCTACACGGACCTTCGGGCGAAATTGATGCTCTATAAAATAGAAATGGAGCAACAAGTCACTCTTTCTCACAAAGCTGCCGGACTGGAGCCAATCTGATGACTTCTCCTTTGCCTGTTGGGATTCTTGTGTCAGGAAATGGCACGAATTTACAAGCAATTATTGATCAACAGGAAACCGGCGCCCTTCCCATTGACATTAAAATTGTTCTCTCCAACGTCAAAACGGCTTTTGCTCTAGAGCGTGCGACCCAACATGGGATTGAAGCAAGATATATTTCTCATAAAAGCTTTGCTTCTCGTGAAGCTTTTGATATAGAGCTGACTAAGATCTTGGCAGAGCATGGCGTAGAATTGGTCGTCCTGGCAGGATTTATGAGATTGTTATCTTCCGATTTTGTGATTCATTGGAAATATCGCCTGATCAATATTCACCCCTCAATCCTGCCTGCGTTTTCTGGGTTGCATGCCCAGCGTCAAGCTCTGGAGTATGGTGTTAAATTCTCAGGATGTTCCGTCTTTTTTGTAGACGAGGGAGTCGATACAGGTTCCTTAATCACTCAAGCGGTTATTCCCGTTTTTCCGGAAGATACGGAAGCAATCCTTTCCGCGCGAATTTTACAAGAAGAACATAAGATTTTACCCCAGGCCATTCGGTGGATTGCTGAAGAGGCCATTCGGATTGAAGGCAGACGAGTGTTCGTTTCTATGCTGGACAGAGAAGGCAATCACAGAGCTTATCAAAAACTCACATAAACTCAGGTTCCGATGGATAGTAGTATAATCATTTCAAATGTGAGTGATGCTTCTTTTGCAATTGGAGTGGCTTATGGCAAACAGCAAGAGATGGACGTACAAGATTTTGTTTCGTTGAAGAGTTTTGCCAATAGTGAATTTTGTCCTCGCTTTTTAATAGATGAGTCTACGGATCATAACATTGGGTATGGTTTGGCCGGAAAATCTGTTTATATTATTTCCACCACATCCCCTCATTACACGCGAAATGAATTGGCGATGCGGAATTTTATCCTCGCCTCCGCGGCCAAGGAAAATGGAGCCGATTTTGTCACACTGATTGAACCAGACCTCTTCTATTCTGCTCAAGATCGAGGCCCTCGCACCTTAGCCCATCCTCAAATTACCAATTTTGAATCTCGCAGAAAATTTGTTGGACAACCTTGGTCTGCTCTGCTTTACGCTCAACTTTTACGCAAAGCAGGCGTGGATCTTGTGTTGACGGTTCATAATCATAAACCTGGAGTAATGGCTAAAATTTACGAGGAAGTTTTTCAAGATCAAACTCAGCGAAAAAAACCGTGTTTCATCAATTTAGATATCTCGCATATTGTGGCAAATTATATTTTGCAATCTGGTTTGGCTCGTTTGGAGGACGGAGGGGCGCATGTCGGATTTGTTGCTCCAGATAGCGGTGCCGTTGAGTTTGCGAGTCGCGTACAAGCATTTACCGGTTTAAAAAATTCGGTTTTAGTGAATGTGGAAAAAGTCAGACATGGGCAAAGAAATGTTGAATTGAATATTTCTGATGATGTGGAACTCCTGAAGGATCGGGATGTGTTTATTCTGGATGATATGGTGCGGACGGGTGGCACGATTGCGGCGGGGATCAGCTTATTGGCCGAAAACGAAAAATCACGTCCTGCAAATATTTTCTTTTAT